>Ga0105046_10007103_pt1 | contig 17675 bp, 14 predicted proteins | sample MAT03_FD_78385 | JGI IMG/M metagenome (GOLD analysis project Ga0105046, IMG submission 78385) | Freshwater microbial communities from Lake Fryxell liftoff mats and glacier meltwater in Antarctica - MAT-03 (megahit assembly) | ecosystem: Environmental > Aquatic > Freshwater > Ice > Liftoff...
CGCGGCGTGTTGGAAGTTGATACGCCGGTTCTGCAGGACGGGGCGAACTTGGATCATGGCGTGCAGCCGTTCCGTTGCGGCGATCGCTTCCTGCCGACCAGTCCCGAGCATGCGCTCAAACGACTGGTCGCGGCTTATCGCCAGGACATCTGGACGTTGGCACCTGCCTTTCGCAGCGGCGAACGAGGACGCCGCCACCAGCCCGAATTTCGCATGCTCGAATGGTACCGCCTGGGCTGGGACGATCAGCGGATCGCCGAGGAAACGGTCGAGGTCCTGCGCACCATCACCGGCCTGTCGGGCCAGGTCGAGCGGCTATCCTGGCATCGCGCCTGGGGACGAGCCGGTCTGGATCCGGAGGCTGTGCAGGCCCAGGACGGATTTAGCCGCGAGGAGCGCCTCGACCTATTGCTGACCGAGCGCATCGAACCAGCTCTTGGCCGCGATGTCTGGACGGTGCTGTGCGACTACCCGACCAGCGGTGCGGCCCAGGCCCGTCTGGGGCGCGATGCCCAGGGCAGGCTGGTCGCAGCCCGCTTCGAGGTTTACCGCGACGGGATCGAGCTGGCGAACGGCTACCATGAATGTGTCGATGCCGCAGAACTGCTTGCGCGCCATCAGGCCGAGCTCGCAGGTCATCCGGGATGCACCCTTGATCGCCCTTTCCACGCCATGATGGCTGAAGGTTTTCCCGACTGCGCCGGGGTGGCGGTCGGGTTCGACCGCGCGGTAATGCTCGGACTCGGGCTCGGCGACGTCGCCGCGACCATGGCCTTTCCGCACTCAGGGGCTGAGTCGTAGGCGGATGCCGTGGTGGTCGCTGCCGGCCAAGTCGACGGGTGAGACATCACCCATACGCAGGCCCCGAACCATGGCATGGTCGATGGTGATGCCGCATGGTCCGAGCCAGGACGGCCAGGTCGCGGGTTCACCCCCATGCGGAGGAAGCATCCCGGCGGCACGCAGGCCGGCGATGCCAGCATGGCCAGGGGTGGCATTGAGATCGCCCAGGATCAGCAGGGGCCCGGGTTCAGTCTCGGCGATTCCGGCGAGTTCCTTGAGCTGGCGCAAATTACGGCCGGTCGAGTTGGGGTTGCTCGGCGACCAGGTGTGGACGGCGATGACGCGCAGCCGTCCCCACGGCATCTCGACCTGGGCATCAACACCAGGAGCCTCCAGCAGATCGAGTTCCTTAGCCTTCATCGGATAGCGCGATAGCAGGGCGGTGCCGCCGAAGCCAGTCGGTATGATCCAACGCTGGTAGGGCCAGCGCGGATCGTCGCGCAGGCGTTCGCGGTCCTCAGGACTGGTCTCGATCAGCGCAACCAGATCCCCGTCGATTACCGGCAGCGAATCCGTGTGCGGTACCACGTAATAGAGGTTGGCAGACATGACCCTGACTGAGGCCGAAGTCGGAGCCTCCGCCCGCGGTGCCCAGGCTGCGGACCACGCCGGCCACAGCGCTACAGCAGCGAGTGCCGCCATGCTCAAGCCGATGGCCGGACGGCGGCCCTGCCAGGCCCAGAATGGCAAGGACAGTACGGTCAGATGCCCTGCCCAATGCTGGGCCAGCTGGCCCGGCCACCAGCCCAGATGCGATGATATGGCCATAATGAGCCCAATCACCGGCATGATGGCGAGTCCGAGCAGGACGACACGCCAGGCTGGCGGGCGGATGGTCACCGCGTGCCGAAGGTGCGCGCCAGTTCGATCAGCGTGCGCGTGCCGAAGCCGGTGAAGCCCTTGGCGTAGCAGCGCCAGCCGCCAGTGGCCATGGCCGGTCCGGCGATGTCGAGGTGGACCCAGCGGGTGGTCTCGGGGACGAATTCAGACAGAAAGATACCGGCGGTGATCGCGCCGCCCCAGCGTCCGCCGGTGTTGTTGATATCGGCATGCGGATGGTCGAGCAGCTTGCGGTATTCGCCGTGCAGCGGCAGGGGCCAGATCTCTTCTCCGACCGCCAGGCCGGCCTCGCGTACGCTGCGAGTCCAGTCGTCATGCCGGCCGAGGGCGCCGGCGACGTGTTCTCCTAGGGCGACGATGCAGGCGCCGGTGAGGGTGGCCAGATCGACGATGTGGGTGGCACCGGTTTCGGCGGCGTAGGTCAGTACATCGGCCAGGACAAGGCGGCCTTCAGCGTCGGTATTGTCGACGTGGATGGTCTTGCCGTTGCGCGCACGGTAGATGTCACCGGGGCGCTGGGCCTTGCTGTCGGGCATGTTCTCGGCCAGGCAGAGGAAGGCCGACACCGGGAAGTCGGGTTTTTCGCGGACGATGCGAGTCATCGCCGCAAGCGTTGCGGCGGCGCCACTCATGTCGCCCTTCATCTCCCACATCTTGTCGCCCGGCTTCAGCGAGATGCCGCCGGAGTCGAAGGTGATGCCCTTGCCGACGATGGCCAGGTGGTCGGATCCGCGCTTCACCCGGACCGGGACATAACGGATCTCGACCAGCTGCGGTTCGGCCGAACCGGCCATGCCGACCTGGGCGAGTCCGGGGAAGCCAGCGCGGCGCAGGCGGGTAGTGCCGGCGATCACGCGCACCCGGGCCCCGGCGCCGCGCATCTCCTTCAGGGCCCGGGCGGCGAAGGTCACCGGATTCAGTAAGTTGCCGGGCAGGTCGGAGAGTTCCCGGGCGAGGTTTTGCGCCTTGGCAATGGCGACTCCGGCGGCGACCTCCCGGGCGAAGCCGGGGATGCGTACGGTCAGACGCGCGCGTTTGGCCGCTTCGCCGCTACGCAGCGTGTCGAAGCGGTAGTCGCCGAGCAGGCATCCTTCTGCAAGGGCAGCAACCTTGGCCTGGGTGCCTTCAACCAGGACTGTGACAGCTGCGGCCTTCTGGCCGCGCGCCTGTTCTGCGATCTGGGCGCCGAGCAAATGCCATTCCTCGCCACCGCCCAGCCAGGCCTTGGGTTCGGGTTTGACCAGTAGGAAGGCGCCGTCGTCGGACACCACCATCTGCGGGCCCTTGATCGTGCCCGCGCCGATGCGCGCGGCGACGTCTTCGACCGGGCGGGGCAGCTTGCGGGCGCAGTGACCGACGACGATGGCGGTGAGCTGGCTGGGACCGGTGGTGGCGGTAAGGTCGAGGTCGTGCATGGGCGCGGAGTGTCGAGTCGCCGGGTGCGCCGCGCAAGCGCCCGCCGGCGTCACTGCGCCGGAGCCGCGAGGCGCTTGGCCTCGCGCGGATACCACGCCCGCCCCAGGCCGAGCCGGTCGAGTTTCGCCGCTTCAGCGAGCAGCTTGGTTCCCTGATCGGCCTTGCCGGTGGCGAAGGCGACCCGGGCGGCGCACCAGCGGACTACATGGTCATTGCCGATGTCCTGGGCGGTTTCGATGAACGCCTGGGCGTCGCCGCCGTCCTGGGCATCGCCGGCTCCGAGTATCGCGAGCATGCCGTAGGCGTAGGCATTTGCCGCGTCGACCTCCAGCAGGTCGCTGGCGGCTGCGGCCGCGCCTTCGCCTTCGCCGGCTGCGTGCAGTGCGAACATGCGGCCGGCCAACAGGCCGGTCCACACCGACAGGCTCTGGCCTTTCTTCACCCGCGCCTTGATCGACGCGAGGTCCGCACCGGCCAACTCCACAGCGCGGTCGAACGACTCGACCGCGCCGCTCGCCAGCGCGGCGTCGCCAGACAGCCGGGCCAGGGCAAGACGCACCGTGCCGAGCGCGGCGTGGCAGCGCCAAGCATCAGGCGCCAAAGCCACCGCGCGCTCGGCATAGTCCTCGGCCCGCTGCGGGTCGAGATAGGAGCCGAGCGCGGCGCGGGCTGCGCCAGCCAGTTCGTCGGCGGTCTTCGGCTCCAGAGCCTTAACGTGTTTTTCCCATTCGGCCTGCAGATCGCCGGGCTTCTTGCCAATGCCCTTGAGGAACAGCGCCGCATTTCCCATATCGCCGCCTTTTCGCAGCAGTCCGAGATAATTTTCGTAATTCTTACGATATGGACCGTTGAGCAGGAAATGGGTGAGGGCCCAGCCGCGCGGATAGAACTCGACGGTATAGCCCGCATGCGAGCAGGCGACAGTACCTTCCAAATCGACCGGCTTGGCCTCCATCATGTCGTGCAGATGCCACAGGCGGGTCCACGGGATGGCGTTGGGGTCGACCCGGTCCTCCAGGCGCTCGGCATCCTCGAAGTAGACCGCCAGACCCTCGTTGCTCCACGTCGGCACCTCGCGCTTGGCGAAGCGGTTGACGATCAGATGGGTGGTCTCGTGGAACAGGGTGCCGAGTGTCTCGTCGACGCTGCCTGCGAAATAAGCGCGGATGAGATCCTTGCCTGGCACATAATAGCCGAGCACGTTTTCGGCCGCGCCCATGCCGCTGGCGGCGCTGGCCTTGAGGAACTCGTCCTGATCGGCGTAGACCTCGACTGGGATGCGCGCCTGATTGCCGGTTAGCTGGAACATCCTGCTGGCAACGGTGTGGTACTGCTCCATCGCGGTCAGGATGTCCTCGACTACGCGCACCTGGCAGTTGCTCTTAATGGCAAAATGCGCTGTCTTGGATTCCCACGCCTTGTCCCAGCCTGATCGCGATTTCAGTTCCTGGCGCATGCCATCGCGCCGGGCGATCAGCTTGCGTCGTTCGGCGGGCGGCATCCAGCGGCCGAGATACCGCACCCACTTCTTGGTCTGCCACAGTGGTTCGCCGCGCAGCCAGTCATTGCCGATCTTCTCGTAGCCGAGTGCCTTGCGCGCCCCGGCATGGTCGACCTTCGCGGCGATTACGGCTTCAAGTAGGGAGTCGGATTCGGTTGCCAAGCCCTTGCCACGTGCCCAGCGGGCCAGTTCGACCCGGCGATCCAGTTGATCGTCAGGCGTTTTGGCCAACCGCGTCGCGTACTCGATGCGGGCCTTTGCTGCGGCGGTCTGGGCCGGAGCCGCTTCTCCGGCGAGGATCCCGCAACACGACAGCACGACGAGGAGCCAAACCCGGATCATACGGCTTCGCCCAAGCGGGGCAGCAGACTGGTGATCAGTCCGGCCAGCACCGGCTCGGCTGCGTTAGCGGCGGCGATGATCTTGGACACGTCGGCCGGTTCAAGCGCATCGGCGAGGCAGCGGTCGGTGACGATGGCGAAGGCCAGGGTGCGCAGGCCGCAGTGCACGGCGGCGGTCGCCTCGGGCACGGTGCTCATGCCGACCACGTCGGCGCCGGTCGAGCGCAGCCAGCGGTATTCGGCGCGGGTTTCCAGGTTGGGGCCCATCACGGCAGCGTAGACGGCGCGGTGTAGAGTGACGCCGCGTTCCAGCGCGACGCGGCGACCAAGAGCGCGTAGGCGGGCATCATAGGTGTCGATCATGTCGGGCCAGCGTGGGCCGACTCGTTCGTCATTCGGACCGACCAGCGGATTGACGCCCATGAGATTGAGATGGTCTTCCAGGACACACAGATCGCCAACCGCATACTGCGGGTTGAGTCCGCCGACCGCACTGCCCATCACCAGCACCTCGCAGCCCAGCGCCTTCGCCAGACGTACCGGCAAGACCACCTCCTGGGCGCTGTGGCCTTCGTAGCAGTGTAGCCGGCCGCTGAAGGCAGCGACCTGGACGCCGGCCAGCTCGCCGAGGACCAGTTCGCCCGCGTGGCTGTGGGCGGTGGACTGGGCCATGCCGGGAATCTCAGCATAGGGGATCCTGGCCGCCGCGGTGATCCGGCCGGCTAGGCCGCCGAGCCCGGTGCCGAGCAGGATGGCGACGCGCGGGCGCAACGTGGTGTGACGACGCACACTGTCGGACATGCGTTCGAGGCGGGTCGAGAGGGGGTCGGTCATGGCAGCAATCCCTGCAGCAGGCGTTCGTACTGGTCGACGATTGGGCCGGGGCCGAACTGCTCGGCGCGGGCACGGGCGGCGAGGCGCATGCGCGCGTGACGTTCGCGGTCGGCCAGCAGATTGGCGGCCAGCGAGCCCAGGCAGACATCTTCGCCGGTCGGGCAGAGGATGCCGCTGACACCGTCTTCGACGACCTCGGGCAGACCGCCAGCCTGATAGCCGAGTACCGGCACGCCGCAGGCCATAGCCTCGAGCGCGGCCAGACCGAAACTCTCGGCGATCGATGGCAACAGGAACAGGTCGCTAGCCTGGAGAATCTCTTCGGGCCGCTGCTGGCCGAGGATACGCAGGTCGTCGCGCACGCCCAGTTCGCGCGCCAGCTGCTCGGCCTTGGGCAGATCCGGCCCGTCGCCGACCAGCACCAGCACGGCCGGCATACGGCGGCGCAATACGGCGAAGGCGTTGACCACCTGGTCGACGCGCTTGACCGGACGGAAGTTCGAGATGTGGCTGATGATCGCGGTGCCCTTGGGCGCCAGGGCGCGACGCGGCGCGCAGTCGGCGGCTGGACGGAACCGCTCGAGATCGACAAAATTGGCGATCGCATGCACCCGGCCAGGCGCGATGCCGAAGTCGCGCTCGGTGGCCTCGTTCAACCAGCGGCTGGGCGAGGTGATCAGATCCTGTTTGTTGATCGCATAGCGGGTCAATTCGAAGTAGCCGCGTTCGCGGCCGACTAGCGTGATGTCGGTGCCGTGCAACGTGCAGGCCAGCTTAATCTTGATGCCGCGTTCTGCGAGTACGTCGCGCGCCATCAGGGCCGCCACTGCGTGAGGAATGGCGTAGTGGCTGTGCACGATCTCGCAGCCGAACTCTTCACACACCTCAATGATCTTGTTGGTCAGGTTGAGGGTATAGGGCGGATAGCGAAAGAGCGGATAGTCACCGATGGTCACTGCGTGGAACGACATGTTGGGCTGGAAGTGGTCGAGGCGGAACGGCTGTTCGTAGCTGATCACATGCGACTCGTGACCGCGATCGGCCATGCGCATGGCCAGTTCCGAAGCGACTGCGCCGGAACCGCCGTAGGTCGGATAGCAGAGGGTGGCGATCTTCATGGAGTGAAGGCTTCGACGATGTCCGTATACCAGGATCCCGCGCGAGTTGCCAGGATCGTCACTGGTCCAGCACCGGGCGAATCTTCATCCCGGCTTCCGGCACCATCACGCGTTCCCACGGGGTGTGGCCATTGCGTTCGAGTCGGATCGCCAGGCGTTTCATCGGCAGCTTCAGGCTACACGGCGTATTGCCGCGGAAGATGCCGTCGATCAGCACGTCGGCACCGGGCGGATCGCTGTCAATGGTGACCTCGGCCAGGACCTCGGCGGTGGGGGCCGGGCCACTGGCGACCGCCTCATTGCGCTTCTCCAGGAACTCAAGCAGGGCGCCGACGGCATTGCTACACGCCTGCCAGACGGTGCGCGATTCGGGCTTGGCCTCGGGACCGGGGAACTTTGGCGAAGGGAATCCTTCAAAGTCGCCACGGCCGCGCTTCGAGAACACCACGTTGCCGTACGGATCGAGGGCGCGCATCTCGACGATCGCCGTGCAGATGACTTTGCGGTTGCCCTGACTGGTCGCGCTTTCCTCACGACGCTCCAGCGACTGTACCACGGTCAGCACGACGAGGTTGGCACCACGCGTGCCTTCGACCGGCCATGACCGCCAAGCGGCGTCATCGGATGCGGGTAGAGCGGTGCCGGCCAGTCCGTCGGCGTCGGCCTTGGCACCTAGGACATCAATGCGGTCGGCCAGATCATAGGTGAAGGTCTCAGATGCGCTCGGCCAGATTGCTGCGAGGGCACCGATCGCCACCGGCGCAAAGACCACCACGTTGTGGCGCGGGGCCGGTTCATCGGCTCTGGCAATGCGGGCTGCCGACTCCCCGCCTGGCGGAGCCGGGTGCCAGGTGTTGCGGTCGCGCGGCGTGCAGGCGCACACCGCAAGCATACAGAAGACGAGGCTGGCGGGACGGATCATGGTCGGAGCTTCGGCTTCTCAGCCAGCTGGCAATGCGTTATCTGCCGACCATCCGCCCCAGCACTTCGGTGCACCACAGCTGGACGTCGTGGAACCCAGCGCCGCAGGGGATGATGAAGACCGGGCTGGCCGGCGCCGGCCGGCCACGGCGGTCGGCAGGGATCGGATCGGCATTGAGACCGAAGCGGCGAGCCAGAGCCATCGCTCGTGGCAGGTGCCAGGCAGAGGAGACGATGCCGATGCGGGTCCAGCCACGGGTCTTGGCCTCGTCGGCCAGCCGTTGGATCTCCTGCCGGGTGTTAACTGGTCCACTAAACAGCAACATGCTGGGCGGCGGCACGCCCCAGGATCTCCACAAACTGCCTGTCTCCGCCGCAAGGTCACGTTGGTCATCGGCACCCAACAGCCCCGAGCCGGCGGCGACCAGCAGCGGGGTCTGTCCGGCGCGCATGCGGCTGTAGGCGACCCGCAACCGGTCGCCGGCAGACCCGAGCTGGGCCTCGCCGTCCGGGGTCAGGTCGGTGCCGCCGCCGAGCACCGCGACCGCGTCCCAGCTGTTGGCCTGGGCGGGTGGAACCGATCGTTCGAGACCACCCAGGAGCCACGCACCGATCCACGCGTTGCCTCCGAGTGTCAGCAGCAGCCAGCAGGAGGCGGCCAGCCCGCCGGGCCACCAGCGCCGGTTGCGCAACAGGTCAAGGGTCAGGCCGAACAGGACCAGCCAAGCCAAGCCCAGCGGCGTGGCGAGGCGGGCGGCCATTTTCTGGGCTTCCAGGTCGATCAGCAGCAGAATCACGGCGAGGACTCCACCAACGCCGGCTCCCCAGGCGAGCGGCTTCCAGCCAGGCAGGGTCTGCAGCCGTCTCCGCCAAGAGATGATCGCCAACCAGATGCTGATGAGTAGAGCGATCAGAGCCATGCCCGCATCCGATGCCAGGCTGACAGGTTGTCCAGGGCATGAACGTCTGTTAGGACATCCAACCGCCATGCATGCCCTCACTCTGATCTGGTTTGGACTGGTCCGCGACTGGGGCTATGGCGGCATCGTCCTGCTGATGGCCATGGAATCGTCGATCTTCCCCGTCCCATCTGAAGTCGTCATTCCACCCGCCGCCTATTGGGCTGCCGAGGGCCGGATGAACTTCTGGGGTGTGGTGGCGGCCGGCACTCTCGGTTCGTGCATTGGCGCCCTGCTGACGTATCTGGCTGCGCGCTGGCTCGGCCGGGTCTTGGTGGCGCGCTGGGGCCGTTACATCGGCTGCGGTGCCGAGAAGGTCGAGCGAGCTGAGCGCATGCTCGCCCGTTATGCTGTCGGCGGAGTATTCTTCTCCCGGTTGCTGCCGGTGGTGCGCCACGTCATCGGTATTCCGTGCGGCATCCTGCGTATAAACCTCAAGGTCTATATGGCTGCGACCCTGGTCGGGTCGTTCTTCTGGTGCAGCGTGCTCGCGTGGTACGGCGAACGCTTCGGGCGGCTCAATCCCGGCGCGATCGAGGATCCAGAGCGCTTCATGGCGGCGGTGAAGGGCGACATGCTATGGCTCGTCGGTGCCTGCGCCGGACTTGCCATACTCTATCTGGCTATGTTGTGGACCACCCGACAGAAGGAACCTACGCCGTGAGCGACCTGCTCGAATTTTCCTCGGTCTCATACAGTTATCGTGGCGACTGGCTGAACCTGGTGCACGCCCTCACCGAGGTGTCGTTCAGCGTGCCGCAGGGCTGTGCGTACGGTTTCCTGGGCGCTAACGGTGCCGGCAAGAGCACCAGCATCCGCCTAGTCGCCGGCCTGCTGCACGGCCATCGCGGCACCATCCGTCTGTTTGGCCAGGAGTTGTCCGGCGAGGACCATCGGCTGCGCGCGCGCATCGGCTACCTGCCTGAGCAGCCGTACTTCTATGACAACCTGGCGGTCGGCGAATACCTCGCCTGGCTCGCCCAGCTCTCTGGCATGACGGTGGCGCGCATCCCCGCCGCGGTAGACCGCGTTTGCCAGCTGCTTGACCTGGGCGATCTTAAGAAACGCAGCCTGCGCTCGTTCTCCAAAGGCATGCGCCAGCGTTTCGGATTGGCCCAGGCGATCGTCCACGAGCCCGACTTGCTCATCCTCGACGAGCCGTTCTCTGGGCTGGATCCGCTGTGGCGGGCGCGCTTCAAGGAGGTCATGTCGCTAGAGCGCAAGCGTGGCGCGACCCTGTGCTTCAGCAGTCACATCCTTGGCGACGTTGAGGAGCTGTGCGACCGCTATGGCGTTATCGATCATGGCCGTGTGCTTGAACAAGGTCGTCTCGCCGACCTGCTCGGTCAGGCTCCGCTGGAGCTGACTGGTTCCGGAGAAGCCCCTCCAGGCGCCATCGCCGGAGCCGACGGCACCTGGTCGCTGCGCATCGCCGACGGCGAGCGTGAACGCATCCTCGCGGCGCTCCCTGCAGAACGCATCTTGCGGCTGGAGCGCCAGAAGATCGCCCTCGAGGACTGGTTCGTGCAGCGCATCAAGGGTTCCCATCACGCTGGCGTCAAGCTGGGGGTGGCGTCATGATCCTGATCGTCGCCGGAGCCACCTGCCGCGAAGCCGTGCGTTCGCGCGCCTTCCTCGGCCTGCTGCTGATTTTCGCGGTCACCGCCCTGCTCACCCGCGTGGTCGGCTGGGTCAGCGCCACCGATGGCAACATCGTCGCCCTTGATCTAGTGATGTCGCTGCAGTCGGTTATCGGCGTGCTTGTGGCTGTCGCTACGGGCACCGTGCTGGTGCAGAGCGAGATCCAGCAGAAAACGCTCTATACCGTGCTCAGTCGGCCACTGCCGCGTTGGCGCTTCGTCATCGGCAAGTACCTCGGCCTGGCCGCGGCACTGATCGCCGGCCAGCTGGCGATGGCGGTTATCGGCTTGGCCTGGGTGTGGATCACCGGCGCCAGCCTCAATCCCTGGCTGCTGCTCGCGGTCGGCATGACCTGCCTGGAGGTGCTGGTGATGGCGGCGGTCGGTATCTGCTTGTCGATGCTGGCCGGCCCGCTGCTGTCGGCGGTACTGTGCCTGGCGGTCTACGCCCTCGGACACGCCGTTGCCACCCTGCCGCAGCTGATCGACCATCTGGAAAGTTGGAAACGCACCCTGGCGGTCGCGGCCGCCGCGCTGATCCCCAACCTTGGGTACTTCACTTTCCGCGGCCAGGCTATTCACGGCCATGGTATGACCGCGACGGATGCGGCGGTCTCGCTTGGCTATGCCGCGCTGTGGATCGCCCTGTTGCTCGTCGTCTCGATCGCCGTGTTCCGGCGCAAGCAGCTCTGAGCCATGCACCGCGCCGGCATCGCCTATTGGCCGATCGTAATCATCCTCGGGGCGGGGATCCTGGGGTGGAACGCCTCGCACTTCGTAGGTGCGGTGCAGCAGCCGCGCACCAAGAATCTCGATTTCCTGCCACCGCCGGTGGTCGCCCAGGCCTTGGCCTGTGGTCAGGGCACCGCGCTTGCTAAACTGCGCTGGATCGACTCTTTCGCCTACACCCAGCTGCAGTTCGATCGCCAGGACGACCGCGTCGCCGGTGAGGGGGAACGTGGCGGTTTCGAGCGCCTCTATGACACCCTGATCACCCTCGATCCGGCCTTCGTCCCGTTCTACGAACACGGCGTGGTCAACACTAGTGGGGTGCTGAAGCACCACCAGGCGGCCCTATCGATCATCATGCGCGGTCTGGATGCGCGCCCTCACGACACCGGCCTGTGGCGCCTGGCCAGCGCTATGCTGGCGGTGCAGTTCGACTGGGCGAAGCGCAATCCGGCTAATCTTGACCGCTGGCTGAACGCGTGGGCCGCGGCGGAGAGCGAAGACGGGCGGCAGGCGGTGCTTGATTGGCGACGTGGATTGGCGTTCACCCACGTCGAAGGGTTGGAAACCCTGCCCTATTGGATCGAGCAGCTACGCGGCACCAGGCCGGGCACGGCGATGGCCGACTTTGTCGAAGGCACGGTGCGCGAGTTGTTAGCCCAGCACGGATGCGCCGTGCTCAAGCGGATCGCCGGCGGCAGCCAGGGCTGGCTGCCATCAGGTTCATTGTTGCCGTGGGCACCTCCGCAGCTCGATGTGCGTGCGGCGGCGGCCGAATGGCCACGCAGCGTGCCGGCCTGGGCACCGGTCATGCGCGACGCCAGCGGCTGGCAGCTGCGCGCGGATCCGTTCGGCTGGCCGTGGATCAGGCGTGGCGCCGAGGTCGTCAGCCCGGGTGCCGATCAGCGTCGATTTCTCAAACAGACCTTCGGCCAGCGTTCCCAGATCCAGGGTGAGGCCGATCAGCGCGGTCGCGCGCCAGCCGATCTGGCCGAGGCGCGCGCCTGGGGTGTCGAGCTACCGGTTCCGCCCCACGGCGGTCACTGGGATTTCAGCCAGCATCTGCCAGACGTGGCCTGGCCGGATCCCCCTTCCCAGCCCTGGCAGCTGCGCTGATCAGGACCGACGTCGTTTGCGCGCGTTGCGTTTGCGGCCCTTCTCGCCCGGTTCATCGCCCGATGGCGCGCTGCCTTCCGCCTCGATACGTTTGATCGTATCGCGCAGGCGCGCTGCTTCCTCGAAACGCAACTCTTCGGCAGCGGCAACCATCCGGGTGGTCAGTTCGGGGATATCGGCCAGGGTCAAGATCGCACCGTCATAGGCGACCCCGCCGGCTCCAGCCTTGCGCGCCGCCAATTGAGCAGCGAAGGATGAGCTAAAATCGCCCTGCTTCAGCACGGTCCGCGGGGTGATGCCGTGCAGTTCGTTGTAGGCAATCTGATAGGTGCGGCGGCGGGTCGTTTCGTCGATGGTGTACTGCATCGCCGGACTCATCGAATCGGCATAGAATATGACCAGGCCTTCGATGTTGCGGGCAGCGCGGCCGACGGTCTGGATGAGCGAGGTCTGGCTGCGCAGGAAGCCTTGTTTGTCGGCGTCGAAAATCGCCACTAGGGTGACCTCGGGCAGGTCCAGACCTTCGCGCAGCAGGTTGACGCCGATCACGCATTCGGTCTGTCCGGCGCGCAGGTTCTGCAGGATTTCGATGCGTTCGATCGCATCGATGTCGCTGTGCAGCCAGGTGGTGCGCACGCCGGCTTCGCTCAGATATTCTGCCAGGTCTTCGGCCAGGCGCTTGGTCAGAGTGGTGACGATCGAACGCTGGTTCTTGACGCAGCGCGAGGTGACCTCGCGGATCAGGTCCTCGACCTGGCCGGCGGTGGGCCGCACCGAGATCGGCGGGTCTGTCACGCCGGTGGGCCGGACTAGCTGCTCGACCCGGACGACTTCGGTCTTCGCTTCGTAGGCGGCCGGCGTGGCTGAAACGAACAGCACCTGTGGGCACAATTGTTCCCATTCGGGGAATTGCAGGGGCCGATTGTCCATCGCACTGGGCAGGCGGAAACCGTGCGCGACCAAAGTCTCTTTGCGGCTGCGGTCGCCAGCATACATGCCACCAATCTGTGGCACGGTGACATGGCTTTCGTCGATAACGCAGAGAAAGTCGGGGGGGAGGAAGTCGAACAGGCAGTACGGACGTTCGCCTGGCTTCCGTCCGGTGAGGTGACGGCTGTAGTTCTCGATGCCCTGGCAGGTGCCGACTTCGGCCAGCATGTCGAGGTCATAGGTGGTGCGTGACTGCAGGCGCTGGGCCTCCAGCAGCTTGCCAGCAGCATTCAGCTCGCGCAGGCGCTCATCCAGCTCGGCCTTGATCGTGCCCAGGGCTTGATCACGGGTCGCCTCGGTGACGACGAAGTGCTTGGCTGGATAGATGTGCAGGCGCTCGTGCTTGCCGAGGATCTCCCCAGTCAAGGTGTTGACCGTGGCGATCTCCTCCAGCTCGTCCCCGAAAAACGAGATACGGATCGCGGTGTCTTCATAGGCGGGCCACAGTTCGACCACGTCGCCGCGTACTCGGTACCGGCCGCGTTGGAAATCCAAATCCCCGCGGGTGTATTGCATGTCGACTAGGCGATTCAGCACGGGTTCCCGCCCGCCGCCCTGTCCGACGACCAGTGGTAGGGTCAGATCCTGGTATTCTTTCGGGTTGCCCAGGCCATAGATCGCGCTGACCGAGGCGACGATCAGTACATCACGCCGGGCGAGCAAACTGCGGGTCGCCGACAGGCGCAGTTTGTCGATTTCCTCGTTGATGTCCGATTCCTTCTCAATGTAGAGATCTTTGCCGGGGACGTAGGCCTCCGGCTGGTAGTAGTCGTAATAGCTGACGAAGTACTCAACGGCATTGTCCGGGAAGAAGCCCTTGAACTCAGTGTACAGCTGGGCGGCCAGAGTCTTGTTGTGTGACAGAATCAGAGTTGGGCGGTTGAGCTGGGCCACCACGTTAGCGATCGTGAAGGTCTTGCCCGAGCCGGTAACGCCAAGCAGGGTGGCTGCCTTCGCCCCACCCCCCAGGGCCTTAACCAGGCCGGCGATCGCCTGTGGCTGGTCCCCAGTGGGTTCGTATGGGGACTTGAGGCGGAAGGCTTCGGACATATGCGGCTCGTATCCATCTGTACCGCGCATGCACGCAGACTTCATCGGTCATTCACCTCCCCGGATATGAACAGCCTGCCCGGAGGGTCCCATGGTCACCGACATCATCGCAGAAGAGTTCATCGATGAGCCGGACGAGGCAGCCGAGGCGATCGCCTTGGCAGTCCGGCTGAGTGGTCTACTGCGTCGCGGCGAACCGCGTCCGGCGCCGCCCTGTCCGGTGTTGGAATCTGTGTGAGGGGAACGAAATCGAGGCAGTAGCCGGTTCGGCCGCTGTCGCTCAGAGCTTACCAGTCACCACTAGATTGGCGATGGTCAGACCTGAACTTTTCTCGACTGGTCGGCCCTGGATGACCGGATAGAGCTGGGCATTGGCCGGGAACACCAGGTCCCGTTCGCAGATCACCGGCTTGTCGGCCACGGCCATCGTCAGTTTGCCTCCCGCATCGACGTTCAGACGGATACGTACGGCCTCTAGCCCGGGGTAATCGATTGGAGATTTGTTGCCCTGGGGTTGATAAGTGGCCAGATCGTCGTCCTTCGTCACGATAGCGAAGGCCTTGCGTAGCTTATGGTTGAGCGCCACCCGGTAGGTGCGTTGACCGTCGCTGATACCAATGAGCACAACCTCGGAATCCGGGTCGGGATGCACGGTGGCTTCGAGGGTCATCGGAGCGTGCAAAGAGGCCTTCCAGCGCAGTCCTGGGAGAGTGCTTTCGGCGGCAGACCCCTTCGCCACGTTCGCAGTGGTGGACCAGCGCATGCCGCGATCGGCAATGGCCGCACCGTCGCCCTTCCAGGCGTCAAGCAGGCTGCGGTCCTTGCTTGCACCGAAGGCGTAGGTCACCGCGACGACGCCATCAGCTCTGCGCTCCTGGTCGCCGACCACTTCAAGGGGACGGATGCGCCGTTCGTAGGTGGCGATGGCGTTGATCAGCGGATCGTTCTTCAATTTGTCCAAGGCCTGACGGGCATCAGCTTGACGCCAGAACCATAGAAAGGCGGCTTCTGCGCGCGGATCCGGTTTGCCATGCGCGGCCAGAGCCGCTGGCAGCAGCTGGGCCCAGGGTAGCACGGCCCCAGCGCGGTCGGTGCGCGACTCGGCGGGCACATCGACCAGTTTGAAGCCAATCCAGTCCTTCTCAAGGCGGGTCAGAATGAACATGCCGCTGCGGTTGCCGAAGCGGCATTCAGCCTTGGGATTGGTCTGTCCGATATGCAGGCGCAGCGCGGTTTCGACCTCCTGCGCGAGGTCGCCCACGGTGGCGAGGGATTCGATCTGGACGCGGTCGTCGTCCGGGAAGCCCCGCGCCTGTCCGCGGCAGAGTTCGGCGAAGGTGCCGTAGGGCAATGCACCGCGTAGGGCTTCGGCCTGCTCGCCGAACTGCCGCCACAGGGTGCGCACGTCACCCAGCTGCTTGGGCTGCTTGGGAGCCAGGGCGCGCCGGCGGTCGTCGATCTGCTTCAGCAGGATGGCCCGCCGGGGTTCGGCGAGGCCCGACTTCGGCACAGAGGCAGCCAGGGCGTCCAGGGCGGCGCTATCGGTAGCGGCCGAGATGCCCTCGACAATGCGGCTCTCGATGCGTTTCTCGGCCTCTTCCAACTTGCGGCCCACATTGGTGCGGCGTTCGCGTAGCCAGGTTTCATCGGTAGAACGGGCCAGCGCTGCCCGGGCATCGTCCAGCTTGCCTGCTTCGATGTCCCGTTCGGCCTGGTCGAGAGCCTGGCGCAGGGGCGCGCGGCGACGTTCCTCGACCGCACCACGCAACTCGTCGCGACGAGCGATCAGCTGTTCCTTGGCTGGGGCCAGGGTGGCATCGCCGATCAGGCGTTCGAGTTCGCTGATCGCCTGTACCGGGTCCTTGGGCAGTCCGGCCAAGACCTGGGCCGCGCGTGCGCGGGCAGCGGCATCCGGGCTATCGACGGCTGGGATGACCATGGACGGACGCAGGTCGACGGGTTGGGTCGGGGTCGAGCCTGCGGGCGCACGCAGGAACCACCACAGGCCACCGCCAAGAGCCAGCGACAGTACGACCAGCAGCGCATACGGTGGGGACTTGGTGGCACCACGTGGGCGGTAGACCGTCCCTGGTTTCCAACGCGCCGCCGCCTTGATCGCTGATCGCAGGTCGTTGGCCCCTGAGAACCGCTCATCAGGCAGTTTGGCCATCATGCGCAGGCAGATGTCCCGCCATGGTGGCGGCACCTCGGGATTAACCTCACTCGGATCCGGCACCGGCTCGAAGCAGTGGGCCCGCATGATTGCCTTGGCGCTATCGCCCTGGTAGGGCGGCCTGCCGGTCAGCATGTGGAAGAGGGTTGCCCCCAGGGCGTATTGGTCGGCGCGATGGTCGATTGGCTGGGCCCTGGCCTGTTCGGGGGCCATGTACATCGGCGTGCCCATGACCTTACCGCGACCCTGGTCATCCTTGCTGCCTGCAACTGCCTCGGCGGAGTCTGCCTGCAGGGCCAATCCGAGGTCGGCCAGCTTCACCAAGCCGGTGGAGGTCAGCATGATGTTGTCAGGCTTGATGTCGCGATGGACGATCTTGTGCGCCTCGGCAAAGGACAACGCCTCGGCCATCGCCGCCATGATCTTACTGATGGTGGCGATATCGACCGCTCCCTGCCGTTCGATCACGTCCTTGACGGTCTCCCCGTCGATCAGCTCCATCGAGAAATAGTGGACCGCCTCCCCAGCCTCCATGCCGTTACAGTCGGCCGGCGCTGGGGCCTCACCTACGTCATGCACCCCGACGATGTTGGGGTGGTTGAGCTTCCTGGCGGCGCGGGCCTCGACAACAAACTGCTCAGAGAAGGCGGGATCCTTCGACAGCTTCGGCGCCAGCACCTTGAGCGCCACTTCGCGCTCCATCGATATCTGCTTGGCACGGTAGACTTCGCCCATGCCTCCACGTCCGAGGATGGCGCCAATCTCGTAACCGGCGATCCGGCTACCAACGGGCAATAGGGTAGGTGCTGTCGAGGCCACGGCGGGATTGTCGGCTGGGGTGGATCTATCGCAACGGTCAGCGGACGAGGAGCCGATCGACCTCGTCGGCCGGCAGCATACCGCGCAGTTCACGAGCCTTGAGTTCGCGAGCCTGGGTGCGGGTCAGCGGGCCGACCCGTTTGCCCAGGAGGGTGATGTAGTAGGTGCGTTGTTCGTCGCCGCCAGCGCTCTCGGACGCCGTCTGGGGTGCAAGAGATGCCTCGGCTTCGAGGTTGGCCAGATCGGATGGCGTCAGCGAACCTTTCAGCTCTTTGGTCTTCAGCTCGCGGGCCTGGGCCTTGCTCAGCGGACCCACCCTACGGCCCAGGACATTGATGTAGAACGTGCGCGAGCCACTTTCGGCGGCGGGCTGATCGGCAGCGGC
>Ga0105046_10007107_pt1 | contig 17668 bp, 10 predicted proteins | sample MAT03_FD_78385 | JGI IMG/M metagenome (GOLD analysis project Ga0105046, IMG submission 78385) | Freshwater microbial communities from Lake Fryxell liftoff mats and glacier meltwater in Antarctica - MAT-03 (megahit assembly) | ecosystem: Environmental > Aquatic > Freshwater > Ice > Liftoff...
CTCACGGTACACTACGAAGCTTGTCCGCACCTGCACCGCAGCGTGCAGGCCATCAAGGCGGCCGGCATGAAGGCTGGCGTCGCGATCAATCCGCACACTCCGGTGCATGTATTGGAGGACATCCTGGCCGACATCGACCTGGTGTGCATGATGAGCGTGAACCCTGGGTTCGGTGGGCAGAAGTTCATTGAACACACCTTCGCGAAGACCACCGCATTGAAGGCGTTGCGCGAAACGCGCGGCTCGAAAGCGCAGATCGAGATCGATGGCGGAGTGGGCATGGAGAACGCACAGGCACTGGTGCAGGCTGGCGCCGATGTGCTGGTCGCGGGTAACAGCGTCTTCGGCGCGAAGGACCCTACGGCGGCGATCCGCGCGTTAAGCGGGGTTTGACACAGCTCCGGGTCGAACCCGACCGGTCCATGATCCGCCATTTAGGATCTCCGTCGAAAAGGTCCATACAGCCACGGCCGCTGCGGATATCTTCGCGGCCATGTTGAGAACCACTACGCTTGTATCGGCCATTTGCCTTGTTGGACTCTGCCAGGCCCAGACCCGCGATTGCGCGGCGACCCGGATCACCCAGCGCCATCTCGAACTGCAAGGACTGCCCACCGATGTGCTAAGTGCGCTGCCGCATGTGAGCAACGTGCAGCGCGGTGGAACCTATACCGTAGCCATCGTGGTACATGTGGTTTGGAACACCGCAGCGGAGAACGTGCCGGACGCGGCGATCATGGCGATCATCGATGAGATGAACGCCGACTATTCGCAATCGAACGGTGATCTGGGCGGTGTGCGTGCCCCGTTCACCGGGGTGATCGGCAATGTCGGTTTTCAATTCTGCCTGGCCCAGATCGATCCGGGCGGTAACGCCACTTCTGGCATCACGCGCACCCAGACCACCGAGACCTGGTTCGACCCCGACACGGAAACGAACGATATGAAAGCTCCGCCCCAAGGGATAAGTCCATGGGATCCCGATCACTACCTGAACATCTGGGTCTGCGACATCACCAGCGGAGCCACGGGAGGTACTGTCACCGTGGGCTATGCCTACCTGCCCACGGGCGGCATTGTGGGAAGCAACATCGATGGCCTGGTGATCGACTACAGCTATGGATTGGATGTAGGAGCACGTACCGCCACACACGAGATCGGCCACTACTTCGGCCTCATGCACACCTTCGATGACGACGGTGCCTGTGTGAACAGCGACGGGTTCGGCGATACGCCCACTTCGGACAGCCCCACCTTCTCCTGCTCCAACACGAACCTGATGAAGTGCGGCGTGCTCACACAGTACGAGAACTTCATGGACTACAGCAGCTGCACAGCGATGTTCACCGATCAGCAGGCCGCTTATATGGAGGGCATCCTCACGGGCGTGCGGTCCAGCCTGCTCGATGCCGACCTCTGCGGGGGCGGGCCATCGGGCCTTTGCATACCGACCGCCACGGTGGGCACTTCGGAAGGTGATTACATCAACGGTGTTGAGTTGGGCGCGATCAGCAACACCAATAGCGGCGGCACCACGGAGCCCGCCTACACGGACTTCAGCGCCACCTGGTCCACGAGCCTCGAACGGGGCGGCCTGTTCGCGATCACCATCGAGTCCGGCAGCTATACACCGGACCACTACGCCGCTTGGATCGACTACGACCAGGACGACACCTTCGAGGCCGGTGAGAAACTGGGCGAGTTCGTCAATAGCGCTGTGAGCGAGTCGCAGTCCATTTCCTTCACCGTGCCCGTGGGCGCTGCGTTGGGGGGCACCACGCTCCGTGTGCGCGGCGTATTCCATAACGATGGTGAGCCGACCCCAACGGACCCTTGCTTCGACTATGTGTGGGGCGAGACGGAGGATTACGGCATCACCATCACCGCTCCTTCGACGGGATCCTGCGTTCCAACCTCGGCCAATGGCACCGACGATGGCGACTACATCAACGCGGTGCAACTGGCCTCCATCAACAACATGAACAGCGGTGGTACCGGCGAACCGACCTACACGGACTTCAGCGGTGCATGGAGCACAAACCTCACGCGCGGCGACGGTTATTCCATCACGATCCAGAGCGGCAACTACACACCGGACCACTATGCGGCTTGGATCGACTACGATCAGGACAACACCTTCGAGGCCGGTGAGAAACTGGGCGAGTTCATCAACGCCGCCTTGGGCCAATCCCAGTCCTTCGCGTTCACCGTACCGGGCTCGGCCCTGCTCGGATCTACCACGCTCCGGGTACGCGGGGTATACCACGACACCGGTGAGCCCACGCCCACGGACCCGTGCTTCAGCTATGCTTACGGTGAGACCGAGGACTACGCGGTGATCATTGAAGTGAACACCGGAACACCGCTGATCGCAGCGAACGGCATTCGCCTCTTCCCGAACCCGGCCGTTGATGCGGTCACCATCGAACTGCCGAATGACGAGATCGTGTACATCACCATGTTGGATCTCCAGGGCCGAGTGCTGCGCCAGGTGCGCTCCACGGGTACGCATGTACGCTTACCCCTGTCGGGCCTGGCCACCGGCCAGTATGTTGTTCGCGTCCAGCAAGGCGACCGGACCATCACCAACCGGCTCCAGGTAGTGCAGGAATTGCGCTGACCGGCTGTCTTATCCGCATGATCGAGCGGTCCTTCGGGGCCGCTCGTCGTTCTTGTTATCGCCTTCGCCGAGATATGGGTCGAAACGTGGAACCAACGCGCTCCGTTCCCCGTATTCCACAGGCGTTAGAACACGCTCGCCATGGGCCAACCCTACTCCCGACCCTTCGCTTCGATCATGCTATTCCTCGTGGCCAACGTGGCTTTTCCGCAAGCCTCAGGCATGGGTATCAAAGGAGGTCCACTGTTGAGCGACATGCGCTCCGGTGCGTACACTTCCAAACAGCTACCCGGAGCCACCGCTGGGATCTACTTCCCGTTGTACGCAGGATCGCGCCTGGAATTGCAACCTGAAGTGCTGCTGACCGCGCTTGGGGCCGCTTTCGAGGACACAGAGGGCGAGCGTTCGAGCCTGCGAACGGTCTATGTGCAGGTCCCTATCGCTATGAAACTTTTCTTGAGCAATACGCTGAATGTCCATGCCGGTGCGCAGGCCGGACGGCTCCTGCTCGCGCAGCAGAACTCGCCGAACGGCAATAGCGACGTACGGGATAGCTACTCCAAAATGGATTGGGGCGTTGTCCTCGGGTTTGGTACCGATCTCTCTTCAGGGGTCGATCTCACCTTGCGCTACTATTCCGGCATGGCACCGGTACTTGTCGCGGACGAGGCCTTGTTCCCCCGCAACCGTGCCTTGCAGATCACCCTCGGCTACAGGCTGATGCGCTTCAAGCCACTTGATCGCGGACGCAGGCGGAAGTGATCCCGGAGCCCTGGCGGCGCCGGTCTATCTTTGCCGTGCATGCCGCGGAAACCGACGATCGCAGTGCTGGGTGGAGGCCAGTTGGGCCGCATGTTCATTGAGAACGCCCTTCGCTACGGCGTCACGATCAACGTCCTGGATCCCGACGCGAACGCTCCATGCGCGCGTCTCGCCACGCGATCCAACCAAGGTGACCTCCAGGATGTCGCCACCGTAGTTGCCTTCGCCGCCGACGCGGACGTGGTGGGCATTGAGATCGAGCATGTGAGCGTTGATGCCTTGGAACGGTTGCAGCAGCAAGGCAAGACGGTCATCCCCGATCCGGGCGTGTTGCGCACGATACAGGACAAGGGCCTTCAGAAAGATTTTTATCTCGAGCACGGCATCCCCACCGCGCGTTTCGCATTGATCGATGGACCGGAACGGATCGCCGATCATGCGGATCTGCTGCCCGCGTTCTTGAAGGCGCGTACCGGCGGTTATGACGGCCGGGGGGTGATGTCGATCAACTCGATGGCCGATGCGCGGAACGCGTTCAGTGGCCCCTGCGTCCTGGAAGAACGGATCGACATCACGCTGGAACTGGCCGTACTCGTGGTGCGGTCGGCCACGGGTACGCAGATCACCTATGATCCGGTGGAGATGGTCTTCGATCCGAAGTTGAACTTGGTGGATCACTTACGGGCACCGGCACGCATTCCGGGACCGCTCGCACAGAAGGCCCGTGACCTGGCGGGGCGTGTAGCACAAGCCTTCGGCGCGCCGGGCTTGTACGCTGTGGAACTGTTCCTGACAACATCGGGCGAATTGCTGGTGAACGAGACCGCACCGCGTGCGCACAACAGTGGGCATCACACCATCGAAGCGTGCGCCAGCTCGCAGTTCGACCAACTGCTGCGCCTTTACATGGGGTGGCCTCTGGGAGATGCCACCCTGCGCGGCCGCGCTGCGATGGTCAACTTGGTGGGTACGCACGGTAGTGGAACCCCGGATGTACGCGGACTGGAGGATGTGCTGCACCTGCCCGGAACCTTTGTACACATGTACGGAAAGCAGCAGACACGCACGGGGCGCAAAATGGGTCATGTGACCGTGGTGGCGGACACCGATGCGGCACTGGACCAGGCCATCGCGGTAACGAAGGTGCATTGCAAGGTGGTACCGGGAGAAGCTGAAGGGGTGAAGAAAGCGGGCGAAGTGATCGGTGACAAGATGTGATGGCGCGGCCGAGCGCAATGGACAACAGACAACGGAGAACCGAAAACTGAACGAGCATGGTAGGCATCATCATGGGCAGCCAGAGCGATCTGGAGGTCATGCAAGGGGCAGCGGATATTCTGAAGGAACTGAACATCCCTTGTGAACTCACCGTGGTGAGCGCGCACCGCACGCCCGAACGCATGTTCCAGTACGCGAAGACCGCGCGCGAACGCGGTGTGAAGTGCATCATCGCCGGTGCGGGGGGCGCAGCGCACCTGCCGGGCATGGTGGCGAGCCTGACCACGTTGCCGGTGATCGGGGTACCCATCAAGAGCCGCAACAGCATCGATGGTTGGGATTCACTGCTCAGCATCGTGCAGATGCCCGAAGGCGTGCCGGTGGCCACGGTGGCCATCAACGGTGCGAAGAACGCAGGGCTGCTCGCCGTGCGCATTCTGGGCGCGCACCACGACCCGCAGCTGGCCGCGCGCCTCGACAACTACCGACGCTCGCTGAGCGACAAAGTGCATGAGGGTATCGCCGCGCTCAAGGAGCAGCACAAGAACTCCTTCGACCGATGATCATCGTGATCGGGCCGCCCTAACAGGTGCATGTGCTCCGGTTGCAACCCGGCGAGGACCCCCGCGAGCAGCTCGATCGATGGTGCGACGAGCGGTCCGTTGAAGCGGCTTCGGTAACAACCGCCGTTGGCAGCCTGACCAAAGCCACCATACGCTACGGCGGGCGCAGTGAAGGAAGCGTTACGGAAGGCGACCTTGAAGTATGCTCCCTCTCCGGCACGCTCTCCAGGCATGGCATGCTCCTGCATCTGGCGATCGCCGATGCCAGCGGACAAATGACGGGCGGGCATATGATGAACGGATGCCTTGTACGAACTACGCTGGAACGCGTGGTCCAGGAATTCGGTGGACTCCGTCTGTTGCGCAAGCATGACCCAGCAACGGCCTACGATGAGCTTTTCCCGGAGATCATCGCGCCATGATCATTCACTTCGCTGGTGGTGCGTTGCGCGCCCTGGAGGTACACTTCTCCCGGTTGGTCCGGGAAGGGGGCGATGGGACAGGAACGTGTGGACCTGAAGCTTCCTGCCCCCGTTCATCCCCTCACCCTGTCAGGGTACAACCACCATGGTCGTTCGCCCAGGCTGGATGTGCGGGTAGATCTCATCGAGGTCATCATTGCGCAACGCGATGCAACCCCAGGTCCAGTCCACGCCTTCAGTGATCCAGTGGTCCATACCGGCCGGTACACCATGGATGCCGATCTCGCCACCTATGTCCTTCCCGTTCGCGATGAGTCCGTCCCGCTTGCGCTGCGCGAAACGCCTTCGGCTTTCAGCGTTCGGATAATCCACCCACACGAAAGCGTGCCACTTGTCATGTACGCGTTTGCTCCGGAAGCCGAAGGTGCCTTCTGGCGTCTTGCGGTCCCCCTGCATCATCTTGTCGCCCAACGGTTTCTCACCGAGTACACAGGGATAGGTCTTCAGCAGTGAATCGCTCACATACACAGCGAAACGACGTTCGCTCTTGTCCACATGGAAGCGTATGGTCCCCGCATCCAACCGAAGACTGTCAATGAGGTAAGCCAATGGCACCGGGTCATGCAGGATACCCGCTTCCGGCCCCGCATCCGTTGCGGAGCCGGGGACCGCGTCCTGGCATGCTACGAAGAGCGGCAGCAGGCAAACGAAAAGCGAAGGGCCGATCCTCATGCGATGGGTGTTGGTCCCATGAGAATGCGGCCCCTCGCTATGTGTAACGGATCACTGGACGGTGACAGGGAAGGTCACTGTGATGTCCGTCTCCCCGCCAGCGTTGGTAATGTCCCCCGCCGTCACGTTCGCACCGTTCTTGTCGGGTTGGTGGCGCAGGGTCACCATTAACGTGCCCGTGCTCGCTGCGCCGGTAACGCCACTGGATATGAGCCCGACGGGCTGCCCATTGCTGTCGGCATCCGCATAGCTCATGGAGAGGTTCGCATCGGTCACCAGGAAGAAGAACTGGTGCAGCTCGTCCTCCGCCTGGATCTCCGCAGTGATGTTGACATCGGGATCAGCGCTTTCGTTGAGCACGCTGATCGAGACCACAAAGGCGCGATCGGCAGGAAGCGGGTCGGAGGTGATCACCGGCGCCCCTCCGCCATTCCCGTCAGGATCGGAGAAGCGCAGTTCGAAAACGTTGGAGCTGTTCTCCGCATCCACGAAAGTGAGTACCAAGGTCGTGATGACCTCTTCTTCATTGGTCGGAGGCGGAGGGGTGATCGGATCCTCTTCTTCCTTCTTGCAGGAGGTGATCGCTGTGGCAAAGAGCAATGCGGCCAGGAGGTATTTCATGTTGCTTTCCATTGTCATTGGGGGGTGTTGGGGCCGACGACCGATGGCCCGTACATTTTGGGGCATATCATGATCGGCCCGTTTGATCTGTTGTTGAGGGTCGATCATGATCGACCCGTACTGCCTATCTCTTTCCGAAGCTGTATGTGATCCAAAGTGTGAGATCGGTGCCGCGTGCGTCCGCGTAATAGCGGAAGCGGTCAATGTAATCCCTGTAAGTGGTATTGAAGAGGTTGTTTGCTTGAAGACCCATGCGCAGTTCGCCTTTCCGCAGCGTGCGCGTCGCAGAAGCGGAAAGGCCGATGAGCTGATAGGTGTCCGGAGGTGTGGTGAAGTCCAGGCCCACCGGTATCCGGCTCTGCTCGAACACGAACAAGCTGGTAGCGCCTATCTCCAACGCGCCCCATTTGCCGTGCGCGGGCAGATCGAAGAGCAACGCCGTCTCCGTGCGATCGCTCGGCATTTGGAAGAGCCATTCGTTCTGCACCCGATCGCGGCCGCGAACCAAGCTTGTGCGCGAGCGCACCGCCCAGCGTCGTGCGAGTTGCAGTTGGAGCGCAGCGTCCACACCATAGAGGAAGGCATCGGTGGCCACGTACTGGAACACGGGGAAGGCACCGCGTATGGTCAGTTCAACACCTTTGGGCCGCAGATAGATGAAGTCGTTGAAGCGATCGGCGTAGAGCGTGATGTCCGTGCGCAAGCGACCCTTGAACCAAAAGGCCTCCAGATCCACCACGGCTTTCAGGGAACGTTCGCTGGTAAGTGCCGTGTCGCCGCGTTCGATCGCCGCTGCTCCGTGGTGAAGTCCTTCGCTGTACAACTCGCTCACATGTGGCGGGCGGTAGGCGGTGCTCAGGTTGAAGCGGATGCTCGAGCTGTCGATGATCGTCCAGTTCGCACCGGCGCTAAATGCGCTGTTGGTGTAGTTGTGCTCCGGACTGACCAGCACATCGTCCGCATTATACTCCACCACCTCTAGTAGCGTACCCTCGATCCGCGCGCCTGCTTCCAACTCCACCTTCTCCGATAGCGGCAGGTGTTCGAGCAGGAAGACGCCGCCGCTCTGCTTGCGGTAGTTCGGGATCAGCGGCCGCACGCCCGTGCCGGGTTGGTTCACGTTCTCCTGGTACACGCCGTTGGCGCCGAACTTCCCGTGGATGCGCTTGCCGATCCAATGCTTCAGGACGGCATCGGCGGTGTGTGTAACAAGGAAGAGATCGAGCGCGGGGATGCCGCTTCGCCCGCCGCGACGGATGTCATACTCCTGCCGATCATCCGCCTGGTAGCCGTAGGTGAGCACGATGCGATCGCGCTCGCTGATGGCGTATCCGGCCTCCGCTTTCAACAACTGGTGTTCAACGTCCTGTCGCGGCGCTTCGATGCTGTAGGTGAAGTCAGCGACATACCAAGGCGTGCCGTTCTCGATGGCGTTGTTCAGGTCGGTGAGATTGCCGATGTGCGAAGCGCGCAGGATACCGAGTTCGCGCGTGAACCAGCTGTAGTAAACGCTGGCGCTGCACCGGTGATCACGGTAGCCCAGGGATGCGGATGCCCCCGCCTCTCGCACGCCAGTGTTGCTCAAAACATAGTCAGGGGCTTCGCTATCGCCGAGATATCGGGCGCTGCCTTGCACGCGCCATCCGAAACCGCGCAAGCCTTTCACACCACCCTGCAACAAGCCATTGCCACCACCGCCCCTTGCGTTCAACAAGCCGATGCCGCGCACCTCACCACGGGTACCCGCTTCACGCGGCAACTCCACCGGCTCAGTGATCACCACGCCGCCCAGCGCGTCGCTGCCGTACTGCACGCTCGCCGCGCCTTTCACCACGGTGAGTTTGTCGCTGCTGAAGGGATCGAGGTTGGGCGCGTGTTCGGTGCCCCATTGCTGATCCTCCTGCCGGATGCCTTGGTTGAGCGTGAGAATGCGGTTGCCGCTCAAACCATGGATCACAGGCTTGCTGATGGTGGGTCCGCTGCTCAGCATGGTTACGCCGGGTATGGCGGTGAGCATTTCGGCCAGTGACTTTCCCGCGTTCAGTTCCATCATTGACTTGTCCAGTGTTTCCTGCGCCTGGCCCACGTTCTCATCCGGTCGTGCCGACACCACTTCCATCTCACGCAACTCCTCGCTGTGGTGTTCCAAGCGCAGGTCCGTCACCACATCGGCATCGAGCGTGACCGCTCGCTCAACCGGGGCGCATCCGAGGTGCGACGCGCGCAATTGGTAGGTACCCGGGCAAAGCCCTGTTATCATGAAACGACCTTGATCATCGGCCACCGCGCCTTTCTCCGTCCCGACGATGATCACCTCCGCGAAGGCCAGAGCACTTCGATCGTGGTCATCGATCACCCGCCCACGGATGGTGAGCGAGCAATCCAAGCCCTGTGCGCACAGCGAGAGGCGCATGATGCCGGCCAGCAGCAGTGCGAAAACCCGGAAGGACAACGGAACGAAGGACATGAACGGCCGCACGCCTGGCGTGCGCAGGCAAGATCAACGATGGAAGAAGCTACATGCCAACCCATGGGCGGCAACCCCTGAAGGGGCTTACACCATCAAGCAGGGCGGACCACGGCCCGGCAACCGCGAACAATGCCCGAACCGCTCGGCAAGCATGGGTGGTGTGCCCACTACAGCGACCATGTCAGTATGCCGGGTCATCTCCGGTGTACCGGCACCGTCGCACACAGGCAGCATCACGTCGCAAACAGGGCAATCGCCCTTTACGGTGGCAGCCGACGACGTGGCTTGGTCCTGGTGGATCGCGTGAACGCACCGATGGAACAAGCCGCGCTGTACTACGCTCAATCCCAACGCCAGGCACAAAGCCAAAGCGAAATGGCGAGGGACGCGCATGGGAAGCATGTCCAAAGATAACCGCCGAATTCGGCCTGTGCCGGAGGTGGTCCCAGTAGTGCCAACAGCGTTGCCTTGTGGAAAAGCCCCTGAGCTTTGGTCGCCAATGATGGGACGACTTCCCGGTCACCGCACTATTTTCGCGCACCAATCATCCATGTACATGAACGTTCTCCGCTCCCTGCTCCTCCTTGGCACCACCGTATGCATCGGCGCAAGCCAGGCCCAGTGGGAGCCTTTCGCATGCGGGCACAATGCCAACGTGAGCATCACCTCCGGACCTGGCGCCGTCTACAAGGCGAACTTCGCGGTAGGTGTTTACAAATCGACCACCGGCGGGGCATCATGGGACCTGATGAACAACGGGCTTCCACTGAACGGTGGCCTGGTCTACGCCGAATCGGTCTGCTACGATGGCACGCGGCTTTTTTGTGGCACGCAATCAGGCATTTACCGGTCCACGGATGGCGCGGCGAACTGGACTCTGACCAACACCGGAGCCCCGGTCTGCAGCAGCACCAATTTCCCGAACAAGTTCTACCATGTGCCCGGCACCACCACCACCCTGGCGATCTATAGCGCCGCGATCTCCGCTGGCGGCGGGCTTTACCGCACCACGGACGGCGGGGTGAACTGGTTCTCCGGTAATGGAGGGCTTAGCAGCAACATGGTCGTGCATAATGTGGCACTGATCAACGGCATACTGTACGTAGCTACCAGCACTGGCATTCTTACCTCCACGAACCTCGCAGTGAGTTGGACCCAGCTCGGTAGCGGGTCCTCCAATTTCCAGACGTTCGCGATCCAGGGCACCGCGAGCCGCCTGGTGGTGGTGAGTTCGTTCGGCCTGCGCTATTCCAACAATAATGGAGGAGTTTGGACCAACGGAACAGGTGTCTCCGTCGGCAGCCCTGCGAAAGGTGAATTGATCCGCTACGATGGCAAGTACTGGGCGATCGCAGGATCCACGGTATGCCGCTCCCTGAACGACGGCACCACCTGGGCGGAGTACGAAACCGGACTGGGGGGTGCGGATACCTTCGGGCAGGAAGAATTCCATGCTTCGGGTACGACACTCTACTTGGGTTGCTTGCAGGACATCTACGGCCATGATGGCACCACGGTGGGCACGGAGGAGATCGCGGCGGCCACGCTCCCTACACCCTACCCGACCGTGTTCAACGCGAACTTCACGGTCGACCTGAGCAACCAGGAAGCTGGCCGGAGCCTGGTGCTCATCGATGCGATGGGCCGGGAGGTGCAGCGTCATAACAACCTGCCCGCCGAACCGATGAGGATCGAGCGCAACGGCATGCTCGCAGGCACGTACCGCGTTATGCTGATCGATCCCCGCACAGGGGCCATGGTCCCCCTCGGTGCAGTGATCGCTGAATAAAGAGCTTTCAGTGGTGACTTGGCGCACGCGTGCTTTGAGGCAGGTTGAGGCGCTCCTGGATCCCGGCATTCCGGGGCAACGTGTGGAGGTATCATTGGGTCACCTATCTTGGAAGGCCCACCATCGCTCCTGATGTCACCCCACATTCTACGCTCACTCACATGGCTTGCTTTCCTGGTCGGTGGTGGTGTGTTCGCTCAGCCCTGTCTCGTTTCCTACACCTTCACGTCAAGCCCGAACCCAGTGGCGGGCACCTATGGCTGCGGGGAGACCGTGACCTTCTGTTACACGGTGACCAACTGGAACAGCACGAACGTGAACTGGTTCCATGGTCTGGAGATCACGTTCGGACCGGGATGGGACATGACCACATTGGTGCCTGGTCCGCCACCGGCCACCTGCGGGGCCAGCGGTGGCGCCTGGGGCTGGTATAATAGCGTCACGGGTACGGCGACCACGGCGAGCGGCCCACAGGGTCCCGGGTTCTTTTTTGATCTGGACAATGATGGTAACCCGGGGAACAACTTCGGTGATTTCTGTGTGGGCGCGGTGAACTGGCAGTTCTGCTGGACGATCAGTGTGTTGAGCCCACCTGACTGTGTGAACGGTCTTGGTCTCGGCGTTTCCGTGAACTCCTTCGGTGATAGCGAGACCGGCTCCTGGTCCAGTTCGGGCTGCGTCGGTGATAACATCGCGACGAACCCCGGGCCGCCGGTGATCGCAGCATGCGCTGTTACCGCAGGGATGGGTGCTCCCCTTGACCTCTGCTCCTCCTCACCGCCCGCCGATCTGTTCCTCGTGTTGGGTGGCGCACCGGACGTGGGCGGCGCATGGACCGCTGCTGGTGGTGGCCCGCATTCGGGCACCTTCGACCCGGCGATAGATGGAGCGGGCAATTACACCTACACCGTTACCAGTGTAGCCCCACCTTGCCAATCACAAGCTGTCGTGGCCGTTACGCTGCAACAACAACCTGACGCCGGATCCGATGGAAGCATCACGACCTGCGCCTCTGACATACCGTTCTCCCTGCTCACCTTGTTGGGTGGTGTGCCCGCACCCGGCGGCACATGGACCGCACCTGGAGGCGCTGCATCCACAGGGACATTCGATCCGGCCGCAGATGGGGCCGGGATCTATGTGTACGAGATCGCCGGTATAGCACCCTGCGTATCCGCCCAATCCTCGGTCACCGTTACGGTGAACCCCGCGCCGAACGCGGGCAGTGATGGCGCGATCAGCATTTGTTCGAACGAATCACCTTACGCCCTCTTCACTTCCCTGGGTGGATCACCTAGCGCAGGTGGTACATGGACCGCACCGGGTGGTCTGCCCATGAGCGGCATCTACGCTCCGGCGAGCAATGCGCCTGGGATATTCGCCTACGAAGTGAACGGCGTTGCCCCCTGTCCGAACAGCATTGCGACCGTGACCGTAACGGAGAACGTGTTGCCCAACGCCGGGATCGACGCGACGGTTTCGTTCTGTGAAACCAACGCGGCCATTCCGTTCATCACGCTGCTCGGTGGTTCGCCGGACGCGGGTGGATCCTGGACCGGGCCCGATGGCCTGCCTGTTGGTGCCACGTTGGATCCCGCAACAGCCAGCAACGGTGACCATACCTACACCGTTCTAGGGAACGCACCTTGTCCTGACGCACTGGCGATAGTGACCCTTACGATCACGACACAACCTTCCGCTGGCACGGATGCGAACCTGAATCTGTGCGAAGGCTCGCTGCCGACGGACCTGTTCACCGTACTTGGTGGATCGCCTGATGCTGGTGGTAGCTGGACCGATCCGTTGGGCGCACCGATCGGTGCCATCTTCGATCCGATCTTCAGTGCTCCTGGAACATATTCCTACACGATCGCGGCAACATCACCCTGCGTTGATGCCAGCGCTACGGTCAATGTGAACGTCGCCGCACAGTCCTCCGCCGGCGTCGATGCCGCGCTCGATGTATGCTCCGATTCTCCGGCGATCGCACTACTGCCATTGTTGGGTCCCACCGCGCAACCCGGCGGCGCGTGGACTGATCCGAACGGCGCACCAGCGGGCGCGACATTCACGCCCGGCACATCCATCGATGGTGGGTACACCTACACGATCATTGGCACCGCACCCTGCGTGACGGTAAGTGCAACGGTCACCCTGTTCACGATACCCGCTGCGAACCCCGGTGCCGATGGATCACTTACGCTCTGCGTAACAGGTCCGGTTGAAGATCTCTTCACGGCGCTCAACGGTGCTCCAATGGCAGGTGGTGATTGGACATCGCCCATGGGCGCACCGTTCAGCGGAATACTCGACCCAGCGACGGGTATTTCTGGCATATACACATACACATTGGCTGCGAACGGACCATGCCCTGCGGCGAGCGCAACGGTGGATGTCACGATAGAAGCCGATCCGGACGCCGGCCAGGATGGTGCCGTGAGCCTGTGCGGCAATGCGGGACCCTATGCCATGATCACCGGCCTCAATGGCACACCAGCGGCCAATGGTACCTGGACCGGACCCGGCGGACAAGCGCACGGGGCCAGCTTTGTTCCGGGGACGGACGCACCGGGTGACTACACCTACACCGTGTACGCACCACCGCCCTGCATCTCGGCCTCGAGCACGCTCACCGTTGGCGAAGTGCAACCGGTAAGCGCCGGTACCGGCGGCAGCGTGTCACTCTGCGAGAACGCAACTCCGTTGGATGCATCGACCTGGTTAGGCGGAATGCCGACGGCGGGCGGCACATGGACCGACCCGAGTGGTGCGCCGGTGGTGCTTGTTGATCCATCCGCCGCGCTGGCGGGTGACTATACCTATACCGTGCAAGGCACCGCACCATGCCCCGATGCGGCTGCAGTGGTGGCCCTGACGATCGACGCGTTGCCCAACGCGGGTACCGATGCGGTCTTGTCCCTGTGCGATGCGGCCCCACCGGCGGTATTGATCAACTGGCTCGGAGGTGCGCAGCCGGGCGGCACTTGGAACGGGCCGTCCGGAGCGGCCACGGGCGTGTTCGCGCCAGGTGTCAATGTCCCGGGAGCCTATGTGTATACCGTGGTTGGCAGCGGGGCATGTTCCGCGGAACAGGATCAAGCGAGCATTGATGTCTACTTGGATCCGCTGCCCGCGCCGACCTTCTCCCTGAGCGTTGCGAGCGGGTGCGTTCCCTTGCAAGTGGAGTTCGCGATCGACGATCCGCTCGGCCTCCAAGGCGCCACATGGACCTTCGGTGATGGCTCCATCGGCGATGCCCTGGTGGATGCCTGGCACACCTACACCACGGCAGGTACGTTCACCGTGGAATTGCAGGTGACCGATGCGAACGGCTGCATCGGCACAGGTATACAGACGAACGCCATCCTGGTCTCCGCCGGACCGGAAGCGATCTTCGGCGCAACGCCGCTTCGGGTGAGTGTGCTCGATCCGGTGATGCATGTGGTGCATGCCCCTGAAGAAACCGTGGATTATGCGTGGTCCATTGATGGCCTGTCGATCACCGGCGCGGAGAACTTCTCCTGGACCTTCGACCCGCCGGAAGTTGGCCTGCACTCCATTTGCCTGGACGCTACCGACACCCTTGGCTGCGTGAACAGCTACTGCCTGCAGATCCTTGTGGACGATGTGCTCACCGTGTTCGTGCCGAACGCGTTCACCCCGGATGGCGACGGTCACAACGATACGTTCCTTCCATCGGTGATCGGCGTGGATCCCGAATACTACTTCTTCCACATCTTCGATCGTTGGGGTTCCGTGGTCTTCAGCTCCACCGACCCGACCGAAGCGTGGAACGGCGCCATGGACAACTCCGGCGAGGTGCTGCAACAGGACGTCTACGTGTGGCGGATGATCGCCCGCGACCAGTTCAGTGCCGCGAAGAAGGAACTCTTCGGTACGGCGACCTTGGTGAAATGAAAAGAGTCCCGACCACGTCGGGACTCCCCTCTTCCAACATCGGCCCGTCACTGCCTGACGAGCCTGACCTGCGCCAGCGGTCTGCCTTCCGCATCCAGCGCGAGAACGATATAGACCCCTTGTGAGAGCGCTTCAAGATCCAAACGCTGGCGTACCGGTGCATGGAGCACAAGTTCGCCGATAGCGTTGTGGAACCGCAGGCTGCGCACCCCTGGGACCGTACACTCCACCATCACCGCTCCCAGTGTCGGGTTGGGATGGAAGGAGAAGTTGAGATCGTTGTCTAGGTCGGACATGCCGGTTAGCAGATCACACGGATCGCCGACCCCGTTCGCGTTCATGTCGCTTTGGTCCGGGTTGTAGATCCACCCGCAATTGTCGCACGCATCGCCCACGCCATCACTATCGAAATCCGCCTGGCCCGGATTGAACGCCGCGCTACAGTTATCCTCACAACCCAGCAAGTCATCGTTGTCGGGATCCGCGTTCGGGACAATGCCTGTATTGCCGCCCGCACAAATACCGCAGTCATCGAGAACCGCTGATCCGCCGGGCATTCCCGCGCAATCGACCTGGATATCCAGGAATCCGAGGCAGTTGCAGTTCTCATCCCACGCGTCGTTGGAGGTGAACGGATCCCCATCGTCGCACACCGTGCCGGGAAGGGTGCTGCCACCCCAGATGCCCGTACAATCCAATTGACAAGCATCGCCCCCCGTGGTACCGCCGACACAATCCGCACAATTGTCCAGATATGCTGTACCACCAAGTACACCGGCACAGTCATAGAGTATACCCACGCACTGGCAGCTCGCATTCCAGATGTCGTTGCCTGTGCCCGCATCGCCATCATCGCAGGGAGTGCCCGGTAACGCAGAACCGTTGGCCACGCCGAGGCAATCCATGGTCACGGTCGTTCCAGCGCAGGTGCAGTTCGCGCTCCACTGGTCGTTGATGGTGTTCGCATTGTTGTCGTTGCACGCACTGCCAGGCAACGCACTACCACCGGCCGTGCCCAGGCAATCGATCACCAGACCCGCACATTGGCAACTCGCGCTCCAGGTGTCGTTGCCTGTGTTCGCATTGTTGTCGTTGCACGCACTGCCAGGCAACGCATTACCACCGGCCGCGCCCAGGCAATCGATCACCAGACCCGCACATTGGCAACTCGCGCTCCAGGTGTCGTTGCCGGTGTTCGCGTTGCCATCATCGCAGGAAGTGCCGGGCAATGCTGTTCCGTTCGCTAAGCCGAGACAATCCATGGTAACGGCCGTTCCAGCGCAGGTGCAATTCGCGCTCCACTGGTCGTTGGTTGTGTTCGCATTGTTGTCGTTGCACGCACTGCCCGGTAGCGCACTGCCGCCAGTCGTGCCCAGGCAATCGATCACTTGACCCACGCACTGGCAGCTCGCGCTCCAGGTATCGTTTCCGGTGCTCGCGTTGCCGTCGTCGCACGCACTACCCGGCAACGCACTGCCACCGGCCGTGCCCAGGCAATCGATCACCAGACCCGTGCATTGGCAGCTCGCGTTCCAGGTGTCATTGCCCGTACTGGCGGTCCCGTCATCGCAGGAAGTGCCTGGCAATGCGGTACCGTTGGCTATACCGAGGCAATCAAAAGTGACCGCCGTTCCTGAGCAGGTGCAGTTCACGCTCCACGCGTCATTGACCGTGTTCGCATTGTTGTCGTTGCACGTACTGCCAGGCAACGCACTACCACCGGCCGTGCCCAGGCAATCGATCACCAGACCCGCACATTGGCAACTCGCACTCCAGGTGTCGTCGCCCGTGCTCGTATTGCCATCGTCGCAGGAAGTACCCGGAAGTGCCGGGCCGTTGGGAACACCGGCGCAGTCAGCGCAAGTCGCATCGGGCGTGATGCCAGTTGTTCCGCCCGCGCAGACACCGCATGCGTCCATGGAAGCCGTACCATTCAGCACGCCCGCACAGTCGGTGTTCACCGCATTGCCCAGGCAAACACACGACGCATTGATCAGATCATTGATCGTTCCGGCGTTGCCGTCGTCGCACGTGCTACCGATCTGACCAGTGACCGTGGGGCAGTTGTCCTGCGCGTTGCAGATGCCATCGCCGTCCGTGTCGCCGCTGGCAGTACCCACACATTGGCAGCTCGCGTTGAGCACATCACCGGTGGTGCATGCGTTGCCGTCGTTGCACGCCGAGCCGATCTGGCCCGCCACCGAAGGGCAGTTGTCCTGTGCGTTGCAAATGCCATCACCGTCCGTGTCCGCGCTGGCAGTGCCTGCGCACTGGCAGCTCGCGTTGAGCATATCACCGGTGGTGCATGCGTTGCCGTCGTTGCACGCCGAGCCGATCTGGCCCGACACCGAAGGGCAGTTGTCTTGTGCGTTGCAGATGCCATCACCATCAGTGTCGCCGCTTGCAGTGCCCACACATTGGCAGCTCGCGTTGAGCACATCACCTGTGGTGCATGCGTTGCCGTCGTTGCACGCCGAGCCGATCTGGCCCGCCACCGAAGGGCAGTTGTCTTGTGCGTTGCAGATGCCATCACCGTCCGTGTCCGCGCTGGCA
>Ga0105046_10007108_pt1 | contig 17666 bp, 13 predicted proteins | sample MAT03_FD_78385 | JGI IMG/M metagenome (GOLD analysis project Ga0105046, IMG submission 78385) | Freshwater microbial communities from Lake Fryxell liftoff mats and glacier meltwater in Antarctica - MAT-03 (megahit assembly) | ecosystem: Environmental > Aquatic > Freshwater > Ice > Liftoff...
GATTATACGCAGGCTGCGCGTGTTATTCAACTCATTCACTCAGTTCCATTCGAAGCTGTGGATTGAGATTTCGATGGGCCGGATTTGGCGATCACGCTCACCGGCGGGCAATACCACTCCAGGGTGATGGCCGTGCCCTGACCCGGCGCACTCTCGATGCTGATGTGGGCTTGAATATCTGCGGCCCGTTCGCGCATGATGGCCAGGCCCAGATGGCTGGCGGGCACCCGATCGGGATGGAAGCCAATGCCGTTATCGACAATCTCGAGTTTGGCATGCCGGGCTTTGCGCGGTTGCGATGAAGGGGTTTGATCAGCGGCGGCGCGGGCCAGTGTTATAGGGCTGTTGACACCACTCTCCAGGCCATGTTGTGCGTTGGCCGAGGTCGATGCCGTGCCGTTGCGATACGGCACCTCTGTGACCTCGAATGGGGTGAGCGATAGCCGGACGCGCACCTGGCTGGCCTGGGCGTGCTTCCACACATTGTTCAGGGCCTCTTGCGCAACGCGATAAAACGCGATCTGGATATTGGGCGGCAGCGTGGCAGTGCTCTGGGCTTGCAGCAAAATCGGGAAACGGGTGCGGGCGGTGGCGGCATCGGCCAGCTGGCGCAGCAGCTCACCCAGGGTGGTGTTGGTGAGGCCGGTGGGCCGCAGCTCCAACAGCAACATGCGCATTTCGGCCAGCGCGCCGCGGGTGAACCAGCGCAACTCCTCCAGCCGGCGCTCGGTTTCCTTGGGATCTTTGTGCCAGATTTTGGGCAGCACTTCGGCGATCAAGGTGGCGGAAAACAGGGTTTGTGTGACGGCATCGTGCAAGTCTCGTGCCAGCCGTTGGCGCTCTTCGATCACGGCCATACCCTGGGCCTGCTCATACAGGTGCGCATTCTCCATGGCCACCGCGGCCTGATCGGCAATGCCTGTGGCGAGTTTTACGTGGGACTCGGTGTAATAGCCGGGTTGGTGGTGCATCAGCAGCATGACGCCGATCACGCGCTCTTTCACTTCCATCGGCACACCCAGGGCCGCGTGCATACCGGCAATGTGTTGCAGCACCCAGGGGGGCAGGTGCGAGGTCAATTTTTGGGCCTCAACATCATCGCCAAACAGATCTGCCACAAAGCCAGCGTTGTCCTCGGCGATGACCTGCTGAACCGCAAACACCACGGCCGGGTCGGCCTGGGTGCCGATCAGAGTTTCGTGGGTCTCGAAGCCGCGGTAATCCAGATAGACAAATTGCTCGTCGTGTGGCTTCAGGATCACGGCGATATCGAAGCCGATCAGCGCATCCGTATGGTCGAGCACCAGGCTCAGCAGCGGCCGCAGCTCCAGCGTAGACACCATCTGACGAGAGACGTTCAGCAGCGCGGTCAGCTCGCGGGTGCGCTCGTTCACCCGTTGCTCCAGGTCCTGGTAGGCCAGTTTGCGCTCGGTGATGTCGCGAACCAGCGAGAGTGTTTCATCGGGCCCAACGGCGCAAATACGCGACTCAAAGTGCCGCGACGAGGCCGGATCGTCCGGCAGCGCCAGATCATATTCGATCACCTGCACAGACCCGGTTTCCAATGCGCGTTGTGCAGCCCCTTCGAATTGCCCGGCGATGTGGGGGGGAAGCACCTCATCCAGCCGCTTGTGCAAAAACTGCTCGGCTGGCACGAACAGATCGTCATCGTTGCGCGCGTTGTAGCCGATGAACCGGCTGTCGCGGTCGATCCTGAACATGAGATCGGGAATGGCCGAGAGCAGGGCCTGATACTGGGCCTGACTGTCGCGAAGATTTTGCTCGGCGCGGGAGCGTTCGGCGACATCGCGGGCGAGTGCGGTATTCACCTGGTCCAGCTCGCTGACGCGTTCGTCTACGAGGGCTTCCAGGCGAGTCTGGCGCACCAGGGCCAGCAGCACCAGTTTGGATGACAGAAAGGCGATGATGAGCGCGATGGTCCGGATCAGGCCGATGTGAAAGCGATTGGTCTCCAGGATCGCGTCGGCGGGTTGGCCGGCCAACGCCCACTCGCCATTGGGCATACTCACGCCCACCAGAAGGGGCTCGTGTTGCAAACTGCTGGCATCGCCGAGGAGCCATTGACCCTGCGAGTCCCGAAGCCCGGTCACCCGCTGCACCCGGTCCGTCGCCGTAAACCCACTGCCGGCCAACAGGCGTTCGACATCCATCACAATGGCGGCGGTGCCCCACACAGCGTTATTTTTGAGGATGGGTTTATAGGCAACCAGACCCAGCTGGCCGGGGGTCATTTCAAATGGCGCGCTCAGCCACATTTGCGCTGGGTTTGTGGCGCTTGCAGAAGCGGTGGTGGAAAGGGGTGTGAGCGTGGCCAGTGCTTGGTAAATGGGGTCGCTGGGCGAGAGCGCCGGGTATACCATCCAGGGCACACCGGGTCGTTGCAGGGCCAGGGTCTGAACCCCCAATGCGCTATTTTGGAGCACGCCCTGCGCATAGGTGACGGCGTTGACCATCAAGTTCGCTTCGATGGCCTCGGCCTCGTTTCCACCCGGCAATGCTGTTGTAGCAGTTTCGGCTGCCACAAATGCGGCCAACCCTTCCAGCGTGGCCAGACGCGTGTCTAGTGAGGAACGCAATGAGGTCTTGTATTTGGCAAGATCGTGGCCGACCAGCACCCGCGTTTGTTGTGCCAGATAGTTCTCGTACCAGGCCGTGGCCGCTAAAACCAGGGCCGCTAACACGGCAAACACCGCCAGCGCGATGCCGAGGTTGCGGCCGCGTTTGAAGGCGAACAGCGTTTGAATCAGATTAGGGGGCTGAACGCGCGCATGCGTGTTAGGCACTTGTGTTTCGGACGTCATCGTTCGATCCGGCAACACGGCCGCAGACGATCATCGACTCCGGGTAGACCGAATGTCGTTGCTGCATGCGTAATGTGTTGCGTTTATGCTACGGCAGAATGCAAGCAATCCTTACTGGATGATTAGTTAGTTTCAGAACCGGTAGAAAGTTTCAGCTACGCCCCGATCCTAAGAGGTCAAATTAGTCCATTAACTTGCTTTTGAGCGCCAGCGCGACCGCTTCGGTACGGCTGGCAACGCCCAGCTTGGCCAGCACACTGCTGACGTGAAATTTGGCCGTGGACGGACTGATGACCAGCCGTTCGGCGATCTCGACATTGCTCATGCCTTTGATCATCAGCGACAGCACCTCGCGCTCGCGCTGGGTGAGATCGCTGCCGGCAGACTGGAAGGAAGTGCCGCGCGCGGCCCGAACCAGGGCCTGGGTGGCCTCGGGGGAGAGCGCCGGCTGACCATTATGGGCATTGCGAATGGCACTGGCCAACTCGCCCGCGGTCGTGTTTTTGAGGAGATAACCGATGGCGCCGGCCTTCACGACCCGTTGCACCAGATCGTCATCCTTGAAGCTGGTCAGCGCCACGACCTGGACATTGGGAAAGCGGCTGCGAATCTGACGCGTGGCCTCAACACCATCCATGCCGGGCATGATTAAATCCATCAGAACCACATGAGGCTGCAATTCGGCGCACTTTTCGACGGCATCGGCTCCTCCGGAGGCTTCGCCAACCATGTCCAGGTCATCAAACGCCAACAGAAAAGCTGAGAGGCCGCTGCGCACAACATTATGGTCATCCACGATCATGACCCGTATTTTTGTCTTATCCATACCCATTTGCCATGTTTCGCCCTCAATTAAACGTGGGAGCAATAGATTTTGTCGTTTTGTTCTACTGTGAGTTTCGATGATTCGCACTTAGATTGTACTTCGATAGTCGTAAGATGCGTTGCGATCCGCTATAAATAAATACAGAGTTGCTGCCTGTATTGCATATCTGGCAAAGAATAGCCGTTTCGTCGGCAAATTTCGGTTTCAATTTTGAACCGATCGCTTATCGTTCAGATCAGCTTAGCACTTTTGAACGCGTGCGAGAAATGGGCGGCCAATAAATTTCATTTGTTGTGTCAAGTTGCTCAAACTGGTATTTGGCGCAGAAATAGATGGCTGTGATGGGTTGGTGCATTCATCCAAATAGACGGATGGCTAGCAGTCCGGCGATGGTCAAAAGCAGCCCCAGCCAGGTCACTTTGGGCGAGGTGGGATGCCGTGACCAACGGCTGTAACTCCATCCCGCCAGCAAGATGGCCAGCCCCAGCACCCAGACCAGGGTCAAGATGACAGTGCGCCAATCAATCATGCCGCGGCCTCGGTTGCCCGGTTGGATGGGTCCAATTGCGTTGGTAGGGGTTCTGATTGAGCCTGCATGTGCATCCAGCTACTCATCCAGCACCCCACGGCCACGCCCCAGATCACCCATACCAATGGGGCGGTGCGAATGCCGCCCCACGTGACCGCATCTGTAAGTCCACCCACGATGAGCGCGAGTTGGCTGGCAATGAGGCTGGCCGCCAGACCCGCCTGCCCAGGATTGTTTGTGCGCAATCCCACCCGATAGAGCGAGATGGAACACGCGATGGTGATGATGAGCGTGGCGAGCCATGCGATCAAGCCGGGCAAACCCAGATCGACCGCGATTTGCAGGAATAGATTGTGGGCGTGCACCAACGGCACCGGGTTGATGAAATAGGGGTACATGACCTCGACCAGTTTGGCGTGCAATCCCATGCCGATGCCGGTGAAGGGAAAATCCTGCACCATGTAGATGCCGCGCGACCAGATCTCGATGCGGCCGTTGATGGTGGCATCGACGCCCTGCGTGCTGGTGGCAGCCACGGTGTCGAAGGGTGGGATTTGCAACACCAGGCCGGCCAGTGCGAATCCGATGCAAACCAGCAGCGCAATCCCGGCCAGACGCGCCGCCCTTGGGAATCGCGTGGCCAGCCGCAACAGGGCCAGGCACAGGCATGCAGCCGCCAGCGCAACATAGGCGCTGCGGGATTGGGTGAGCACCAGGATCAGCGTCATGATGGCGGTGGTGAAGATGCCGATGAGGCGCGCGGCTGTGCGTGCCTTGGGCAAAAACAAGACCAGCCCGAGGCTGAACGGGATGAACAGCGCCAGGTTGCCGCCCATGACGTTTGGGTGCACGCTGTCGCTGAGCAGGACGACAAAGCGGCTATACACCTGAGTGGGGATGAGGCCCTTGTTGGCATACCAGTCCACACTGATGGGCGCCAGGCCGGCCAGTGCGGTGCCGATGAGGGCGAGACTTATGAGTATCAGCCCCACTTGTGTAGATGAGGTGACGACCGTATTTGAAGGCAAAAATAAGGCCACGGCTTCGGCGATGGCATAGTAGGTGGCGATGCCGATGATCAGGCGCAAAACTTGGGGCTGAGTGAGGTCGGGCAGGGGTGAGATGAGCAGCGACACGCCGGCCATGATCATCAGCAAAACGATACCGAGATCGGCCGGGGTGGCCATCACTGCCAGGCGCCTGGAACCCGAGCGGGCGACGAACCAGCGCAGGAGCCAGACGGCGACGATGAGCGCGGCCGCTGGCAATAAAAGCTTCGATGAAAGCAAGCTGGCCGCACAGGCCAGCAACACGACACCGTGTTGAACGAAGCGGAAGCTGACAGCACGGGAGCGAATGCGATGGAGCAGGTTAGTAGGCACCCTTTCCGTTGGCGACGACGAGCAGGGTCTTCAGTAGAATTTTGAAATCGAGCAGCAGCGAATAATTCTGCACGTAATACAGATCATCCTCAATCTTGAGATGACTGGGTTTGTCGCTGCGGCCATTCACCTGCCACCAGCCGGTCATCCCCTGCGGCACGGCCAGCCGGCGATGCTGCCACGGCTCATAGTGCTCGTAGAGGGCGGGCAGCTCGGGACGCGGGCCGACCAGGCTCATATCGCCATTGAGCACATTGAGCAATTGGGGCAGCTCATCCACACTGTAGCGGCGCAGAAGCCGGCCCAGCGGTGTCACGCGCGTATCGCCTTTGACTTTCTGATATGTGTATTTGCCGGAGGCATCGAGCTGGACCATCTCGCGCTCTTTGCGATCGGCATCGACCACCATGGAGCGAAATTTGAACATGCCAAACAGGCGGCCGTTTTCGCCCACGCGCTGCTGCTTGTAGAACACTGGGCCACGCGAGGTCAGTTTGATGAGAATGGCGACCATTACCATGGGCAGCGACAGCATGAACAACAAAGTCGCGCTCACGACGATGTCGAAGGCGCGCTTGAGCGAGCGCTGGTAACCCGATAGCACCAGCGATTTCATGCTGATCATGGAGACGCCGTTCAGGTCGTCGATGCGAGCGGTGTAGAGCAGGGTGTTAAGACTGCTGGGAATGGCCCATACCTTGCAACCCTGGCGCAGAATGGTCGCGATGAGATCCTGCGGCTTGAAGTAGGACTCCAGCGGCGTCGCCAAAACCACATCGCTGACCTGGCGCTGATCGATGACGCGATGGGCCTGCTGCACGCTGCCAAGATAAGGGGTGTGACTACTCAGGGTCTGGGCCTGCTCGGTGAGTGCAACCGGGAGTTTTTCTGACAGATAACCGATCAGATCAATCGACGTATCGGCATCTTTGCGCAGTCGCTCGATGGCCTGGAAGATGGCCTCGTTGTCGCCGATGACCAACACGCGCCGTTGAATGGCGTTGATCGGGGTGAGCCGTTTCTCGGTCAACTTGCCAATGACTTGAACCAGAATGAGCGCCACCGCTTCGAAGGCAAAGAAATACAGAATCAGCAAGCGGGAGATATCGCGGGCGAGGAAGTAGGTGAATGCGATAACAAGGAGCGTGCCGACTATATAGCCTGACACCAATACGCGTAACCGGTCGGCTGGCCCCAGGCGGCCATCGGTTTGATAGAACGAGAGTAGATAGAGCGAGGCAGAGTAGATCAGGGGAGCGGCGATATAAAGCTGGTTAACGGACGCCGCGGGAATATAGGACATGCCGAAGGGCAGGTGCGTGCGAACCCAGATAGAGAGTGCCACGGCACCCGCTGTAAACACAATATGAAGCAAAAAAATAGCAAACAAATATAGATTTCGGCGCTTTATCATGATCCGCCATCCCCTTGACCTTCGTTGAATGAAGTTGGCAACAATACCCAATGTGTGCTGATGCTACGTCTGGGTAGGTGATATCCGACTGGAATGCTGCCAATGTGCGTGAATCTTGCAGCGTTTCACACACAATTTATATATAGCAGAGCCCAAGTATAGCGTAAACTTAATTTTCACTTAGGTATTAAGTAGTATTAAGGGTCTAGGTCAAAGGTTGGACTTTGGCAGATAAGTATTGGCAATCCCGTTCAGCGGCGGCAATTCCATCTGTAATCGATATTGGGCCAACTTTTCATCGACATAAGAAAGGATTTGCTGCTGAAAATCAGTGGCTCCAAATTGTTGCGCCTGTGCGCGAATGATCTGGGGATCGAAGGCACACTGTTCAAACCTTTGAACCGCGTCGATCAAGGCCTGGGATGTTTGTTCGGCGAAGAACAAGCCGGTTATATCGGCCACCACTGTTTCTAAAGCGCCGCCGGCCCCGTATGCAATCACGGGCGTGCCACAGGCCATGGCTTCCAGGGGAATAATGCCGAAATCCTCTTTCGGCATAAAGATGAGTGCGCGTGCGTTCTGATACAAACCCGGCAGCACGTCGTCGGCAACCCGCCCCCGAAAGCTGATGTTGGGGCCGGCCATTTGTTTCAGTTGGGCCAGCTGGGGACCGTCGCCGACCACAATAAGCTTTAAACCCAGCTGATTAAAGGCCGCGACCACGACATCCATTTTTTTGTAAGGCACCAGTTCAGAGAAGGCCAGAAAGTAATCGTGTTGGGGCGGCGTGTCTGAGGCGGGCAAACTAAATTGAGTGAGATCGACCGGTGGATAGATGATGTCACTGTTGCGCCGGTAATATTTTTGAATGCGTTGCTGGGTGACTTTGGAAATGGCGACAAAGTGATCGGGACGCTGAGATGCGCCGGCATCCCAGGTGCGCACCCAGGTTAATAAAGGCGCAAGAATGAGCCGGGCGATTGGGTTACTGCTGGCGATGAAATTGTGATACCAGTTCCAGGCATAGCGGAAGGGGTTGTAGCAGTAACACACGTGCAAGGTTTCAGGCGGCGTCAGCACCCCATGCATAAATCCGGCACTGCTCGAAATCACCACGTCATAGCCAGACAAATCAAATTGCTCCGCCGCAAAGGGATAGAACATGAAGAACTGCCGAAAGAACTTCTTGCTGCCCGGCACATGTTGTAAGAACGATGTGGTCATACGCCGTTTGGCGAGCCAGGCCGGCTGCGAGGCGGGATCGTAGACCACGGAATACAAATCGGCATCGGGAAAAGCCTGGGCAATAGTGTGAAAACATCGCTCGCCCCCGCGAACGCTGATGAGGTAGTAGTGAACAATGGCGACTTTGGGCGCTCGGCTTGTGCGAGCAGGTGAGGCGGGGGTGGTCATAGGCTAAACAGTATCACAGCAAATTATTGATCACCGCCACAGTCTTCTCGGCACACGACTCCCAGGTGAGTTGAGCAACCCGCTGTTTGCCGCGTGCGATGAGCGTGTTGCGAAGGTTGGTGTCATGGGCGATCTCCAACATCCTGGCCGCGATATCGTCGACAGAATAGGGGTCACAATAGAGTGATGCATCGGCACAGACCTCGGGCAGGGAAGAGCCGTTGGAGACGAGGGTGGGGCAACCACAGGCCATGGCTTCCAGAGGAGGCAACCCAAAACCTTCATAGAGGGATGGAAATACCAGGGCCGTGGCCTGCGCAAAATAACTTTTGAGCGTCTCGTCGTCCAGGTAGCCCGTGAATACAATTCTTTCACCCAGCTCGGCTGCTGCTGCCTCGACACTTCGATCTGCGATGATGAACCCTTCCTTTTTGCCAACGATGAGAAGGTCGTGCGGCACCTGCCCTGCGATCTGTTTGAACGCTTGAATGAGCCGGGCCAGATTTTTGTGCGGTTTTACGTTGCCCAGAAACAGAAAGAATGGCCGTGGATGCGGAGCGTGCTGACCGGCCGAACTGGCCGTCTGCCATTGAGGGGGAGTGCCGAGCAGGGTTACGGTGACGTTGTCGTGCCGGCCCGGAACATAGCGCAGGAACTCATCTTTAGTGAATTGGGAGATGGACAGCACATGGGCGGCTTTGCGCCGAATGGCCGAGAACATCAGGCGGGCATACAGGCGCTGGGATCGGCTGAGCAATTGCGGCAAGGCGAGGAAATTTAAGTCGTAAACCGTAACCAGCAACCTGCCGTGATAGAACAGCGGAATATTAATAAACGGAACCCACAACAGATCGGTGTCAAATCGGACCCGTTCTGGGAATTCGAGTTGTTCGATGGGCGAGTAGGGACGCCGGCGATAGTCGACGAGCCGAATATTTTTGCCATGAGTCCAGGGCAGTGAAGCCAGATCATCTGTGTTGCCGATCAGGGTAAAGGCCACCTGGGGCATGGCGTTGATGACGAGGGGAACGAGATTGGTGAGGTAGGTGCCGACGCCGGAATCTCGCAGCTTGCGAATGTCGATGGTGAGGTTCATGGTATGACCTCGAGTTTTATATTGCGGATGCTGAGTGTGCCGTGGCCGGCTTCTATGAGTATATGAACTCGATCCTGTCCGGCATCATTGCTGGTTCTAAACTCAAAAATCGTTGTCTGCCAGTCACTGGTTGCCGGAATATTTTGCCCTGGCGTAGCAAAAAATGTTCCCAACCATGCTCTTGAGATACCTCTTGATCTTGTCTCTGCGCTTAAACGATAGTTCGTATTCGGCATTAGATTAAGTTCCTGGACCAGCATGCTGTATCGAAATGGTGCTAAATCGAAATCAGCATCCATATCCACTTCACACCCATCTGCGGTTTCGGTTGCAGAAATATGAGTGCGGCTGACATTGTTTGTTATTAGATGCCAATAGGCTTGTGGATTTTCAAAAGAAAGCGCTGTGCGAAGGAGCGTTTGATGGGGTGTTGTAATCCAGCGAATAAAATCCTGGGAGTCAATATAACAAGCAGTGGTACGACCTGATGCTGATAACGCCTGCCAAGCGTGCTGTTGTGCCAACTCTGTATTTCCACCTGCCGTAAGGGCACTTGCCAGCCGGGCATGAAGAACTGCTTTTTGAGACGCAGCGGTGATCTGCTGTTTCAAGAGATCGGCAATGCTGATCCAGGCAACTGAGTTGAATGCTTGCGCCGACTTGTCAAAAATGGTTTGCCTTGCAAACTTTAGCATGGTTGCATTATGCTGTCCCAATAGCACTGCATCAGAGGCTTGTACTAAAAGTGTGATTACAAGTATGCACAAGGCCGCCAGGATAGGGCGATTGCGTATGCCAGATAATCTCATTGCACATCCATGATTGTGACTGCTTAATCACACCTCTCTTGCAACTTTCTCAAACAAAACCTGAACATCTTACGAATGCTCAATTCGACGCTGAACTGTATATTGAGATTGGGGGTAACTACTCAGCCGCTGATTTTTAGACAGAATTTACAGAATAAAACAGAATGAAGAAAAACCAAGAATTCTCTGCATTCTGTTTAATTTTGTTCATTCTGTCCAAAACATCTGAGTAGTTACGATTGGGGTCGTAATTCTGGCACTTGAACCGGATTTAAAGACGGCTTATGTGCTTTTGTGAGATCCAGACAGAAAAAGACTGCAATCCAGAAAACTGGATTTGCATAGTGAACCTGAAATAGGTTGGCGATGATGATGACAAGCACCAGCGTAGGGTAGCGTGAATGGGACAACAAACGGGAGAATATTAGCCCCAACATTGTTAAACCCAGAATACCAGACTGAACCAGTACTGAGACCATGAGGGAGTGGAAGTTGCCGTATCGATAGCCGCCAAAGAATTCGGGTGCCTGCAAATACTCCGTGCCCCAGCCAGAGCCGATGAAAAAAGTCTGAACATCTCTGAATGCAGCAGAGACTCCAGTGTGTATGAGATCCAGATGCAATAGGGCTGATTCTAATTGACTATTTTCTGCTGAGATAAGTTGAGCGACTGGCTCGATTTGATCCCGTTGAAATGTGATCAGTACAAGAAACAGACCTACCGCAACAACTGCTGCTATACGCACTATTTTTTTATTGAGAAAATTGATTGATATAACCGTGAGCACAAAAACGATCATGCCCGTCCGTGACAGCGTGGTGAGAACAATCGCAGCAAGCGGCAACCACTGATGCAAATTGCGCCGTTGCTCCGATCGGATGCTGATTAAAAACAGGCAAACAGAATTGACGGCGATGCGATTAGGATCCCGGTCTAGCCCCCCAATACGTTGAATATCATTCACGCGGCCAGTCTGAAAACTGCCAAATAGATCCAAAAGTGGAGCAGGAATAAAGGTCAGCAGTGGTGAATCGTAGGCAACGATTAATCCAATTGCAGCGGCCACTATTTGCAAAATTGCAAAGACTGTGTAGGCCGAGGCAAGTCTTTTCGCACTTAACTTTCTCAGGTCATCTGATAAGAGCACCGCAATGATGATCAGATAACCCAGAAAGAGATATCGTTGCACTGAAGAAGATACGTCTACATTAACGGTGAGCACAGACAGCCCCAATACCATCCATAGAATCAATGCCAGTGCGATGCTGTTTACATTAATACTATTCAGGCGCAATATTCCCTTGCGGATTCCACTCAGGAGTTCGATCAAACGAATCAGTAAATAAACGGCCCCCAGGATAATGAACGGCGTCAACCTGAACGAGGCGTCATCCCCTAATAGGGAAATGATATCTATGGGAGCGGTTATTAATAGAAGACACGCAACCACACCTCTGAGTGTTCTATCGTGGAGATTTGTATTTGCTTCTGCCATTTGCTAATCACGGACTCACTCTACTACCTGATACCTACTTCCTACTTTTTATTTCTGGCTGAACCCATCTTGCAATGTCAAAGTTTTTCGCGGATATAGGGTTTGATCGCCATCTTCCATTGCATTAGAGCATGCTTTGGTTTCCCCCATAACAACCTTTTGACTCCTCCTAGAATCAGAGTCAAACGTACCCAGGTGAGCTGCGCGGGATAAAATTTTTGAGTAAAGATAAGTCTGCTGCGGGTCTGATGATAGTCTGATGTAAAGCTGCGTGACCTTGCAGAAAGTGTTGACTTGGTGCTGGAACCCAATTTGTGATAAACCACGCTAAGCGGCGCATAAGCTATTTTATAGCCCATACGGGTTCCCCGTTCAGCCCAATCATTTTCCTCACTATAGAGAAAGTATTCTTCGGCCAGCAGTCCAACCTTGATCAAGAATGAACGCGGCACAAACATGGATGCACCAATCAGACATTCAAGTTTATTCTCCACCTCTTCAGCAGATACAACCCTTGCCAGATCACTGAGTGGAATCAGCTTATTTTCCTCGATAGGTGTTGATACACCCGTCTTACTGTTGTAGCTTGCTCCCGCCAAAACCTGGACGGTATCTGGTGCATGATAATAAAACACGGTGGAGCCGCACATGCACTCTTCCTTTGAAGCTAGAGATTTGGAGATCAGGTGATTGAGTGAATCGGGTCTGATGACGGTGTCATTATTCAACAGCCAAACAAAATCACAGCCGTCATTCAACGCAAAACGAAGCCCAATGTTGTTGCCTGCTGCAAAACCAAGATTGCCTCCGGTTTGAATCAGTGTCAAGCCTGCTAATTTAGATTCGGCTTTATGTGATTCCGCTTCGATACGGGTTAAACGAGTGTAAGAAATCGGCTTCCTGACTGGTGGCGTAGATAGCGATGCCAGATGGGGATTGGAACATTCGGCGTGCCTGTACCCGTCTGCCCATGCGCAGATATGCTCTAGCGATTCATCACTGGAGTCATTGTCACACACGATGACCTGATAGTTGGAGTAATCCAGGTGAAAGATACTCTCCAGGCATTCAAGCGTGTCTTTCCAGCCATTCCAGTTCAGTAAGACCAGAATAACCTTCGGTGAACTTTCGGCCAATCCATCTGCCCCCACTTTAAACATGCAATTGATGTGCTCTCACTTGATGACTTATTGGGATGATATTAGCCTATCGGCGTTTTTTGACGCTTTGCGATTGACTGGTTAATGATGCTGTTTAGTCGGCTCACACACTGCTCCGAACTAAATTGAGTGGTCACATATGCCCTGGCATTTGCAGACAGTGTTTGCCAGAGCGTGTCATCTGTACACAATTGAACGATGGACTGAGCCAACTCAGCAGGATTATCACTAAAGAACAAATGATGTCTGTTGGTGCCTTCAATACCATTGTTGCCGGCGGTTGTGCTGACAACTGGAAGACCGGCTGCCATGGCTTCCAGAATTTTGGTCTGCGTTCCCATGCGCAGCTTCACGCCGCAAAAGCTCACTTTTGCGCCATATAGATATGGCTTCATATCTGGCACGTTACTAATAATTTTTACTGTGTCTGAGGCCAATGCCAATATACTGGCCTTAGGTTTCGATCCTACGATGGTGAGCTTGGCATCTGGCAGTTGTTGAAGAACAATCGGTAACACTTCACTGCAAAAATACTTAACGCCTTCAACATTTGCAGGGTGGCTCAGATCACCTGTAATCAGAATCTCGTTTGCTGGAGGGGGTTGCTTCGATGGACGAACAAATTCCTCCACTGCAATACCATGCGGCACCCAGTCTATGTCTGCGTGAAGCAAATTTGCCACCTGTGCGTATTGGACGGTGTCTGCTTTTGCAACGACCAAAACCTTGTCAAAGTTTTTGCTGACTGATCTCTCGAAGTAGGTATACCTCAATGAATCCAGCCCTCTTCGGAGCTTTTCAAAACGGCCCTTTGCAGTTTGGCTGTAATACTTGAACGACACCGAGAACAGATCAATCATGTCTAAAATCTTCAGCCCGGCATAGTGCTTTGGAAGACTGATACCGACATCGGCCAGCAAAAAAATGACCGCATCATAGTGTGTGACTTGCAGCTTTTTGTTGACGGCTTCAGGAAGCGCGGATTTTATGATTTGCACGGCTCCACTGGGATAGATGGAGGCATAGTTGATCAGCTTTGTAATGCGGGTGCTTTTAGACGCCGGTATCAGATCTACCTCTGTGCAATATTCGCTTAACCTGACCTTGTAGTCTTCAATATTGTAGGTGCCTGTGGCGTTTCTGCGAGTCGAATCAGCTAATGCAATTAAATCAACCTGGTGCTGAGCGGCTAGAAGCCGCATTTGATGGTAAGCACGCAGCAAATGTCCGCCACAGGGTGGCAACGGAATTCCATTGGTAACAAAAAGAAGTCGCATCGGGTTTGCAATATTATTACTAATCGTTATTTCACGAAGGCCATACACGCCACGCCCTCACCTGGTAATTCTGAAATACGACTGAATTTCTTAAACGCGCGCCCCATCTTTAAAGGCTCTTCCCAGTAATTAACAAGGTGGCCTGTCCAACGGTTGACTAATTCCTTGCGTAAGAAACCCGGTTGAATTTCACCCCATATTTCTATCGAACTAGGAACATCTGTTACATCAAAAATGAAAGATTGCAAAAGCGCATCATCATAAAGATACTCAAGAAATTTATACTTGCTTGAGTGTTCGTCAAGCAATCCATAGTGGTCAAAATTGGTGTGCAACTCGTATGCTTGAGCAGAACAAGGAACAGTGATCAAAAGTGTCCCTCCCGGTTTTAGAAGCCTCCATATTTTCTCAATAGCTGGCTTGTTGTCGGGTATATGCTCGATTACAGATAGGCTAGTGATCAAGTCGAAGCTTTCGTCCATACCCATGAGGTCGTTAACCAGAGATAAAGATGTTGAGCATCGTGATCCAAGCCCACCGGCTTTAATCAATTGCTGTGTTTGAGGTAAATCTGATTTGTCTGGATTCACCAATAATGCTTGAACATCAGTATGCTCGGCTATGACCCGAATGGGAAAAATCATAGGCGATGAGATGTCAAGATAATTAGTGAATTTGCCTGGTAAATGTTGCCAGGCAAATTCAAACTCCTGAAAGCGAGTTAATACGACTGGTGAAACCAGTTGCCGTAGTAAATCGTTTTTGGCAGGTGAGTTTAGATTTTGTAGTAGCCAAGTGCGCAATAGACTGCGCGCGGCACTGTGAAATTCGAGGCCGGGTAACTTATTTTGAGAAGCAATTTGGGCATAGATTGGGCCTAGCGCCAGGTTTGCAAGGTGCGATAATGCCTTGTTTGCTTTTGGAACAACTACGCGTTTTGGTATGTCAACATACACTTGCTCAAGAGTGCGATGTAGAGATTCAATACTTGAATTCACTTTAGATCAACGTGAAATATGGGAACGGGACAATAAATCGCCCACCCGAATACAAGTAATCATGCTCACGCGCCATGAACTCTTCGAGAAAGTGCCAGGGTAGAACCAGGAAGTAATCGGGTTTGGCGGCCCGGGCATCGGCTTCGCTAATGATCGGGATATTGGTCCCAATGGTGACACGACCCCACTTGTCCGAATTGCGCTCTGCTGCGGCTGTAATCAGGGTGTGGTCCAGCTCAAAGTATTGCAGGACGGTATTGCCTTTGGTCGATGCGCCATAGACATAGACCTTCTTGCCCTGGGCAACTGCATTACGCACAAAATCCACCGTATCATGCTTGATCCGTTCAACTCGCATGGCAAACTCATCGTAGACGGTTTTCTCGGCCAGCCCGAGTTTAACTTCGCCTTCACGCATGGCTTGCACACGGTCGACGGATAAGGCACGGTAGGTGGCATCGCCGAAATTGACCGCATCGGCACCGCGATTGCGTATATACGCGCGCAGGCTGCCGCCATTGATGTCGTTGAGTTCTACATCAACAATCTCAAATCCATGGAGGTTGAGTAAATACTCCAGCGATTGAAGCGAGTAATACTCCAGATGCTCATGACAGATATTGCCAAACTCATTCGTCTTTAGCATCAGGGGAAGGTAGCTCATCTGAATGATCCACAACCCGTCCAGATCCAGCACGCGCTTGATGTCGGAAACAAAACGATTGGGATCTTCAAGATCGTAGAACATGGCAATACTGGTGACAATCTTGGCGTGTTGGTCGCCCATTTCCTTCAGGTAGACCTCGGCGGTAAAGAAATCATTCACCAGTTTGTCCACCACACCCCGTGCCTGCTCGGCGACATTGCTGGGGTCGATGCCGACTTTGACGATGCCCCCTGTGCGATAAGAGCTGAGCAATGTGCCGTCATTACAACCGATGTCCAGCACTGCATCTCCCTCTTTTAGGTGGATCAGTGTCTCGGCCGTGTTGGCTATATCGGCCAATGCCCCCCGCATCGTCTGGTTGGTGCCACTCTTGTACCAGTAGTTGCGATACATCTCATTCGGGTCAACCGTATGCCGCAACTGCAACAGACGGCAACGCTTGCACAATGCCAGATCAAGCGGAGCCTTACTGGGCAGATCATCCCCAGGGCGAGGGAAATCCGAGACATAGTGCTCGCCTAGATTCAAAATAGGTTCGAGGGCACTGCCGCATACACGGCAGGTCTTACGTGTTTTCATGTTTAAGATTGTTCAAATAACAATGTAGGACGAATATTGGCAGTTCAATGTTCTATCCTTGAGATTTCTGGTTTCAACTTAATACGCTTGCTAATCTGCGCTTTTGATTAACAACCAGTTCGCGTGTCAGTGGCATAGCTAGAACACATAGTAAAAATGCAATCGCCCAAACCACAATAATGCTACCTAAATAAATATATGGATTACTTAGAAAGGGCGCCACTAAACTTAAGCCTCCGAGTGAAGCTAGAAACACGATCAGCGTGCACGAAAGTGGAATGATCAATGCGGATTTGAACCACGGTATGGCCTCACCTTTCAACGCGAAGTGATGCGTAATTGGAATACCGATCAGCACATACGAGAGATTCAAAAATGCCCACACGGATGCCGCCCCAATGGCCCCAAAGTTTAGTGTCATAATCAGAATGACGGGAACCAGCACCACCGCCAGCGTAGCTGTTATTGCAAACGCGACTCTAGTATAACCGGATGCCAGTTTAAGGCTATAGGCAGGTAACATCAGACAATTGAGTGCTGTACCGAAGGTCAGCAACACCAGAATTGGTGTCGTGGATTCAGCAATAATGGCGTTGCGTGTCCAGATTGTCAGAATTGGCTTGGCGAAGAACACGAGCGCTCCTGCCGCTGGAATAATCAATACTGCAATGAGTTGTGCGATCAATTGATATTTGCGGCGTAATGATAAAAAGTCATTTTGAGCCACGAGTGCCGAGAATTGTGGGAATGCTACATTAAATATGGGGTCAGCGGCTAATCGAAGAAATGAACTCAGGTTGCTGGCCAGAATATAATAGCCAAAAATCTCTAGGGGAAGAAAACGACTCAGAATCACTTTGTCCATCTGGGTCAGTAACAGACCAAATAAGGTAATGCCACTCATGCCCATCGCAAAGTTACCAACTTGTCTCAGTAACGCGGCACGAAACTTAGGCCGACCAAGGTCGACTGATTTGGGCATGACGTGCCACAGTAACCACATGAGCCATACGACCTGCATGATTCCCACAACCACTTGCCATACAAAAAAAGCAAGAATAGTTGGAGAAAAAAATGCGAGTATGCCAACTCCACCAAGATTTCTCAACGCGGAGAAGATACCTTTGCCGGTCTGAAGAGCGACTTGATGTTGCAAGCCGATGAGGCCACCTTGATAAAAAGTGATGGGCCATTGAAC
>Ga0105046_10007109_pt1 | contig 17665 bp, 10 predicted proteins | sample MAT03_FD_78385 | JGI IMG/M metagenome (GOLD analysis project Ga0105046, IMG submission 78385) | Freshwater microbial communities from Lake Fryxell liftoff mats and glacier meltwater in Antarctica - MAT-03 (megahit assembly) | ecosystem: Environmental > Aquatic > Freshwater > Ice > Liftoff...
GCGGCAGGAACAAATTTACCCAGGCAGCGGCCAGGCGAGCGTCGAGGCGTAAGCCCGACGTGGTAGCGCCCGAACTTGGGAGTACGCGAATCCACGTCGGGCTTACGCCTCGACGCTCGCCTGATCCATGACACCCTAAATGGGTAAATTTGAATCTGCCGCTCTCCTAAAGATCGAAGACCAACTCACTGGCCGGGTCGGGGCGAAATAGCTCTGCCAAAGTTTCTTGCGGAACCGGTACCGCCTCACCTGCGACCACATCGGAAGGCTCCGGCAACAGGGCCGTGAGAAACGACAAATCCCTCACCGCCAAAGGCAATAGATCGGTTGGTAACTCAAACGGAGCGGCCTCGATCGCCTTGGTCGCCTGATCGAACCTCTTCGAGTCGATCTTGTGATGCGTATGCGCCAGCAAACGTTCGGCCACGAATCCTTCCACGTCGGCTGTCAATCCCCCGGCTCGGGAGAGGTCCGTTTGTTCCAGCCTATGCCCATGCACGACAATCTCTTCGTTAGCTTCCAGTCGATTCGCAGTACGCGTGCGTGTGCGTTCGTAATCTTTCTCGTTCGCGTCCGGATCGAGCCCGAGGAGCACGAAGATATTGTGCAAGTACGGATTCACGCCCGCGCTAGGGGCCGGCCAGGGGTTGGGCACCTCGGCACGTTTCGACCCGCTCGATTCCGATTCGTTCGACATCTCAGTCTCTCGTGTGCCTAGCCGATACTTCGCTTCAAGTCCGCAATCTGCTCGCGCACGTCAGGGGAGGCGTCGTGTGACAGGCCCTCCGCCCGACGAAGAGAGGCCCTTGCCGAAAACGGATCGCCGAGCAATTTGTGAAACTGGGCCTTATAAATGTGAATCACGATCAGGCTCGCGTCGATCGCCTCGGCTTCGTTCATCATTCGCAAGGCTTCCTGGAACGAGTTTCGTTTGGCGGCGGATACCGCACTATCGATGAGCGCCTTGATTCGACCGAACGAGGCATTCTCATCGATGACTCCGCGAAGTTGCGAGATCAGGCCGGTCGCCTCTTCGTTCGGGCTCTTCCGATTCAAATTCTCAGCCACGGTAAGCTCGCGACGACACGCAGCTTCATCGCCATCAATAAGGTGGTAGTAAGCCCGCAACGCGTGAAGTTCCGGATCGTTCGGCTCCAGTTCCAGGCCGGCGTCGATCATGCGATTCGAGACTCGAAGGCCTCGCGATTTCCCATCGTTGTTCAAGTCTGTAAAGGCACCAAGCACGCACACGTTGTGATACCACTCGAGGGCAGTTGGCCCGCGTCGCTCGCAGCGGACTGCCGCTTGTGCTCTGGAAAACGCCTCTTCAACTAGTCGCAGTGCCCGAGTGATGTCTTTCGCATCGCGTGCTCGTCGAGCTTGCTGATACAAGCAGCGAGTCCAGGCCGTGTAAAAATCTGAACGTGCAGCCGCCAGCGTCACCTCGTTCCGGCCAGCATGTGCGAGAGCCGGATGATCGGCCCAGGCTTTCGCCCCTTGAAACAGGCGATCCAACACGGAATCTTCCGAGGCATTCATCGACCGACGATCTGCTTCCAGCTTGCACACGCGCAGTCCATCGGCCATGCCCACGGCCGAATCGGGGTCGATTCGCAAGTAACCCTTCACGCGTTCCATCGCCTCGTCTGACTGAGATTCCTTGCACAGAATCTCCACATCCTTCACGAGCGACCGATAGACGCGTTGACGAGCCCAATCCACTTCAGATGGCGAGAAGCCCGACTCAAGAATCACCTTCACATGTCCTGCGGCGAGATCGGGGTTGGTCTTGGCGAGATCCTCGGCTAGGTTCGCATGCAACGCGAGGAGATGCTTGGGTAGCTGCCTGCGAAACACGGGGAGGTCCACGGTCAATAATCTCTCGGCGATCATGTCTCCCTTTGGCTGGCTTTGGCGCTCTTCCCATTTCTGGCGAAGGCCATCCCAGAATCCGTCATTCTTGACGAGTTTCGCCCAGGCCTGCACCCCTTGCTTCCACTGATCGATTGCCTGGAGTGCACTGGCACCCCCCTCTAGATGAAGCCGATACCCGGTGCCGTGTCGAATGATCGCCGTGTGATGGAGAGCCAGTGGATCCTCGGGGGCATTTCGCAGAACGGTATGCCACAACTCGGCCGCCTGGCTGCTCAACACGCGGTCATGGTCCTTTGCCGTGGACAACTCATTGAACGCCGCGAGATGCGGAGTCTTTTGGTGATATTCCTCGACCGAAGTCAGGAAACCTCTCAGAGTATCGGGCAGGTCGGCAGTCACGTCTCTCTCGGGTTAGTATTTCTGTCGGCGTTGAACATCGGCCAAATCGTGGTCGCCAAGTCGCGTGTACAGGTTCGACAACTCGTCGCCGAGTTGCCGCTTCTCGGCGGATGCGTCGCAAGCTGCCAAGCCCCGTTGCAGCGGCACGATCGCTTGTCGCAAATATTTTTGCACGACCGTCGGTGGGCTGCCCTTGCTCTCCAGGTTCTTCGCGACTGCGACCTCAACGCGCGCGAGCAGCAAGTGTCCTGAAGCCCTGGCCGGAGTTTGCTTCGCGAGTTCCTTGGCGAGGGCTCGCGCCTCTTCCCATTCTTTCCGACTGAGGTGTCCCTCGAATCGTGCGAGGGAGTCGGCAGTCGAATCCTTGGAAACCGTGCCTGCGATCGGCCCGGTGCGCAGGATCGGCTTCTCCTTGGCCGCGATCCGTTCGAGGTCGTCGTACGCAGGACGAGCCGAGGCGTACCGATCCGCGAGTGACTCGGCCAACATCCGATTGAGCACATCCACAAACGGGGTCAGGTAGGCCAACTCTCCATTCGGATCGGCCAACTCCGGGAACATTTCCTTTCGCAGCGTCAGGGCGGGATGCCGCGATTGAAGCTGCATCCTGTCAGAATCTTGCTGGAACGTCGGGCTTTCGCGATCGAGCGTGTGGCCTACGCGCGAGTATGGGTTCGAGCCGGTGAGCAACTCATACGCGATCACGCCGAGGCTAAACACATCCCCAGCAGGCGTCGTGGGCAGTCCCATGAGTGCTTCACTCGGCAGATAGCTCATCGTTCCGCCAGCCGGACCATCTCCTCCGAGAGGACTCACGAATCGACCGGCCAGTCCAAAGTCGCCGACCTTGAGCAACTCGCGCCCTCGACCACGAAACACGAATACATTCGCCGGCTTCAGGTCGCTGTGGACGAACCCCTCATCGTGCATGAAAGCTAAGGCTCGGGTCAATTGGAGCATGTAGTGGAAGGTGCCAGCCAGGCTGAATTTGCCAAAGTCTTTCAGTCGTCCCTCCAGGCTGCCACCACGAACCAACTCCATCGCCACGAATCCACGCCGGGGGTTTTCATTCGTCACACCCAGATCGTAGACAGTCACGAAGTGTTGACGAATCTCCCAGTCGGGTAAGCGATCCATTAGGGCGAGAATCGCAAGAGCATCCGTCATCATTTGGCGAACGTTGCTCTCGTTTACAGCCGAGCCGTGAAAAAGTTTCAAGGCAAGGTCGCGCATGTCGTGTCCCAACACCACCTGTGTGGCCTTGTACACACTGCCGAAGGCACCGGCACCGAGTTCGACGCCGAGGCGATAACGCCCTTCGATCAGGTTCGAATCAGTCACGGCGCACCTCTCGAACAACTTCCACGCCGCCTGCCTTTTCGGATTGTTGAACGCGTGCCGCCCGTACGCTGCGGTTCCCTTCTTGAACGAAGAAGTCGATAATTGGCCCCACGACCAGATTTCCGACGAGCTTGCCGCACACGCGCGCACCTTCGTCGGATCGACTGGCACACTGTGCGATGAGGTTCTCAATCAAGTCTTCGTCGACCGTGATTTCAAGGTCCTTTTCCTCCTTGAGTCGTCGGCATTCCTCGGCAATCTGTCCGCGAATGATCTGGCTGTAAGCGTCTTCGTTGAACGTGTTGAACAACAGAATGTCGTCGACGCGGTTCAGGAACTCCGGACGGAAAAACTCGGTTTGCAGAACGGCCGAACGGACTTCGGAACGAATCTGCTCGCGTTGATCCGGCGTGAGTGTTTTCGTCTTAGTTTGCCGCTCGATCACCGGGCGCAGCACATCGAGTGCGTGATTCGAGGTGAGAATGATGATGCACTTGCTGCCATCGCGAACCGGCCCTGCGGGATCGGCAATTTGCCCTTCATCCAGAAATCGCAGGAGTACATCGAACACGCTCTTGTGAGCCTTTTCAACCTCGTCGAACAACACAACCGATTCGGGTTTGTCACGGAGACCGTTGGTGAGCAATCCTTCTCCGTATCCAACCAAACCAGGAGGAGCGCCGATGAACATCGTCTTCGAGTGTTCGGTTCCGAACTGGCCCATCTCGAGAAAGATGAGTTGATCCTCCGACCCGTAGACCGTGCGTGCCATCTCCTTGGCGAGTTGTGTCTTGCCGGTTCCGCTGGCACCAAGAAACAAGAGCACTCCCATCGGCCTTCCACGGCGAGTGTAACCGAAGCGAAGCCGTTTCAAAATCGGCATGACGGAATCGATCACATGTCCCTGGCCGACAACACGGCTCCGCAACCGCTTCTCGACCTCCTCAATCGGTGGAAGTTTCTTCTCATCGGGTTTTTCGTCCTCCGCCGGCGGCCGCTGGGCGACGAACTCGCTCATGGCCTTCAAGTCCACCTTGAGAGTCGTCAGGCACGAGTTCACGAACGGATCGGATTCGATTAACAGCGAACGAATTAGATCGACTTCGCCGACGGCTGGCTGGCCTGCCTTGTGAGCGAGTTGAGCCGCTCTCTCGAAAACCAGAGCGACGGCAGATGGCATCGCATCGCGTCTGAGAGCGAATGATTCGTTGAGCCGGCCCTTGCCGAGAGCACGCAGATGCATCGTCAAATTTTGATGCAAGGCACGAGGGTTGGCGTTCTGAATTCTCAGGCAACGTTCTAGCAGACCATTCTCGCGAGAAACCAGTGCGAACAATAATAAGGGGGTGTTCACGCGTAGCAACCCAAGCCCCTTGCCTTCGGTTTCGACCAAGCGCAATACGCCACGGGCCGCCCCGTCGAACGCGTCCTTATTCAAATCACCAGTGGCGAGGAAAACTTCCGGTGCCGCACCAGTTTCGACCGGAGCATTTCTCAAAGCGTTGCCAAGATCATCTACGTTAACGCCGGCATGGCTGAACACGTTGCGAATGCGCGGCTTGGCGGCAGCTAGCGCATCGGCGGCGAGCAGACGCTGGCGAATCTCGGGCGAACCGGCAGTCCACTCAGATGATCCTCGCAACGACGCGAGCAAGTCCTTCGTGCGTTGGCCAAGCAGGCTCTCCGACCACTCCCCGGAAAACGGCTGACCGATGCTGCTCTTCACCGCTCCAACCAGGGTGTCCTTCAGCCCCGTTGGATCGAGGGCGGGTCGAAGCCGCACGCATTCTTGGCTCAATGGGGAACTGTCCCCTTCACACAGCGCGATCAATAGATGTTCGGGCTCGACCGACTTGGCCAGAGTCAAGCGCAGGGCCGCAAGCAGGGCCTGCTGTCCGGTTTCCGTTACTCGGTCGTCGTCCACGAACATCTCAGCCATCTCCAATCAGGACAGCAACTCCACGGCCTTCAGCAGCAAATCTCGCGTCTTCGGAATATCGGTCTTGATTGACTTGGCCGCCTCGCGGCCCAATAACTGTGCGTGTGCCAGCTTGCTCCGTTTGGTGCCCCGGCCACGCTTATGCCATTCGTCAAACAAGCGAGTGGCATCCGAGTATTTTTGCTTCGCCACTGCTGCCAGGGCCGCGACGAATATCACGTCTTCCGGATCAAACGGGCCATCCGATTTCTCAGCGTCCACGAACAGCTTGGCTTGTGCTTCAAACGCATCGGTCTTTCTGGTCAGGTTCGCGCTCACAAGCGATAGATGCTTCATCGCTTCACGGTCACCCTTTGCGTGCTTCTCGATATCGGCGGCTGCCGCATTGTCGCCCGAGAGCAGTCGCACGGCAGCGGCAAGCAGTGACTGTCGATCGGTTGGCCAGCGGACTGCTCGAACCGCCTGAACAAGTTCCAACGTTCGTGGCTCGTCTTTCTTGCCAAGAAGAAGCCGGCAAGCAGTCGCAAGCACGAGTGCGAGCGGCTCCTTCGGGCGACGATTCAATACCCCCTCGGCTGCCGAGAGTGCTTCGTCGAGAGCACCGTCGGCGAGCGGAATTTGTTGCACAACTTGAACAGCTTGCAACAGTCGGCACTGCACGAGGCGTTCCTCAATTGCTGGCGTGGGCTCCACGCGGGCAAGTTGCTCGAGCGCATCGGCCGCGGCACCGAATTCTTTTCGCAGAAGCCGAACTTCGGCTCCCCAAAGCGCGACTTGCCGTCCAACGGCCTTCGGCAGCTTCTGGAACTCGGGCCGATTGATGAGGCGATTCAGATGAACGGCCATGTCATCGACACGGGCAAGTCGATGAGCGACGGCCGCCCGGGCCAGATCCACGGTCACTCCGGGATTCGCGACCCGGCTGAGCAAGGATTCTGATTCCTCAAGATTCGCCTGCGCCCCGAGCGACAGGAGAAGACCGAGCCGTTCGCAACCTGCTGACCAGCCAGGTCGTAATTCCAGGGCTTTGCGATACGACACTTCGGCCTCGGGCCGCTTGCCAGTTTTTTCCTCAAGCCGACCGAGCGCGAGAGATGCAGAAGCGATTGCACGGACAGCCTGACCAGGCTTGGCCGAGTCGATCAGGTCGCGGTACAGCTTCATTGCTTCGGCATATTTTCCGCGTTCTGCCGCAATCATGGCCAGCGCAAGTTTGGCGAATGGCTGCTGCGGTTCGATCGCGATGGCCGCGTGAGCATGGCGACCACATCCTTCTCTATCGCCGGTGTGAAGCCGCAACATTGCGAGTTGAGCCTCGGCATCGGCAGCAACCTCGACGGATTTCGCGAGTCTCACGAATAGCGATTCGGCAGCTTCGATTCGTCCGGCTTCCGCGAGGCACACCGCACGCCAGAAACCTGCGATTGCAGGCCAAAATCTGAGAGCCTCGACCCTCTCTAAGCCGGTGATGGCGTCTTCGAGATGGCCTTGATGTTGTTGGCGGCGAGCTTCAATGAAAAGTCGCTCGGCTTCAAGCAACGGTCTCAATGGAAGCAGAAGCGGCGGAAAAGCGTTGGCATCGGGGAGGACGACCGCTTTGCACAGGTGCCCTTCACTCAGCGTTGCTTCCGCTTCAAGAAGACCAAGCAATCGCTCGTCCGTTCCTCGTTGGCGAAGTGAGCGCACGATATTCGCGACAGAACCAGAATCCGCGGGGCCGGGGCGCTGAGCGAGCAACAAGGCTCGGAGTGCTGGACTCCAGAATTCTTGGCTCACATCCGGCATGTTCCAGTGATCGAGTGCCTCCGCGTTCTTCCCCGCCAGCACCAGAGCTGCCCCACGGAGAACCGACACCTGCTCGCGGTTTTCCTCGCCCGACGACGACGGATCGAGAACTTCAAGTGCCGCCCTTTGACGGCGTGCAGCGACGGACACCGCGCCCCGCCACGATCGCACCACGGAGGCGAATGCCGGTGTACATGCAGCGGGATCGAGGTCGGCGAGAAAGCCATCGGCTTCCGCGTCGGAAGGAAACACAACTTGTTCATTGCCAAAGAACGCCGCGGTTCGGGCGACGCCCCTCCAGGCTCGACTATCGGGAAGTCCCGCTGATCCATCGACAGCGGAGTTGAAGGCCGATGCCGCCTGAGAAAAACGTCGCAAATTCCAGGCCGCATGGCCCGCGAGCAAGTGGTCCTTCCCGATCGGTGACGCGATGGTTGCCAGATGGTCCAGAACGGTTTGAGATTGACCAGCCAGTGCCGCCGCGTGAGCCAGGTTCCGCTTTGGCCAATCCCATTTCGGACGGGCTTCGAGTAGGTTTCGCGTCCATCGAACTCGGCGTTCGGCCTCGGCCGGGCCAATTGCAACCGGTTCGCCAACGGCCAGAAGCCGTTGCAACGCTTGGCCGACTTCAGCGGCCTCAAGCTCGGGAATGCCCGGAAATGTCGTGGCCGCATCGCAAAAGACTTGGAGTGCCAGTTCGGGTGCAACATCGACTGACGCCAACGCTCGGGCCACGAGGTTCGCAAACTCCGGTTCGCCAGCTTGCAAATCGACAGCCAGGGCATGGAGGCGACATGCGGCTTCCACGTTACCGGCGGCCAATTCCGCGAGTGCCAATCGGCGGCGCAAGTCGCCGACCTGAGGGGCCAGATCGGGCAACACATTTCCAAGCGATTCTTCCGCGAGAGCCACCAAGCCTGCGGCACCGATCAATTGGCTGGTTCCAAGAAGCAGGTCGGCCCCTTCGAGCAGGTCGCCGATGCGATGCATGGACTCCTTCGCGGGGAGCGTCCAGAGTGCAGAGGGGATCTTCCTTTGCCACGGGCGGTACGTGGCAAATCGCGGCGAATTCAGCCACATCAGTCGGGCTGGATGCTCGTTCTCGCCGAGAAACGCATTGAAACGAGCCTTCGCTCGATCGGTGGATTTCGCTGCGAGATCGCCTCGAACCAACGCGAGTATCGGCTCGATTGCCTCGGGCCGTTGTTCGCTAACCGTCTCCAAAATCGGCCTGGCCTCGTCGAATCGTTCGCGAGAAGTCAGCCAGAGTCCGAACGCCAAGCGATGCGTGACAGGGGCAGGCGGTGATGTTGCCAATTCCTCGAAGACCTTTCCTGCGGTGGTCTCATCCCCCAAAAGTCCTTCGGCTATCCCCTCCAGGAAGCGAAACTCGGAATTCATGGCCGCCCATTGATCGGGTTCAGCAAGTCGCGTGAGTGCTTCGGCAAGTTCGCCACGTTCCAAATGCCATCGTGCATTGAGCCGACCCATCCAGGCTCGAACGCTTGCCGATACGTTTGCGGGCTCGTGAATCGAAGGTGCCGCGACTGCGTGTCCGGCGCTCGCATGTGTCCACTCGGTTCGCAGGCATTCGGCGACGGCAGTTAGATCGCCATCGAACCAGGGTTCTTCAACAACCCGATTCGTTGCCTCCTCGAAACCGGATCGAACAGCCGCGAGATCCATTCGATCCAGGGCGGCGCGACTTTCGAGCAGCTTGAATAAATGTTCGTTTCGTGGGGCGAGTTGTTTGAGTTCCTCCAGGCGGACGTTCGCATCGCGTCCCACAAGGCCAAGTGATTCCATCTCTGCACGAACGGTCCGCCACGTGAGCGGTTCTCCGCCAGCGGTCGCGAAGGCTTGCACTGCCGGCTGAAATTGATCCAGGCCGGCGAGCACCATGCCTCGTGTTCGATGAGCGTCCAAAGCGGGGCCCGATTTCGGAGCAGGCCTGGCCAGGGCATTGGCAACTTCCTGAAGATGGCGAATCAACGTGGTGCGATCACCGACCGAAGCCGGATCGTTCAACAATCGATTCGCTCGCGCAAGGGGCACGAGGTACGGAGCCAATTCTTCCGATAGCTGGAACAACTCTTCTGCCGTGGACCATTCCCGGCACAGGTATGACACCGTGCCCAGCAGAACGCCTGCCTCGCCATCGAGACCCAAAGTGTCCCACGCTTCATCGCGAAGACGCAGTGCGTCCGATGGTTGCCGCTTGCGGAATGCGGCAATCGAAAGGTGCGCAGCCATCCAGGCACGATCGGCCACTTCACGAGCTTCCGCGTTAAGCGTTTCCGCCTCCGCGAGTCGATCGGTCGCAGGGCCAAGCCAGTCGATTCGAATGGAGTTGCGGAGAAGGGATAATAATTCTTCTCGCTCCGGCTCGGGCAAGTCGTCCTTGAGACGGTCGATAAAAAGTCGCGCTGCCCCGAAGTCGATTCGTCGAAGTTCGGCTGCTGCTCGGGCCAAACTTCGTCGGATGTCCGGATCGAGTGTGATGAAGAGGCGGGCTTTCTCGAACAGATCGAGGGCCTCGGCATTGCGGCCCATCCGCACGGAGAGCAGGACGAGCAGCTTGTAATGCTTGGCTGTGGTGTCCCGCCAATGGGTCCAATGAGGTTGCTCAAACTGGCTCAGTGAATCGTGAAGCAGTTCGGCCGCGTGCTCGTGCTGATTGATTGCGAGAGCCGACCGAGCGGCACCGCGAATCGCTCGAAGCCGCATGGCCTGCTCGATCGCAGTCGGATCGCGCAGTTGATCGATCCGCCCGACAAGTTCGCGATGCTCAACTAGTTTTCCCAGTGCCTGACTGGCGGTGGCGGGAGAACTTCTGGACTGTCCCCCGGCCAGACCGATGGCTGACGGACGAGAGTCTCGCTCGCGTTTAGGTTCGTCGGTGGTGGTTGAGTCCGTGTTCATCGATGTTGACACTTCACCCATGATTGACACGCCCGACAAAATTCCATCAGAGCCGCGCACGAAGCGCAGCGGAGTAAGCGGATGGAGCCGCGAGACGCTGAACCGCTTACTCCGCTGCGCTCCGTGCGCGGCTCTGTATCGATTCTCGGATTTTTGTCGGGCGCGTCATGATTAACGAACCGATGACAAAATCCGTGCGGCGTCTACGTCGAGAGCGTTCAAAACATCGGCCGCGGCCCCTTCTTTTTCATTCAGAATCGCTTCAAGCAGTTGAATCTCGCCGATCGTCCCGCCTGCCAACGCTTTCGCCGCGTTCAGGATGTCCTTGCTTCGCGGCCGTAAAGTCAGCCGCTTTACGAGAGTTTCTGGCGGCATCTCACCAATACATTCCAAGAGAGCCACGCACAACTGGTCGGGGTCGATTCCGACCCTTCGAAAAGCGTCTGCGATTCTCTTCGCACGCAGTAGTCCGATCAGCAGGTGCGGCGTCCCCAGAAAATCGAGTCGTGCCTTTAACGCGATTTCCACACCCGTCTCAATAGCCTTTCTTGCAGATGGATCGAGTTGCCACGCGGCCAGCACGCTATCTAGGTTTGGCACTGGCGGAATTGCCGTCGAGGCATTCAGGCGTTCGAGCACTCTTTCCGGCGTCACGCCGAAGGACTGGATGATTTGCACACCTTCGGATTGCGGGTAGCGCAGAAGTCCCGCCAGTAGATCGTCGCCCGTGATCTTGCTTCGTCCCATTTGCTTCGCGCGAACTACGGCGTGGGTCAGTGCCTTTACGACCGTCACCGAGATCCCGCCGACTGCATTCGCTTCAGGCGGATGCTTTTTCGCTCGCCGTCTCGCTCGACCAGAAATGCAACTAATCTCGAGGTCCGCATCGTCGAGGACCGTTTCGAGTGCCTTGGGGGCTGCCGCACACAGGCCGATGAGTAAATGGATGGAACTCATGGATTGATGGCCGAATGTTGCCATCGCCTTCAGTGCTTCACGAAAAACCTTACGACCCGGATCGTCAAGTGGCCCGGCCTCGGCCAACTGCGGCGCAGGTTCCGGATCCACGATCGGAGTCCGAGGTTGCGGTGGAATCGGCCGCTTGATGTCGCGTGCTGGAACCGGGACTGACTTGGTTCCTGGTATTGTTTCCCCTGTCGCTTTGGTGGTTGTCTCCGGCTCCGGCGGCTTCGGGAACGGACACAGCAGTGGATCTCCGTAGAGCACATACGGGCCCCAAACCATTGGGCCCCAGCGTTTTTCTCGGGCCAACAAGCGGCCGGTCCGCATGGCCTCGCCAACTGGGCCGCCGGAAAACAGCGTGTTGTAGAACGACTTGGCCAACTCGCGGCCGGCCTCGATCGGCTCGTCGGGCACTCGCCACATCGTGCCGACAACCGTGGAGGCCACGCCGTTCTCATTCCCAAGCATGAACGCGCGAGCGAAACTCTCGGTCCGAGCCAGGCTCTCGGCTGATGCGGCGGAACTCGGCGTCTCGTTACGGCCATCGCTCGAACATGAGTTCAGAAAGACGACCGGGCTTCCACGAAAACTCGAAGCGATGTCGTCGGCCGCGAGTCGGCCCCCACCCTTGATCGGGATCGAACTCAAACGCTCGGATGGCTCGTACTCCATGTGACCGCAATAGTGAATGATCGAATACGGCTTGCGAACCAGCCGACGGAGAATCCCGTCCCAGGTCACATCCGCACCCATCATCAATTCTGATGGACCGCGAGTGCCAAGTAATTTGGCGAGTGCTTCTCCTTCGGCTCGCGCACCCGGCAAATCGCCTAACGGATCGGCAATCACAAGGGCAGAGAAATCCTTGGTGGCGACGTCCGGTGGTCTCAGCAATCCTGCGATCTGACGGTGAATGAGCAGTTGCCGGGCAAGCGCAAGACGCAGCGAGAGAAACTCCGTGTCATCGTGAAGAACTTCCCAAGGCAGGCTTGGATCGTCCGTCAAGATGACGAGCGGTTCCTTGAGTTCCCGCAACTCCGCGCGAATAGAGCGGGGAAGCAGCATCCCGTAAAGAATCCGCCCGACTTCGGCAAACTTCGGTTCATCCGCATGGTGACCGCTAACGCACTCTGCAAAATCCTGAAGTGCATTGTGAATCTGCTTCCGTTGATCCGGGCGCAGTGCAGTCGAATCTTGCATCACCACGGGCGGGCGGGCAGCTTCGGTTCGCTGGAGAACGAAACGCAGTTCATGGTCCCCCACACGGGAGACGATGAGGGTTGCCTGATTCACGAAAGGCCTCCTGCGGAGTCTTCGTGGTCCAATTCGATCACTTCGACCAGACGATCGGTCGCGGGCATTTGCGAAACGGCTTGCTGAACCCGCCGAATGTCCCGCGTGGCGACAACGGCCTTGGGAGGCTCCGCGACGTCGCGCAACTCTTCGGAAGCGAGGGCTAAGGCTTTGGCACTCCAGACTGCAAATAATCGTTCTCGCCCGGCGGGTTCTGAAATGACTAGGCCATCGATCCAAAGTCGTTCGCCTGCCTGGACGTTAGGCGAAGAACCGGCCGGCGGCATCATCTCCGGATGCAGCAAATCGAGATTCCCCGTGGGCCCGATGTTGAACACGACCAGATAGCCGGTCCGATCGGCAACTACTTCGACAGCGATTGTGTCTCCGGTTCGCAATGGAACCGATGGGGCCGGTTTGGGCACACGCTTGATGTCGCGCGTCGGTACGGTCTTTGGGATTACAGATGTCACAGCTTCATATCGACCGCTCACCAATCTCGAAACGGCAAGGCGTAATCCCTTTGTCGTCGATGGGGAGATCGTGGACATGGAATCGGCCATGAGTCGGTTGAGTTCGGCACGCACGCTTGAGACGAATAACGTCAAAGATGGACGCATCTCGGGATCGGCATTCAGTCCGGATCGAATCAATCGCTCGATAGGCTCCGGCATCCCCTCGCAGCGTGCATCGGGTTGCGGCAAGCCCGCTCGGCTTTGACTGCGAATGGCAGTCCAATCCGTACCCGGAAACGGGGCCTCGCCGGTCGTTAAACAGAACAGCGTAGCGGCAAGGCTGTAGACGTCCTGTGCAGTAGAAGCGGGAGTGTCGAAAGCCTCAGGAGCCATGAAATTTGGAGTGCCCGCATAGTCGGCGGCATTCGCGAGATTCGTCGCGATACCGAAATCGGTGAGCAGGGCCTCGTCGCGTTTTTTATCCCACAGTATGTTCGCGGGCTTAATGTCGCGGTGGACGATGCCTTGCTTATGAACGGCAAGCAGGCCATCCCCAACATCCGCGATGTAGCGTGCGGCCGTCGCCCAGTCGAGCCGGCCAGATGGTTCCTGCCTGATTCGATCATCGAGTGAACCCCCATCTACATATTCAAGAATCAGGAAGTGGTCGGACCCGCGCTGCTTCCACAACAACACCTGAACGACGTGCGGATGTCGAAACTGTGTCAACATCCTCGCATCCCGGCGCAAGGCCGCGAGTTGCTTCGCTACTTTGTCGGCGTCCCCACCTGGGGCCAATGTTTTGATCGCAACCTGGCGGGGCAATTGCAGATCATCCGCCAGCCATACTTCGCCGAACGCCCCTCGACCCAATTTTTTGAGGATGCGGAATTCGCCCGGGAATAGATCGTCGTTCAGTGAAATCGATTTCGACAATGAACTCGCATCGGGCGGGGATTCTCCGCCGAATGTCACCGTGGCCTTCTCGAAGAGACTCGACGCACAACGATGCAGCGCGTGAACACTTTGGGCCAACTTTAGAGCGCGATCTCGAAGGTCGGGGCGATCCGTCCAGGGAGGATCGACAATCGACTTGCTCGAAGTGTTGGATACGGCGGCCAAGTAGTCGGCCAAACGCTCTTCATCCGGAGTCGCAGGCGCTTCTGCCGGTTCAATCGCCGCAACAAGGTTACTCATGGGAGATCACCCATTCGCTCGCGGAGATCGGCCAGTGCCCGCAAATGGGTGACCCGAATTGCACCCGGTTGCTTGCCGAGGATTTTGGCGATCTCCTCAAACGAAAGTTGCTCGAAGTAACGGTGCTGCAACACGATCCGCCGGCCTTCGGAAAGGTGCTCCAACTCCGCGGCCACACGAACGGACATTTCGCCGACTTCGTCATTTGAATCGACTTCTGGAAGGGCGGCGAAATCAAAGTCTCCCTGGTTCTCGTCCTCGCGTCGTCGGTCGCGTGGCGGGGCATGAGCATCGCGAATCGCATTGGCCACGACACGAGCGACGATCTGGCCAATCCAGTTCAAAAACGCGGGAGGTTCTTTACCACGAAAGCGAGTCCCTTCGGGAGCCTTGGACCCGAAATGCTGATCGATCTTAAGCAACGTCTCTTGCACGAGGCTCGATTCTCCCAATCCGGTAGAGGCGTTGGATGCCAATCGTCGTCGCACCAGCAAGGCGAGGTACGGGCGTAGTTTCGTCAGCAGATCGTTCCAGGCCGACCGGTCATCGGCCAGTGCAGCCTGAAGCAACCGACGGAGATCGTAGAGATCCGTGGGTGGCGAATTCGCCATCGATCTACCTAAAGAGACACGGGACCGTTACACCCGGGCAGGGCGAAAGTCGGAAGCAGACAGACAAGCCCGGGGAGGAGGCAGTCCAGCAATCGCGATGATTGATCGACCTGCCATCACGCAAATCTTGATGGGAGGTCTCTGAGTGGATTATGTGAAGTTGAATGGTGAACGCAAGCAGATAATGGAGAATCGGTAAAATGAAGCTTCGGCGTATGGACGCATCGCACCCCGCAACCGTGAGCCCAACCGAAAGGTCGAACGTGAATGCTTGGAGCAACGAAGAGTGACGAATAGATCCCGGCGACGATCCACGAGGAGTTCGGCTCCAGCCAAGCACGCCAAAGACTGAAAGCCGAGGCATGCGTTGATTCAAGTCGTCCCAAGTCTGCCGGCATCGCCTATTCGTAGTGCTTTTTTTTGAGCTTGCGAACCTGCGCCGGAGTCAGGCCTGTGATATCTGCTATTTCCGCGAGAGCTTCGCCTTTCGCGAGCAGCCGCAACACAATTTTTTCGATGGCTACGCGACTTTCTTCGCGTCCTTCCTCACGTCCTTCCTCACGTCCTTCCTCACGTCCTTCCTGGAAAAGGCGAATTTGTCGGACATCGCTTACTTGTATCATTTTTTCAATCTCCCCTCGTGTCCATTTCGGGAACTGGTACAGGATCACCGTTTCAATGAATTGTATCACTAGCTTTTGAAAATCTCTCGGCCTCTTAGATGCTCGCAGACGCGGAACCATGGCTTGAGCTTTTTCCAGAGCAACGTGTGGCTTGGCCGCGATCAATTCCAAAACCCCTAGCTCAAATTCCTCCGGCTTTGCTTTGGGCAAGTCATCGAGATAGATTCGTACCAGTTGATCGGACTGGATCAGGCAACGATAGGGGCGAAGGTTCTTCTGCTCCATCGACCGATTTGGATAGATTACTACGCCGACCCAATCTTGATGGGGATTTCCGTGGTCGAGAAACCGGCCAACCTTGGCCATCAGGTTGGCATACACGTTGTTGGAGGGGTAGTATTGCACTTCCCAAATGTAAGCTGGGTCAATCTCGGGCTGACGAGGAAGAAAGACACCGTCGAGTCGGACGGCGGTCTCCTTGTACTCGATGGCCTTCAGTTCGTAACGCTCGGCATCGCTCTCTTGTCTTCCAACGAGATGGAAGAAAGTATTTGGCAAGTCCTTGAAGAACTGAAAGAGGAGCGAATCGCGTTTCATGGCATGCCACGCAAAATACAGGAACCGAGGGCGTTATTTCACCTTCCCGCCCGGTACCTTGCCCAGGCCTTCGAACAAGTGAACCAGCGACACCATTAGCTTCTTCCAGTCGCCCTCGTGCAGGCTTTCGTTCGGGGCATGTGCGTTGCTGGCCGGGTCTTCGATCCCCAATAACAGTGCGGGTGCGCCGCCGAACAACTCTGCCAACGGACCCACGAAGCCGATTGTGCCGCCGCAGCCGATGGCGATCGGGTCGCGGTCAAAGCCCTTGCGGAGTCCCCCCATCGCGGCCTCGAACGCTGGGCCATTTGGATCGGTCATCCACCAATTCACCGGGCCCGCGACTTCAGTCACATTCACTTGCACACCCCAGGGTGGGTTGGCCGTGAGGCAGTCTTTCAATTGTTGAAACACCTCGGCCGGCTGCTGGTCAGGAACGATTCGGCAACTGACCAAAGCCTTCGCCGAGGGAAGCACCTGATTCGAAGCACCCTTAATCGAACTCGCCTCCTGGGCAATAACCGTGACGGCCGGGCGTCGCCAGGTTTGCTCGTAGGGGGATAGCCCAGTTTCCATTGCCAGGCGTGAACCCGGCAGCACCTGCGAATCCTTCCGCCATTTGTCTTGATCGCCTGGCAAGCGTTTGAAAGCAGCCCGTTCTTTGTCCGTTAACGGGCGAACTTTGTCGTAGTAGCCCGGAATCGGCAGCGGGCCATTGTCCCAGAACAACCGGCTCAGAATCACGTTCAACGCGATCGCGGCATCCGGGAGCGAGCCGCCACCCATGCCGCTGTGAACGGGGATTTCCGCGGAACGCACCTCGATATTCGCGGCCACGATCCCGCGAAGCGAGTAGGTGATGCACGGCTGCCCGACTTCAATATTTTCGGTGTCGCAAACAACGATGACGTCCGAATGAAGCTTCTCGTGATGCCTTTCGAAGAACTGCATCAGATTCTTGGAGCCGACCTCTTCTTCGCCCTCAACCAGCATTTTCACGTTGACGGGTAGCGTGCCTTCCGTCTTTAGATAAGCCGAAATTGCCGCGAGTTGAGCGACAATTGCGCCCTTGTCGTCCGCGGCACCGCGAGCAAACAGCCTGCCATCACGCCGTGTCAGGTGCCAGGGATCACTCAGCCACTGTTCGCGATAATTGATCGGCTGCACATCGTGATGCGCGTATAGAAACACGGTCGGCTTGCCGGGAGCATCGAGCCACTCGCCGTAAGAGTATGGGAGGGATCCGCCAACCTTGAGTACTTCCACGTTTAGCAGGCCGGCTTGGCGCATTTGCTGGCAGACGGAGGACGCAGTTCGCTCAATTTCCGGACCGTGCTCGCCATCGGTGCTGATGCTTTGAATCGCCACCAGTTCGGCCAGATTGCGAACGACCGCTTCGTGATTCTTTTCCAGCCATTCCAAAGGGAGCATAATTCTTTCTCCATCGGCGAACGTTAGTAAAGGAATGTTATCGGCCCTTTATGAATCGGTCAAACTCTGTCAGTGTTGATTTTGACTCGCGTCACCTCACTACCCCACTGCCCCAGAAGCAGGTAGAATCGTTCTGAACCAGTCATCCCCGGAACGGACCCGTGCCGATTAACGCCGCCTGCCCCGAATGTCAGCACAGCTTCCGATTGCAGGAGGGGATGATTGGCAAGTCGA
>Ga0105046_10007110_pt1 | contig 17661 bp, 21 predicted proteins | sample MAT03_FD_78385 | JGI IMG/M metagenome (GOLD analysis project Ga0105046, IMG submission 78385) | Freshwater microbial communities from Lake Fryxell liftoff mats and glacier meltwater in Antarctica - MAT-03 (megahit assembly) | ecosystem: Environmental > Aquatic > Freshwater > Ice > Liftoff...
CGGCCAGGCTTTCGCACGTCTGTACGACGCCTACGAGAAGAAGATCTACAACTACTGCCTTCGGCTCCTCGGCGGCAAAGCCGATGCCGAGGACGCGACGCAGGAAGCCTTCCTCAAAGTTCTCGGTCGTCTGCCAGAAATGACCGGCGAGGATCTGAACTTCGGGGCCTACATGTTCACCGCCGCCCGGAACGCGAGCTATGACGTGATTTCGCGCCGAAAGAAAACCAGTCCGGTGGACGAACTGCCGGCCGATGCCGCCCCGATGTTCCGCGAAACCGCCGAGCTCGGAACCGACCCGGAACGGGCGAACATGCTTGAAGACCAGCGCGGCTCGGTCCAGTCGGCGAACGCCCTCCTGCCGGAGCGGCAGCGCGAGGTCCTGGTCCTGCGCGAAGTCGAAGAGATGAGCTACGACGAAATCGCCGAAGTGATGGACTCGAATCCGAACTCGGTCGCCCAGCTGATCTCGCGGGCCCGACTCAATCTTCGAAACAACATGCTGGTCGGAGCCGGTGCCGCGATTTCCGCCGACACACCTGAATGTGAGCGCGCAATGCCGCTGCTGGCGCTGAAGCAGGACGGCAAGCTGAAGGATGCCGGCGATGCCGTGTGGATGGAAACCCATCTCGGCACCTGTCAGTCCTGCCAGCTGGCCGAAGAAGCGATGGCCGAGGCCGGGATTTCCTACCGCGCCTGGCTGCCTGTCGCTCCGGCTGCGTACCTCTTCCGCGACACCCTGGCCAAAGCTTCGGAGACCATTGGTGCCGACTGGTCCGGGATCGAACGCCCATCCGGTCCGTCCGGTGCCTCCGGCGCTGCGGGCGCTGCCGGCCCGGCGGCCACGGAAGCGAAGGAGCCGTTCCGGCACCGCCGCAACCTGATGGCGGGAGCGGCGGTTGGCCTTGCCCTGCTGGTCGCCCTGGTCACGGCGATTTCAGTTGATGAAAGCGATGCCCCGAACGGCTTCGGGATCGTTGACACCTCGGCGCAATCCGAGACGCTGAAGGTTGTCGAGAAGAAAGGTGAGCCGAAGAAGGTTAAGGGCGATCAGAAGCGCAAGTCGAAGAAGTCGGAGACCGTGGTCATCACCGGAGATCAGGAATCAGTGGTTGTGCCGATACCGCAGTCGTCAGGGGGTTCGGGAGGATCAGGCGGTTCCGGCGGATCCGGCGGAGGCTCGCCCGATGCGGGCAGGCCGTCCGGCGGCGGCAAGTCGGATCCTCCGGCGCGTCCGTCCAATCCGCCGACCCCGCCGAAGCCCGACCCGGTGGTTCCACCGGTGGTCGTGCCGCCGGTCATCCCTGATCCTGAACCCGTACCGATCCCGCCGACTCCGATTCCACCGGTGCCGGGCGGGCCGATTCCGGGCTGAGTCCGGGGGAGCCTGTTGGGCCGGCCGGGTGACAGCCCGGTCGGGTCAGCCCAGCGGAACCACACGCATCGCCTGGGCGAGCGTGAGTCCCAGCACGTGCGTGTCGCCTTCGATCAGGACCGAGATCGGGCCGTCGAAAGGCTGACGTTCGACGATCTTCAGGTTGTCACCGACCGAGATGCCGCATTCCGTCAGGTAGGCCAGCATCTCCGAGTTCGAGTCGCTGACCCGGACGAAACGGGCGCGGTCACCGGGGGCCAGTTCGGCCAGTGTTTCGGTCTGGGTTTCTTCCACTGTGAGATCACGGTCGGGGATCGGATCGCCGTGGGGGTCATATGCGGGATCGCCCAGCTTCACCGAGATCAGTTCGGTCAGGTCTTCGGAAAGGGCGTGCTCCAGGACTTCGGCTTCGTCGTGGACCCGTTCCCACGGAACGTCGAGCACTTCGGCCAGGAAAAGCTCCAGGAGGCGGTGGCGCCGCAGCACACCAAGGGCAACCCGGGTGCCTTCGGCCGTGAGGCGAACACCGTGGTACGGCACCCGTTCGACCAGGCCGGCCTGGTCCAGCTTCTTGATCATCGCCGACACCGAACCGGCCTTGACGCCCAGACGCTCGGCCAGGTCATTGGTCGATGCCGTCTCCGGACCCCAGCCGGTAAGCGAATAGATCGCTTTTGCGTAATCTTCCACCGCGGCGGTGGGTAGTGCCGGTGAATCGCTCATGAAGTTGAGCCTAAACTAAAAGTCCCGATCCCTGATCCGGATTCAAATCTTGCGGTTTCCTTTAGAAAGGTTCGATGCTCAGCCGGCTGAAAGGGCGAGGCGGGGGCGAAGCGGGGAAGAAACCGGGTAAGAAGAGCTGCCGGAGAGCAAATTGCCCGCTCAGCGGGCAATTTGCTCTCCGGCGGCTGGTTACTAACTTCCGGGGAGCCCCTCGGCCGCTTCGACCAGTCGCTCGGTTGCCCGTTCGATCCCTTCGGCCATCACTTCCAGGTCGCGAACCAGGTCGGGATCGGCGCAGAATCCGAAGCAGAGCCGGTCGCCGATCGAAAGGGCGGCGATCCTCAGCGCGTGGCGTTCGCCGATCTCGGCGATCGAATGGACGGTTTCCACCGGGGCTTCGAGCACCATCACCGGACGGCTGGGCCCGCGGACGTTGGAAATGTTCAGCGCAAACCGCCGTGGATTCGCTTCGAACTTCGAGTAGAAGTGGCTAAGGCGAGGTGAGGTGTGACTGACTTTTCGCAGGATCGAGTCGAGTTCTTCGGCGTCATGGTCCATCTTGCGAACTTCGGTCTCTTCCCGGATCTCGGTAAGGCGGCGGATCGGATCCGGTTCGTGGATCGGCAGGGGGATAGAGAAGAAGGAGTCGCGATTGCCGCCTTCATCGTCGCCCTGGTGCAGGCTGACCGGCACCCGCACCCGCACGGTTCCAGGAGCCTCTTCATGATGAAGTTCCATCCAGTGGCGGATCGCACCGGCGACCACAGAAAGCACCGAGTCGTTGAGTGTTGCGCCGGCGGCTTTCTTCCCGGCATCGTGGATCGCGGAAAGCGAGATCGTGGCGAAAGCGAGCGAGCGGTCCGTGCAGATCACTCCGTCGAAGGGCGAAGGGCCTTTGGTCCGGGTGAACTCCCGTTCGAAAAGTCCGAGCAGATGGCGCCGTCGGCGGATGTCATCGTCGGCGAGCCGTTTTGCCTTTGCTGCTGCCGTAGCTGCTGCCGTTGCCTCAGTCTTGACGGTCGCGGTCGCGGTCACGGACGCAGTCGGCTCAGGTTCAGCCGCAGGATGCCACAGGATCTCGCGACCGATCCGCATCGCGGTGGTGCCATCGGCCAGGGCGTGGTGGATCCGCCAGATCAGGGTCGTGCCGCCGTCATCGTTCTGGGCGAAGTCGATTCGCCAGAGCGGAAAGTTCCGGTCCAGTTTCTCGGCGAAGAGCCGGCTCGAAGCGGCGGCGATTTCGCCTTCGGCCAGCGGACGCCCATCCTCCAGGAGGACCAGGTGGCGGTTCAGATCGAAGCCGTCGTCACGGACCCAGGCCGGCGGGCCGGGTCCGGGATCGAGTTTCCAGGTCAGCTCCGGAACGGACTCGATCCGGGCACCCACGGTTTCGAAAAAACGGTGGAATTCAACGCCAGGTGAAGCGAGCCGGACCACTTTGCAGGTGTGACCAACAATCGTCGGACCCTCAATTTCAAGTATGCGAATGTCCTGGTCTTCCAGAGGGAAACGTTCGGCCACGGACCAATGGTAGGCCGGACCGGCAGGCGTCATACTCCGCGCATGACCAGCACGGTGCCGAAAGCAGGAGCCACGTCCCCGGTCCAGGCGTTGCTGGAACGCCTCCATGCGCGTCATGCCCTTGACCTTTCGGGCGAGGTTGCTTCTTACATTCCCGAGCTGGCCATGGCTGACCCGAACCTGTTCGGGATCTGCCTGGTCACGGCCGACGGCTCGGTTTATGAAGTCGGTGACACACGCCAGGAATTCACAATTCAGTCGATCTCGAAACCGCTCACTTTCGCCCTGGCCCTGGAAGCGGTTGGAGAAGAAGGTGTTCGCAAGCACGTTGACGTTGAACCGAGCGGTGAAGCTTTCAACTCGATCACCCTCCAGCCGGGCACCGGCATTCCGCTCAACCCGATGGTCAACGCGGGGGCGATCGCCACCACTTCGATGATCAAGCCGATCGGGTTCGACCGGCCGATCGACCGCATCCTGAACGAGTATTCCGCCTTCGCCGGCCGTGAACTCGACCTCGACGAGGCGGTGTATGAATCGGAGAACAAGACCGGGCACCGCAACCGCGCGATCGCCTACCTGCTCAAGAATTCGAATGTCTTCGAAGGCGAAGTGGAGGACATCGTCGAGACCTACTTTCGTCAGTGCTCGACCCTGGTCGACTGCCGGGACCTGGCCACCATGGCCGCTACGCTCGCGTCCACCGGAGTCAATCCGGTTACCGGTGACCGTGTGCTGCGCGAAGGCACTGTGCGCAGCGTGCTCAGTGTCATGGCCAGCTGCGGCATGTACGACGCCGCCGGTGAATGGCTCTACTCGGTCGGGCTGCCGGCCAAGTCCGGGGTGGCCGGGGGGATCATCGCCGTGCTGCCGGGACAGCTCGGGGTCGCCATCTACTCGCCGCCGCTCGATGCCCACGGCAACAGTGTGCGCGGGGTCAAGGTCTGCGAGGACCTGTCCGAGGAACTCAACCTTCACGTGATGAGCCCGCAGCGCCGCCCGGCCCCGCCGGTGCGTTCCAACCGGACCTGCGGAGAAACCCACTCGCGCCATCTGCGGCCGGAATCGCAGCAAGTCCTCCTGCGTGACCACGGCGATGAGGTCCGGGTGATCGAACTCCAGGGGGAGATCCTTTTCGCTGCCGGTGAGCTGATCACCAACGCTGTCCTCGAGGAAACCGATTCGGTCAACCACGCGATTCTCGACTTCGCCGCCGTCCGGGAGATCGACCCGATAGTGGTGCCGATCCTCAGCCACCTGATCGAAGCGTTCGAAGAGCAGAGCGGCGGTGAGCTCGTGTTTTCCAACGTGCACCATCACGAGAATTTCAACCGCCTCCTTGTGGAAGACCGGGAGAAGAACGGCCTCCATCCGGTCCATCTTTTTCCTGATCTGGACATGGCTCTCGAATGGGTGGAGAACGAACTGATTGCCGAACACGGGTCGCACGAAGACGAAACCGAGATCCCGATCATCGAGCACGCCGCGACCCAGGGCATGACCCCGGGGGAAGTCGAGAAACTCGCCGCGCTCCTCGAACGACGGGAGTATCCAGCGGGCAGCCGGATCTACGAGCAGGTCGGCAACGTCGACGAGATGCTGCTGGTGACCGGAGGCAACATCAACGTGCTGGCCCCTGACCGTGAGGGCGAGATGCACCGGATCGCAACCATCTCGGCCGGCATGACCCTGGGCGAAGTTGCGATGCTCAGCGAAAGACGTCGCCTGGGTGTTTCGGAAGCCGCCGATGGGGTCGTTGCTTACGCCCTCCACAAGAACGACCTGGAGAAGCTGCGCCAGGCTGAGCCGGCCATGATCTGCACTTTCCTCGAGAACCTGATGAAGCTGATCGCGCTGCGGGTCGGGCACCTCAGCCGCGACCTCGTGAGATAACCACATGGACCAGAAAGTCACAGTCATCACTCTTGGTGTCAGGGAACTCGAGCGCTCCCGGCGTTTCTACGTCGATGGCCTCGGGTGGGAGCCGACCATGGAGGTGCCGGGCGAAGTGATCTTCATCCAGGTGGCCGGCGGCCAGCTGCTGGCTCTCTGGGAGGTGAGCGAAATGGCGCGCGAGGCAGGTCATGTCGGCCACTCAGCCAAAGCTCCGCCGATAACGATCGGCCACAACGTCGATTCGGCGGAGGACGTGGGCCGTGTGATCAACGAAGCGGTAACGGCCGGGGCCTCGTTGATCAGCCCGGCGACCCGCACCAACTGGGGCGGAACCAACGGCTATTTCGCCGACCCCGACGGCTTCCGCTGGGAGGTCGCCCACAACTCGGGCTTCCGCGTGACGGCCGACGGCAAGGTCCACATGGGTCCCATCAAAGACCACTGAACAGGCACTGCGATACGTTTAAACGTTTATACGAATAAACGTGTATCGTGGTCGAATGATCTATTCGGTCCCTCAAATCGGAAGTGCCATTGGCGACCAGCTGCAGGAGCTCGATGCTTTGCGCCGTGAGCTGTCGATTCGGGTCGATCGGGCCGTGCCCTGGTCCGGGTCGCTCAGACGATTTGAGAAAGGGTCGGCCTGGGGGAGCTCGGTTGGCATCGAAGGGTTTGAGGTAACGAACGAACGAGCCATCGAGTTGGCCTCCGGTCTGGGAGATGCTCCGCGAAACGAAGATGAACAGGCGCTGGCCTGTTACGCCCAGGCGATGGACCATGTGGCGACACTCGCTGAAGACGACCAGTTCGACTGGTCCACCCGCGTCATCCTTGACCTTCACTTCGAGGCGTGCCGTTTCCAGACCGACAAGAGACCCGGACTTCTGCGGAAGGGTCAGATCAAAGTGACCGGCCCCAGTGGAGGCAGTGGCTTTGAAGCTCCGCCCGCGGAACAGGTTCCCGGTCTCTGCCGGGAACTGTCTGTTTCACTCACAGATTCGGGAGCTGTTCACCCGGTAGTCGCCGCGGCACTGGCGCACCTGAATCTGGTCTCGATCCACCCGTTCGAGGATGGCAACGGCCGGATTTCACGCATCATCCAGTCACTCGTCCTTGCCAGACAGCGGATTCTTGCGCCCGAGTTCGGGTCGATCGAGTCCTGCCTGGCCGACGACACCGGGGCCTATTATGCAGCCCTTCAATCGGTTCAGCGTGGGACCTATTCGCCGACGAATGATCCAACACCATGGATCGAATTCTGCGTCAAGGCCCATCTCGAGCAGGCTGAGGCGCGGGGTAAGGTGATCGAGATCGCCGCGAATCGTTGGACGAAACTCGAAGGGATCGTCTCGCGCCGCGGGTGGGATGATCGTCTGGTGATCGCCCTCGAGCAGGCGCTTACGGGTGGCACCAGCCGGGCCCGCTACACCGAAGAGGCCGCCGTATCGAATCCGACCGCCAGCAACGACCTGCGGCGGTTGGTTGATGCCGGATACCTGAACAGGGTCAGCCAGGGAAGAACCGCTTCATACAAGTCGTCAGAACGTTTGGAAACGGAGGCGAAGCCATGAGCGAGGAATACCTCCTGGTCTGGAGATGTTGCCGCCCGTAAGTGCGTGGGCGTAGCGTGTCTGGAATGTCGCCCTGGAGGACATTCGGCAAGTGGACGATGGTGGTCCTGCTTTCCATCGGACTGGTGGCGATCGGGACCATCGCCGGTCTGCGTTTCGCCGGGAAGACTCATGGCCAGACAGCGATCGGCGACGTTTCGGCCGACGTGCGGCCGTCGACCAGGGGTGACGTCGAGGCGTTCATCCCGGTTGCCAACTGGGGCATCCGGGCGCATGCCTTCAGCGCCCCGATCCGGCTGCGTGCCGAACTTCGTTCAATCAACCGGCAGGCGCTGGTCCGCGCTTCTGACGGTGACGCACAGGTTCTTCAGCAAACCGAAGATGATCTGCGTTCCCTGGCCCGGAAGGCGGTGATCCGGACTGCGGCATTCAGCGCTGCGGTGGTGGTTCTTCTGCTGGTGGTAGCGACTCTCCTCTGGCGAAACCTCCGCCCCCGGTGGATCATCATCGCGATCGGCACCACGACGATGGTCCTGCTCTACGGCGGCACCGGTCTGCGCGCCCAGTCGACATTCGACACTGGCGCCTTTGAGAGCCCGACGTACTTCGCGCAGGGTGATGAGATCGGCCAGATCCTGGACCTCGCGACGGAGGTCCGGATACGCAGCGGCTACGGCGACGATTTCACCTCGATCGTCAGCAGCATCAGCGCAACCCTCTCCGGCGGCCGAGCACCGGATCCCGGCGGCCTTGAGGTCTATGCCGGATCCGATCTCCACGCCAATGCGCTGGTGATCGACCCGGTCGCCCAGCTGGTCGGGGACAGTCCACTCTTCCTGACCGGCGACTTCGGCCAGCGCGGCAGTGAAGCCGAAGCCAAGCTTCTCGCCCCCCGGGTGGCCGCCCTCGGGAAAGAGGTGGTGGCAGTCTCCGGCAATCACGACAGTGACCGGCTGATGCAGAAGCTCGCCGACGAAGGGGTGATTGTCCTCGGTCAGCGGGGACGATTGGGTCCGAACGGCAGGTATTCACCGCCGCCCGTACTGGACATCGAAGGGCTGGCAGTGGCCGGCTTCCGTGATCCGCTCGAATACAGCGGCAAGGACGCCGTTGCCGCTGACCGCACGGTCACGGCCGACGACCTGCCCGACCCGGAGGCCGCGATCGAACGCTGGCAGAAGGACCTGATCTCCTGGTTCACCTCGCTGCCGGCCCAGCCCGCCATCGTGATGGTCCATCAGGACGGACTTGCCCAGTGGTTGGCCGGCGCGTTGCGCGAGGTCGGCTACATCCAGCCGCTGACCATCCTTACCGGGCATGATCACAAGCAGCACGTCGATCGTTACGGCGACATCATCGTCGTCGACGGAGGGACGATCGGCGCCGGGGGAATCTTCGACGTCGGCCAGGACAGCGTTGGTGTTGCCAGGCTGCGGTTCAGCGATCAGCTGAGACTGGAATCGGTCGATCTGATCGCCGTTGAACCGATCTCGGGGTCCGCCCGGGCAACCCGGATCGTGATCGATTCAATGTGTCCAGTGGAACGGCGCTGCCGGGTGGAACCTGATGACGACAGCACCGATCTGCCGGTGGAACTGGCCCGGCAGCCCTGAGGGTCAGCCTGCCAGAAGTGTCTCGAGTGCCTCGAGCACCTGGATCTGCCCTTTGATCACCCGTTCCGAGGCGTCCTTGATCGTGAACCATTCGCCCCGGTCCACTTCCGGGAACTCCCGGATGTCGCCCGAGCCCGGTGGCCACTCCATGCTGAAGTTGATGCTGATGAGTGATTTGGCGTCGAGGTCGCCTTCGCAGGCCCAGATCATGATGCGTTTTTTCACTGACTGTTGAAACTCGCCGAGGTTGATCAGTTCGGTGGACGGCGGGGTCATGCCCGTTTCTTCTCCGAACTCACGCAGCGCCGCGGCCAGCGGCAACTCACCCGGGTCAACTTCGCCCTTGGGGATCGACCAGGCGCGTTTCTCCTTCTTCGCCCAGAGCGGACCGCCCATGTGGGCGATGAAAACTTCCAGCCGTTTCGAGCGGATTCTGTAAACGAGGAGGCCGGCGCTGGTTTTCATGCCGGGACCGGCATCAGACGTTGAAGCGGAAGTCCACTACGTCCCCATCGACCATCACGTAATCCTTGCCTTCCATCCGGACCTTTCCTGCCGCCTTGGCTTCGTTCATCGATCCGTATTCGACGAGTTCGTCGAAAGAGATCGTCTCTGCCTTGATGAATCCGCGCTGGAAGTCCGTGTGGATCACTCCGGCGGCTTCGGGGGCGGTGGCGCCTTTGTCGATCGTCCAGGCGCGGGTCTCTTTTGGGCCGGCGGTCAGGTAGGTCTGCAGGCCGAGGGTTTCGAATCCGACCCGGGCCAGGACATCGAGCCCCGGCTCTTCGACTCCGATGTCGGCCAGCATCTCGCGGGCTTCGTCTTCGTCGTCAAGCTCAACCAGTTCGGCTTCGAATTTGGCGTCGAGGAAGATCGCTTCGGCCGGGGCGACGATTTCCCGAAGCTCGGCTTTCAGGCTTTCGTCACCGAGTTCGTCGGCGTCGCAGTTGAAGACGTAAAGCAGGCGTTTGGCGGTCATCAGGTGAAGGTCGTGGAGGGGCTCCGGGTCGAGGCCTGCCTGGAAGATGCCCTGGCCGGATTCGAGGACGGTCTGGGCCTCTTTGGCTGCCGCGAGTTGGGGCAGCAGGTCCTTGTCGCGCTTCGATTCCTTTTCCAGGCGAGGCAGGGCATTTTCGATCGTCTGCAGGTCGGCCAGGATCAGTTCGGTGGAGATCGTCTCGATGTCGTTCTTCGGGGAGACCTCACCGTCGACATGAGTGATGTCGTCATCGCGGAAAACCCGCGTGACCTGGCAGATCGCGTCGGATTCGCGGATGTTCGAAAGGAACTTGTTGCCCATTCCTTCGCCTTCTGATGCACCACGCACGATTCCGGCGATGTCGACGAACTGGACTGTGGCCGGCAGGATCTTCTCGGAGCCGTAGATCTCGGCCAGTTTGGCCAGTCTGGCATCGGGCACACCGACCACGCCAACGTTCGGCTCGATCGTGGCGAAGGGGTAGTTAGCCGCCAGCACGTCGTTCTTGGTCAGGGCGTTGAAGAGGGTTGACTTCCCGGCGTTGGGAAGACCCACGATTCCAATAGAGAGGGCCATCGCTTTACAGAGTACGTAAGGCGCACCTTTCGCGGCCGGACGGGTTGTGAGTATGCGATGCGTCGAACCAGGTTTCTCTCCGTGATCGTCCTCATGCTGGCAATGGTCGAGGTCAGGATCCCGGCGGCTGCCGGCCCGACCAAGGAATCAGGTCGATTCGGGGGCGGGCGGACTGCCCGTAGATGAAGATGAAGATGCTGCCGGTCAAACCTTTCGGGTTGACGCCGACGGCGACCGCGGCGAAGATCGGTGGGCGGCCTGTAGGCAGGGGCCTTCACGATCCGAAAGGCAAACATGGAAAAGCCACTGAATGTGGATGATGTCGAGACGGTCTCTCTGACTTCCAGCGCGACCGATGATGCGGCATGGGTAGGCGGTTATTTCGCTTACGGGGGATCGGGCTCGGAGCAGTCGACCGAGATCTATTTCGCAATCCCGCCGGGAAAACGCCTGGGCAAGCACTACGACACCGCCGAAGAAACCCAGTTCTTCATCGGCGGCACTGGAGAACTGCTGCTCGACGACGGTCCGCTCCCGGTCCGGCAGGGCGACCTGATTGTCCTGACCGAAGGTACGGTCCACGACCTCCACAACACCGGAACCGAAGACCTCCGGGTTGTCGGCTTCTTCTCCAAGCCCCAGGTGGAGCAGCACTGGAGCGAAGAGGTCTGGCAGCCGGGTGATCAGCGAGTCACCGGCACCCCCAATCGCTGAGGCAGTAACCGGGCGCCGCCTCGGCCGCGGCTAGTATCCATAACCGGCTGTCAGCATTGAGGCGGCAGTAGGGACACGACCGGAACAGGAAACACTTTTTGGATTTCCACCCCCAGAGCGATTCCGCTCTAGACAGACTCACCGACGATGAAATCATCGACTACATCAGCAGCGCACGCCGGGCGGGCTCCGATGCCCACATGCGGCAGGGAATCGGCATTCTCGCGTTTCGCCGCTTCGACATGGTCAAGGGCAGGATCGGCAACAAGGTCGGCGCTGACGTTGACATCGAGGACATCGCGATGCAGGTCATGACCAACGCGATCGAGGCCAGTTTCAAGGGCGAGCACATGGGCGAGTTCGTGAACATGCTGCTGACCATGACCGCCCGCCGGATCGCCGATTTCCACGCGGCGAAGAAGCCGGAAAGCGATCCGTACCCAACCGGGGACGGTGGCGATGAAGACAACTACATCGCGGTGCCGGGCATCGATGGCCACGAAGGTTTCAGCGTCACCCGGGATCTGGTCATGCGGGACCTGGACGACCTCTCACCTTCGCACCGGCTGGTCGTGATCTACGACATTCGCGGAGATTCCGCTGCGCAGATAGCTGACATCGTCAATAACAAGCTGGACCCCGAGAATCCGATGACCAGCACCAACGTCCACAAGATCACGAGCCGATTCAGGGAACGAATGCACGTGGCCATCAGAGGGGCGGGCTGACCATGGATCGTGTCGAAGAAATCTTTAACGAATACGTGGCGAGCTACCTGGCGGGCGAGAGCGATCCGCGGCCTTTCACCGGCCAACTGGACGGGCTGGACCGGGAAGAACTGGTCATCCTGATCGACAATTATCTGACCACCGCACCGGGCCGAAAGTGGGATCCGGAAGCGTTCAGGGGCTCGCAGGCCGAAGCCATGGTTGAGCCCCTCGCCAAGTCCCTCGTCGGAGGATCGGGAACCTGGCCCTCTCTGCTGCCCGAGCTGCGTCACCAGAGGCGAATCAGGCGAAAAGATCTGGTTGCTGAGCTTGCCTTGGCCCTTGATGTGCCGGAGAGCGAAGAGCGGGTGGCCGAGTACTACCACGGCATGGAACAGGGAACGGTTGATTCATCCGGCGTGTCGCAGAGGGTCCTGATGGCCCTCGGCAAGATTCTCCGGACCAAGGACGTGGTTCTGAGGGAGGCCGGGCAGGCGATCGCTGGAATGGATCTGAAGGGCCAGCAACCCACCTTTGCCCGATTGTCACCGGCTCCGGCCAAAAAAGGCATGGACAGCGACGCGATGGCCGGGCTCACCGGCCAGAGATCACCGGGATTTGACGGGTCTCACAAACTGGAGAAGAAGACCGACCTGATCGTCGACCGCCTGTTCACTGGCGGAAACTGAGGGTGTCCATCCCCGAGCTGGATCTCGAGCGGGTAGAGGACAGGGCGACTTCGATCCTCGAAAGCGTTCCCGATTACATCTGGAACGGCCAGACGCTGCCCGTACCGGTCGAGGACATCGTCGATTCGATGTACGGCCTGATGGTGCGGGACGTCGCCGACATGAGTCAGGCACCTGGCGCCCCGGAGGATGTCAACGCCGACCAGATCTCGGGCCTGCTGCTCACCGGACTCGGGGAGATCTGGGTGAACCAGACCGAAGCGAACCGCTGGCCAACCCGTCGCCGTTTCACGATCAGCCACGAGCTCGGCCACTGGGTACTCCACCGGACCGGACAGCAGAAGCTTTTCTGCCGGACCGCGGAGGTGCTGTCAGATCAGGATCTCGCCGAGGCCGAGCGCAAAGTGACCACCCGCCCGGCAATCCCGGTCACTGAAGAGGAAGCCAACGCTTTCGCCGCCGCCCTGCTGATGCCGGCCCACCTGGTCAACGAGCATCACGAAAAGTGCCGGGGAGATCTGGCCAAGCTGAAAGAGACTTTCAACTGCTCGGAGAAGGCGATGAACCGCCGGGTCCGTTCAGTCGTCGAGCTCAGCTGACCGGAAGGCAGCGGAAGCCCTCGCGGGCGGCCGCGTTGGACAGCCGATCATCGAGGCAGACAAAGTTCGGTTTGGCCCCAGGGTCGCCGCGCCACTCGATTGCTGCGGCGAGCTGGAGGGCGTCGGCAGCCCTTAAAGGATGGGTGGCAAGGAGCCTTTCGGCGTGTGATCTCAGGCGATTGCCTGGAAGTATTTCTGACCAGCCGCCAGCGATAGCGTCAAGGCGCAAGAGAGACTTGGCAGAAATTTCGGAATTCATTGTTCCCGCCCGCTCTCGCCGCCTGATGCCTGAAGTGCATTCGATTCTGCAGCTCCACCAAACGGCCATCGTCTGGTCCTCCTGAAGAAGATCAGTCATCTGGGCTGTCTGCGGTTCCAGGACAAGCAGCGCCATCACCGCCGATGAGTCCCAGAAGCGCACGATTCACCTACCGGTCCGACGCTCTTCCAGGAGGTCTTCGAGAGCTGACCCTCCTGGATCCTCCGGCGGCGACTCTTCGAAGATCCATGCAGGCAGGTTGCCGGTGCCGGGTTTGACAATCCCCTCCCGGGCAAGTTCTTCCATGCGGCGATCCATTTCCCCGGCCTGGACCAGCTTCGCGACGGGGGCTCCTCGATCCGTGATCAGGATCTCCTCACCGGCCTTGACCTGGGCCAGGTATTCACTCAAGCGGGATTTAAGTTCAGCTACGCCAATCACTTTCATGACTATTCTGGTCATAAGGATATAACCAGTCAAGGCATAAGTGCAACAAATCAGAAAAGTTCAAGCCTTACAAAGAGAAAATCAGGGCCAACGGGGCGTTTGCCTCAGGGCACTGAAGCCAGGGCCGCTTCAACTTCCCGGCTGAGTTGCCGGATGGCTTCCGGCCCCTTCGGCTTCCGGTTGATGATCGTCGTCACCGCCGGAGCCTCGCCCATCGTCCAGTAGAACCACTCACCGACCACCAGGTACGTATAGGTGCGGCCTTCCCATTGGCCCGGGAAACCGTGGGCGAAGATCTGCTCGCAGAACCATTCGAATTCGCTGTTTCCCATCGCGGTCGTATTGCGGGCGTCGACGTTGGTGAGGTCCCTGACCGTGTACTGGTGGGGGTTGTCCAGCATGGTTTTCGCCAGCCTCCAGCCGGACTCGGCAACGAACTTCTTGACGGTCAGCTTCTCCGGAGACATCCCTATTCCGTTCCAGCTTCGATGATGATGTCGCTGATTTCAGCGAGATGAAACGTTTCTATATCGGGCGCTTTCGCCCACACGTAGTCACCGTCGATTCTCTCGAAGGTGCCTCGAACCATCGCTCCGTTCAGCAGGGTAAGGATCAGGGTGTCGCCGGTTCCATAGGTGCCAAGCACCCGGCGAACCCGCTCCTCGAGCGTCTGGGATGGCAGGTCATCGATCGGCATCTCATCTCTGATTCCACTCATGCGGGACGAGTCGATTCGCGCGGCGGAATCCTGACGAACTCCCTAGGTGACTTGTCAGTTGGAGGCGTGTCAGCGCGACCCATCCAACATGAAACTGTCGCGGTGGTCAGGAGCGAAGGTGAAGTGGAATGAATACTTCGACGAGGCCGCGCTTCGATCGTCGCCGTGGAGGTTCGGTCTCTATGCAGCGATCGCCGGAGCCGTCTTCGTCGTTACCTGGGCGGCGTTCATCGCATTCGCTTACTCCGTGTTCATGTTCTTCGGCTGGTGGATCGGCAAGTCGAACGAGTCGGTTCGCAGCTGGTTCATTTTCGCGGTGCTGCCGTTCATCCTTTTCGGACTGTTCCGGTTCCTCTGGTTCGTGTTGGTCGACGTGGTCCTGCCGCGCTTTCGTCAGCCGCGCTGAGCTGGGATACATCGCCCACCACGGTCCGGATCGACCACATGTTTAAGCTGTGCAGCTACCGTGAACGTTCGTGCTTTTCGAACTGAAACGGAAATTCGGCAGGATTTCGGGGGTTCTGCTTGTGTTTGTTGCCGTGGCCGCCCTGGCCTCGGGCACGTCATCTGCTGCGAATAACAGTGGCGGTTTGCCAACCACGAACCCGAATACGCCGATCCCGAAGCCGTTGCCGAGCTACCCGCAGATCGTCGAGCTGGCGCAGAGGGAACTTTCCCGGAACGTCCAGGAGCGCAAGGGAAACAACATCCCGCGTTACCGCAAGGGCAAGGGCCGGATCGCGCCGTACAGCATCAAAGATGCCTGGTGCGCGGCCTTCTCGACTTGGGCCTGGCGGAAGGCAGGCTTCCGCGATTACCTCGGCGCGAGTGTTCTCTGGAAGGCATTTGGCGGAGCGATCGTGGCGGTTCAGGTTCGCGATCTGACCAACTGGGCCAAGAGGACCGGACATTTCTCAACCCGAGCCAAGCCGGGTTACCTGGTCGCTTACGGCAACACCCACATCGGGGTCGTTGAAGAGGCCGACCGTGAGGGCCGCGCCGTGATGTCAATCGAAGGCAACGCCCGCGACGCCGTCTCCGAAGTGATCATCGACATGGACAACGTCACCGGCTACATCAGCCCGGAAGTCCTGACCCCCAGCCAGGTCATAAAGATGAGGATGCTCCACCCGGACATGTAGTTCCGGTGGTGGGGGGTGACGGTCTCTGGATCAGAGTCCGGCCGGAGGGAAAGCGATGCCTTTCGGGCTCGCTACTGAGACGTTGCTTCCGGGTGCTGGCGGCTCGCTGCGGATCATGGTCAGGACGCCGACCGTCCCGATGAATTTGCGCGCCTGGTCGAATGAGGTTTCGACGGCGTCCGTGTCGACCAGGACGAAGTGCCGGTGCTCGTTCTGGCACTGGGCGATGAGGGTGTCGGCAACCTGGCGGGCTTCATCGATGTACTGAGGCACCAGGCCCGAGATCTCTTCTTCCGATTCGATTCCGTCCCGCCGGGCCAAATTCCGCACCAGCACCTGGGGACAGATGTAAACGATGCCGGCCGCCTGGAACCAGTCGGGGAAGAGCTGGATCAGCCGGGAGGGATCGTCCCAGGCGTTGTCGACCAGGGACTGCAGCCGGATCCCCCGGAAGTTCAGCTGGCGGGAGAAAGTGGTGGCGCTGGCGTTGAGATACAGAAGGAGATTCTCGTCCCAGCGGTCGATGTTGCTGGCGCACTTGTAGAGGTCGTCGACAAACGAGACGGCGGCGCTGACCAGAAATTCATCGTTGAGCACACCTTCGTGCTTCTTGATTGATTCCTCGATCTCCAGAAGGGCCGCGGCGCGGTCCTCTTTTCCAAGCGCTTCGAGCCGTTTGCCGGCAGCGTCGATCGCCCCGACCCGTTCGTCCCAGTAGTCGGTGATCCGCGGAAACATCCAGCCGTCGGCCGCGGGGTCCGTGGCGGTGGCGACGGAAGCAGCCGCCTGGCCCCCAGGCATGAAGTCGATCCCGACCCCTTCGTAAGCGATCGAAACGACATCGCCGTTCGCCTCAATGTTGGTGAGTCCGAGCGATTCGAGCTCAGCCAAACCAACATCGAGGACCGAGTGGTGGGTGATCAGAGTCCGGGCCCAGTCGGGAAGGTTGGTTGAAGCCTCAGGCTGAGGCTGCCGAAGTCCCTCGATGTTCCTGCGAGCGCGATCGGGCAGAGGCTGAAAGATGTCTTCGATCAATTTGTCACCTGGTCCATCTCCGGTCATCGTTTCAAGCCCGTGCCCGGTCCGTCGAGGTCAGCCCAGGAATCACATGGAAGAAGGTGCGATTTTGTCTCTCACTGGTCTGGATATTTGAGGCTGATCGGTTGATGCTCGATTCATGCTCCGAGGACTACCCGTAGAGGGCTCAATGATCCAGGGTGAAACTCCCAACTGGGAGCCGCTCGAGAAACTTCTCGGCGACGATCTTCCTGGCTGGTTCATGTGGATGTTCGAAGCAAAGCTTGCCGAACTCGACAAAGTCCTCGAAGAAGCTCCATGGTGACTACAATGCAGTCAGCAAATGTAGCCACAAAGGAGAATCAGGTGAATGTCGGAGTCAGGGATCTGAAGACCAATCTCAGTCGCCACTTGAAGAGCGTCAAGGAGGGTGAATCGATCACGGTCACCGAGCACGGGCGGCCGATCGCCCGGATCGAGCCCATCAAGCGCGTTTCCAAACTCGATCAACTGATTGCTGAAGGGCGAGTGACGCCAGCGAAGAGGAAGAAGGGTCCTTTGCCTCCGCCGATCAAAGCTGAGGGGTCAGTCCTCGAGTTTCTGGATGAGCAGAGGCGTTGATTACCTATTTCGATACCTCGGCTTTCGTTCCCCTCTTGATCGAAGAAGAGAGTTCCGAGAGATTCTCCGAGATGTGGAAGAGCAGTGAGCGCATCGCTTCGACAAGGTTGCTCTTCGTCGAATCAGCAGCGACCCTTGAACGTGCCCGGAGGGGTGGGCGAATCGGACAGGCTTCGGTCGATTCTGCCACCGATCTGCTTCATGAGCTGTGGCACGATATCGAAACGATCGAACTCGACGGGCTTCTCATGCAGAATGCTTCAACCGTTGCTCTGAGGACTGGTCTCAAGGGCTACGACGCAGTTCACTGCGCAGCTGCGCTCCAGATGGTCGATGAAGAAGTTGTGGCCGTCGCCGGTGACAGGCGATTGCTCCAGGTGTGGTCGGAACTCGGTTTGCCGACCTATGGTCTCGGCCCGAACACTGCTTGAGGCCAGGGCTTTCATGTGCCTTTGGTTCCTTTCCACCTAGGGGGTCTGTTGCAGGCAAAGGAA
>Ga0105046_10007112_pt1 | contig 17661 bp, 17 predicted proteins | sample MAT03_FD_78385 | JGI IMG/M metagenome (GOLD analysis project Ga0105046, IMG submission 78385) | Freshwater microbial communities from Lake Fryxell liftoff mats and glacier meltwater in Antarctica - MAT-03 (megahit assembly) | ecosystem: Environmental > Aquatic > Freshwater > Ice > Liftoff...
GTTCACCGGGAAACCATCACCCCCCCTTCCCAAGGATTTCTTGTTGGTAATTTCGAATCAGGGCTATTGGCCCTTGCCGCGCATCTGCCAGTGTCCCATGTAGGTCGCGATCATCCGCCAAGTTTGCCAGCACTGAAACGGTTGTCCCAGCGTGTAACGTACGGACTCGGCATCCCCGAAAAGAGCGTGCAAGGGATCCCAGTCGCTTTCGACAAATCGTCGCAAGCGCAAACACTCGGTCTCCAAATGTTCATGGGCCGATGCCATACTGGCCTCACCTCACCCCCCCGTTACGTCTCGTCGGAGCCGCGCGCGATGAGCAGCTTGCCCGAGCGAACCATCTCGGTCACGCCCAGGGGCTTCACAAGTTCAACAAAGTTGTCGAGCTTGGCCGTCACGCCTGCGATCTGTACCACGAGAGACTCGCTCTTGTAGTCAACCACCTTGGCCTTGTAGTGCTCGACGATCTGCAGCACCTCGGCGCGCAGTAAGCGTACCATCCCTGCCAGGTGTGTCAGACCGATCTGAACGACGGCGTTTGCCACGGGCGAATTTGCGCTTTCCAGGCCGGCGTCGCTCGAAATGGCACGCTGGGTGGAGCGATGGTTGCCAGCCATGGCAGCCGCCGAGGTTCAAGTTACTGTATTTCCAGGGCTCTCCGACAAGGAGAACAAAGTGGTCATTGCCTCGGAAGATCTCGGCCGTGACCTGAAAAAGGCGATCAAGACCGCGTTGGTCGGAAGCTGAATGCGCGCCGGAAGACGCGCGCTTCGTGTACACCACCACCGTCGCGCCGTGAGATGGAATGTGTGTTAAATCCCGACGAGTCGACCGGTGGGGGAGTGGGCGTTGCCGTCGGCATTGCCACTGCCATACAGGATCATCGAATTGTGCAACAGGGACTGCCCGTCCACATCTTTTTTACTGTCCATCGTCTGCAAGAAGCGCGCGAAATTTTTCATATAGAAGCGATCGATCTCCGCGACCTTGTCGATCATTTCTTGTTTCCCCTGGTGATGCGACAGGTAGTGGGTGTTAACGGTAGCTTGTGCGGCGGCCCTGCGCTGCTTTGCGGCCTCGTTGACAGCCCCTTTGCGAGGGCGGTTTCGTTGAACGGGCTACAAGATAGGAATTTCCTGTGCCCTGCTACTTGCCCGAGGGCGGCAGGCACACTTTTGTCGGAGATTTTTGGGTCTCAACCAAGGTCGCACTCGACGAGCAGTTGGATTCGAGTTCAAGCGTGCGGTTCTCGTTGCACTCGATCTTTTCGGCGCAAGTTCGAAAGCAGTACTTCATACCATCATCGTGTGCGACGCATGCTGAAGTGGCTGGGCAGTCCGCGTCTTTGGTGCAGCCTGATATTCCGCAGTATCCACCTTTGAATTGCGTCAAACAGGTTTGCCCATCCTGGCAATCATCGGTCTTTGCGCACTGCGCGCCGACGCCCAAGCGATCGGCCTCCGTTCCATCGTTGCCACCGCAGGCGCCGAGGCCGGCCAATGTCAGCAGGACGAGTAGGTTACGCGCTGCGAAGTACGGAATGCTCCTGGGGATGAATGTCATTGCGACATTGTAGCGGATATCTTCGTGCTCCGTTCACGCCGGAGTGGCTTGGCGATCGCTGCCCACGCCAGCGATGCCATTTCGGCGTCTCGGCGGCTGCCGCCGTTACCCCCAGAGCCACCTCCTCCCGATGTGCCTCCGCTACTTGGGGGACCGGACGACGGCCCGGAAGATCCGCCGTTGCCGCTGGTGCCACCCGTCCCCGAGGTGCCGCTTACGCCACGAGCCCCGCCAGCGCCACCCGGCCGATCGCGGGTTTCTTTCTGGAGATGGTTTGTGTTGCGGTTGAATGCGGCTGAAAGGGAAATCATAGATGCTCCTAATGCCTGTGTGTTTGTTGCGACCGACCTGCTGCGCCGTCGGTACCACCAGACGCTTCGTGTCCGGCATGACCGTTGTTACGAGACGATGGAAAGGGTTTCCAGCGGCGGCGATTGGTCATGCTACGGGCAGGCGCCGTGCGCCTTTGCAGCGTTCGGAAAATGGTGAATCCCACCGAGAATCCGTTCGCGCCGCCCGCGATCGAAAGGCGCACCTCGGGCACGAACACTCTATTCTCAGTTTTCTGGAGTCTCACCCAAGGAGTCCTTTCGGAGTGCGTCTTTTGCCTTTGTGCTACGCAGGTGCGCTGCGTCGGCTTATTCAACGGTGGGGGACCCCGGGTTGGGGCTACGGGAAGATACCGCGATCGCGGTAGGTTGCCGCGCCCTGGGTTCGCGTTATCATGCGCGGGTGAAAACGCTTGTCCGACTGGCACTCCTCGGAACCCTGTTCGCAACACGGATCGGCTTTGCAGCCGAGGTCGTGGTGCTGACCCCGAAAAATTTTCGGCGCCTCGCCCCCAATGGCAAGGAAGCCGACGCCATCGCGGGTGACTTGCTGCTCTCCAATCGAAAGATCGTGGTGGTGGTGGCCGCCCCCCTTGTCGATCGCCATGCCCACGTCAACGCACGGAAGGTAGGCGGGGCCGTGATCGATCTGACGAGTCGCACCGAGCCCAACGACCAGTTGACGGCGTTTTTTCCCGGTACGGCCACCGGAGAAGGAACGCCACTTGATTTGATTGGCGCGAGCGTTTCCGAACAACCGATCGCCGTCCTCGAACCAACAGGCCGGGTCACGGGTCCATCCGTCACCCTGGCTTTTTCGACGGCTGCCTCGCCCGATCCGGTTGCACGCGAGGTGCGTTACGTACTCAAGGACGACTGGGATTATCTGCAAGTCGAGACCACGTTTCGCAACCGGGGCAGCGAGCCCGTGATGATCCAGCTCTCCGATTCCTTTCGCATCGACAATAGCCAGGATAGTCGGGCCATTGAAACCGTTGCCAACGGTCCGTCGGCACTCTTCTGGGCAAACGACAAGTGGTTTGGACAGGCCTACGGTCTGGTATCCGACAATCCCATGTGGATCAAGGGCGGCCGTGGTACCCAAGGCTTGCACGTCGTTCACCATCAGATCGATGGCGGCTGGTTCCAGTTGTGGCCGGGCCAGCCCATCACCCTGCAACGCAAGCTATTCGCAGGACGCAATCTCTTCGATCTTCGTCGCATCGCGGGTGATGCCATGGGACTGCCCCATCGACAGGCTATCGTTTGGGTTCGGGACCAGGCCGGCGCACCGGTCGCCAACGCCGACGTGGACCTCATGACGGGATCCGAGCGATATGCAACGGGACGAACCGACAACAACGGTCAGCTTGTGTTGCAGTTGCCCGAACGAGGATCCTATGTTTCGGTGAGAGCCCAGGGTCACGGCGAACCCGTTCGAGTGGTGGTCGACGAAAAAACCAACCAACTGAACGTCATCTTGCAGAATGCCGGCACGCTGAAAGGAAGCATCGTGGATGGCGACAACAAGCCCATCCCGGCGATGGCTCAGGTATGGGGACGACTGGGCGTGGAAACACCGTTTTTCGGGCCCGATTCGGGAACCTTTGCGATGTGGAATACGATTCACACCGCGAACGGCAAGATCGATCAGAAACTCGCGCCGGGTCTTTACGACATCATCGTGAGCCACGGTCCTGAATACAACGCGTGGCAATCCACCTTCGAGGTAAAGGCTGGCAAGGCGACCGCGATCGAGGTCAAGCTGGAACGGGTGGTGCAAAGCACGGGATGGATCAGCGCCGATTTCCACGGCCACGCCTCCGAGTCAGGCGACAACGTGAGCAGTCAGTTGGGGCGCGTGTTGAACTTGCTCGTGGAGGGCATCGAGTTTGCACCTGCAACGGAGCACAACCGAATCTCGTCCTACACGCCGCATCTGCTAAGGCTCGGCGCTCTCGACAAGCTGGCAACTGCCAGTGGCATGGAACTGACGGGAACGTCGCTTTCTCTCAGTCACCACAACGCCTTTCCACTTGAGCACAAGCCGCTCCAGCAAAACGGGGGTGGCCCCGAGATCTCATCCGATCCCGAAGTGCAACTCGAGCGGCTTTCGCGCTGGGACAACAACTCCGAAAAGCTAGTTCAGCAGAACCACGCCGATTTTGGCCAACTCTTTTACGACCGCGATCACGATGGCGTAACCGATCACGGTCATTCCCACGGCGTGCCCTTCATCGACGTGGTCGAGATCAACCCGCTCGAAGCGGTGTTCTGGGCGCCGTTTGCACCGGTACTCCCTGATTACGTCCGACCGGATCGCGCATTGAAGAACCGCGTCTTCGGCTGGTTGCAGATGTTGAACCAGGGATACCGTTTGCCCGCAGTTTCAAATACCGACGCGCACGCCAACTGGCACGGCTCGGGATACGTTCGCAACTACGTCGAAAGCCCCACCGATCTGCCGGCGCTCGTCAAAACGCTGGATGTGGTGCACGCGGCCGAACACGGTCACGTCGTGATGACGAACGGTCCCTTTCTTGAAGTGTCTGCCTTGAACAGTGCCGGCGGCAAGGCCGGACCGGGCGATGATCTCGCCGCAACCGATGGTCGGGTTTCGATTCACATCAAGGTTCAAAGTCCCAACTGGTTTGGCGTTTCGCGCGTGCGGGTGCTCATCAATGGACGGACGACACCCGAACTCGACTTTTCGCGCGCGCAGGGCAGCAAAGGATTTTCGGACGGTGTCGTGCAGTACGAACAAACCGTGCTACTTCAATTCAAAGGCGACGCCCACATCGTGGTCATCACAACCGACGACGAACATTCGTTTGGCCCCATTCGCGGCCAATTTTATGGCAAGGATCACCCGGCCGCCCTTTCCAATCCCGTATTCGTTGATGTCGACGGAAGCGGATTCAAGGCCAACGGTGATACGCTTGATCAGCCGCTCTCGAATCCAGCCGCACACTTTATTGTGCTTTAAAGCCAGGTTCGGGCAAACAGGCGAACGCCGGAATCCACCGGCGCAGCGTCAAGCAGCAGGCCGGCGCCTGGATGGCGCAATCCGGGCCTCGCGACTTCCGCCAGCGGAATGCGCACAAACGCACGATGCAACAGCCCCGGATGCGGCAACTGGAAATCAACTTCCGACAGAATCCAACCGTCATACAAAATGACGTCGACATCGATGGTGCGTGCGGTCCGACTTTGCCCCACGGGCCGTACCCGCCCCATCGCCCGCTCGATGCCAAGCGCCGCCGACAAGAGCGCCCGCGGCGAAAGCGGCGTGTCGATGCGGACAACGGCATTCAGGTAGTCGGGCTGAGGCTCATCGGCCACCGCGCGGGTTTCGTAGATTGAAGAGCGTCCGACGACCGCAACCCCGGATTGTCCGAGACGGCGAACGGCCTCCGCCAAAAACCAGGCGCGAGGGCCAAGGTTTGATCCGAGTGCGAGGTAAGCGTCACAAAACCGCATTGCCAGTGTCGTCCATCAAGGTCGAAAGGGCGTATCTTCGTTCAGAGGGTCTTCGGAGCGCAGAACTTGGCCTTGTTTTGCTGCGACGAAACCACCGCCACGCTGCCTTCGGTGCCAAGCACGCGACACTCGTAGCTGCCCCGGCAATCGCCACCGTTGCTGCACGCAGCGGCGCAATAGCGACGTTCCGTCACACGGGGGACACAGCGGCCCGAAGGCAAACACAGTTCCTCCGGCGAGCAATCGTCCTTCATCAAATCCTCTTGCGCCGGATCGCACATCCGAGACACGAACATCTGGGCGAACACCCGCACGCAGACGCCGTCGTCCGGACACGAGTTTTCGTCACAGGCATCCACGGTGCAATAACCACCCGGTTGAGCGGTGTCGCAGACCCGGTCGCCGTTGATGCTGCAGTCAATGTTGACGGTGCAGCCGTCGCCAATTTTCGTACCGCACGCAGCCGTGGCAAGGGCCACAAGGGAAAGGAGCATCAGCGGTCGAATCGCGGCGAACATCGTGTGCAGAGCGGGTGTTTTATCGGGCAAACGGCTCCCGTGCAAATCGCGCGGAACGCTGCGGCAAACGCTGTGGAAATTCCGCAACCCAGACCTTCCGGTTCACGAAAACCCAAGCATGAACACCAAACTGGCCCCGATCCTTGGTTTTTTAGCCGTTATTTCAATCTGTGGCGCCCCGGCCCACGCCGAGTCCACCGACGTTCAAACACCCATCGACCTCAATCAGGGAAGCGACGAACAGCTTCAGACGGTGCCCGGCATCGGGCCGTCCAAGGCGGCCAAAATCATCGAATACCGACAGCGACGACCGTTTCGGACCGTCGAGGAACTGGTTCGGGTGAAGGGATTCGGTCGCAAAACCCTGGTCCGATTGCGTCCGTTCCTGTCGGTCGATGGCGGAAGCCACGTCGCCCCTTTGAAAACCGAGGTCCGCGTGGCACGTCCTTCGCCCCAGGCGCGCGCCGACGCACCGCTGTGTCCGGCGTGCCAGTGTGTCTGCGCCACTTCGCCGCCCGCAACGACTCGCTAACCGTCAGCGCGGCCGGCGGCCATTGCCCTTTTTCTTGCCACGGTTCTTTTGTGCTGCCGAAGTTTTTCGAGCGACAGGCGCGGCCACCGGGTTAACCGTATCACGTTCAGTTGCAACCGGTGCAACGACCTCTGAAGGTGCTTCAGCGGCGCCCGCACTACCCGCATCGGGAATCACGGCGATGGCAGGTTCGGTATCGGGTAGCCGCGTGGATCGGGGCCCGCCCACTTTTTGCAGGCGGATCTCTTCCGCGAGTTCCACCGTCTGATCAAAACGAACGATCGAGCGCGAAGGAATATAACCGTCTTTTTCTGTCTCAATCACGTGATCGCGGCGGTCCCGCATGACGTCGGTGACCGTGGGTGACGCGCCCACGATGCGCACGCCATCCAGCGAAACGATTGCGCCCGCCGGTTGGGTTCGGATGACAAGACGGACGGGAGAAAACCAGGTCACGAGAACGGGCATGGGTGCGACGAACACGTGCGCAGCACCCGCGGCGACCGCCAAGAGAAAAGCGATAAAAAACAAACCCTTCCAAAACTCGCCCCCTTCGCTCTTGAAACGCACCGGTTCCCGCGTCACGGCAGAGGGGGTTGCCATCTTGGGTGTGGATTCGGACGGACGCATCGCCACGACAATCGGCGGCGCAACCGGCGCATTCGCCTTCGGAGCGGCGACCACGGGTGTCGGTCTGGAGGCGACGGCGATCTGTCGCGCAGTGATGGGCGCGGCGTGCGGGGCCTCGACCGTCTGCTTGAGCATATCCCGCATGATCCCGTCAATCCCGGGCGCGGCCTGATTGCCACCGACCAGCGCCGCGCGCACATCAGGGGCGGTCGAAACCGGCGCCTGGCGTGGAGGCGCAGGCGAGAAGCTTCGGGGCGCCGACATCCCCGGAAGCGGAACAGGTTGGCGGGATGATGGTAACGCCGCCCGAATCGGCAGGTCAGTCATATCCACCTCGATCTCGCCCGGAGGCGAACCCGTCAGCGTTGAATGTCGCGGAGGTGGCTCGGGGGCGGTCTTGATGGGGCGAAGGGGCTGGGTCGTTGCGAGACGATCGGCCGCAGACGGTGTGGTCGTGGCACGCCGTGCGGCATTCGGAATTGGAGGCGGGGGCGTCCCCCGGTGCGCGGTCGGACGTTCGAGGTCGAAACGGGTCCCCCCGAAAAATTCAGAATGTAAACGTATGACACGGGATGGCTCGGTCGACGGACGCGGCGCCCCCTTGGGAAGCATCCGGTACAACAAGCCCGCAAGCTCACCGGTCTCGCCCGCCGAATCGCGTGGCAACTCGTTCAGGCAAGACCGCAAGGCAATGGCAAGCTGCTGAGCCGTGGCGAAGCGATCTTGCGGATTGGGCGCAAGCGCCCGGGTCAAAACCTGCTCGAGTGCGATGGGAAGGTCGGGGCGAGCGGCGCGCGGCGCGGTCATCACGCCCGAGGCCACCAGGCGAAAGCCATCGGTTTCATCGACGATCTGACGAAGGCGCTTGCCGGTGAGCAACTCGAAAAGCACGGCGCCCATCGAGAAAATGTCACTGCGTCGATCGAGCTGCCATCGCTTGGCTTGCTCGGGCGACATATAGGCCAGCTTGCCCTTGAGCGTGCCTATCACCGAATTGTCCGTCAGGCGTTTGGCCAAACCGAAATCCGACAATTTCACCTCACCGGAGTAGGACAATAGAACGTTGGAGGGTGAGATGTCGCGGTGAACCAGACCCGCCGGCTTGCCGTCCGGGCCGTTCACCTCGTGGGCAAAGTGCACGCCCTCGGCAAGCTCGCTCACGATGTGCAAAGCCAGTGCATCGCGCATGCGCTGGGGTTCAGGCGTCATCCGTGCGAGCGATTCGATGACCGCACCCAGATCGTGGCCGTCGACGTATTCGAGAACGATGAAGTACTCGCCGCTATCTGTCTGGCCGAGATCGTGGATCTGAACGATGTTTCGGTGCGCAAGCGCCGCATGGATGCGCGCCTCCTGCACCAACATCTGCACCATGCGATCGTCCGACGCAAAGTGGGGCAGGATCCGTTTGATGACAACGGCCTTCTCGAACCCTTCGGCGCCGAGTGCTCGCCCACGGTAAACCTCTGCCATCCCGCCGGAGGCTATGGGCTCAAAGAGTTCGTACTCGCCTAGTTTCATGACAGACCGCCCAACCCACAGAAAGGGTGAGGCGCCACGCAACTTATTGCAGTGAGGGCCAAGGTTCAATCAGACCGTGGATTCGTTCTGCCGAGCCGCCCATCTGGCTGTTAGCATGGAACCGTGTTCCCCGTATCGGACATCCACCCACATCCGGATTTTGTTCTCGAGCTGGAGAACCTGTTACGGACTGCGGTGCGAACGGGCGTGGTGCCTGGCCTCGCGGTCCTCGGCCGCCGACGGGGGTGCAAGATCTTGCGCACCGACGGTTTGGTTTCAACCTTGCCCAACGCCCAAGCTGTCAATCCATCGACGATCTACGATCTGGCATCGCTCACGAAGGCGCTTTGCACAACGACGCTCGTCATGCAGGCGGTGGCCGAACAACGCATCGCCCTCGATGTCCCGGCGAAACGGTATTTACCGGAGATCGCCGACGGAACCATCACGGTCACGCATTTGCTCAGCCACAGTGCCGGATTTCCGGCCCACCGCGAATTCTACCGCGACGTCGTGCAGGCTTTTGCACTTCCCGATTCAGCGACACCTTTTTCACGTGATGCAATCGTACGACAATGTGCCAGGGAAGTCGGCGTGTATCCACGCGGCGGCAAGTCCATCTATTCAGACATTGGATTTATCTTGCTCGGGGCGATCGTCGAAGCCGTGTTCGAGGATGCGCTCGAGGTGCTTTTTGCGCAGCGGATCGCCCGGCCGCTCGGTTTATCAAAGCTCGGGTTTCGCCCCCTGCAGGTCGCGACCGCAACCGATCCCAACATCGCACCAACCGAGGATTGCCCCGTTCGACAGCGGCTCATCACGGCGGAAGTCCACGATCTGAACGCCTGGGCAATGGGGGGCGTCGCGGGGCACGCGGGTCTATTTGGGACGGCAGACGATGTCAGTAGGGTGGCCGCCGCCCTCATCGATTCGTATCACGGAACCCCGTCGCCGCTTGATTTGCCCAACGAACTGGTTCGGCGATTCTTCGCACCCGCCGGCGTGCCGGGTTCGACCTGGGGGCTAGGATGGGATCACCCCAGCACTGGTTTTTCGCTGGCTGGAACAATCGTGTCACGGTCCGCCGTCGGACACCCTGGATTCACAGGCGTTTCGCTGTGGATGGATCCGGAACAGTTCGCCTCGGTCGTCATGCTGAGCAACCGCATTCATCCCCGCGTCGTGGATGATCCACGCTTTCGTGCGTTGCGCCCGGCGGTCAACGATGCCGCCTTCAAAGCCGTTGGGTATCCGGTGTGATTCAACGTTCGTGGGGCATGCGATCGCGGGGACCGCGAAAATGCCGCATCGGCGAATAATATCGAAAATTGGAGACCCGCGAAGTGTAGAGACAGGCAAAGTCCTCGACCTGATCGCCGAATTTGCTGACCTCACGCCCTTCTTTCAGCATGGATCCCCAGAAGGGATTGAAAGCCGAGTCCACTTCCTGCTCACGCGCTTCGTGCGCCGACATGGTCGCAAGTAGATCGTCGCGCAAGCGTGCGAGGGTGTCCCTTGCCGCCGTGCGTGCGGCCTCCACACCGTCGTCGGCGTCGTCCATCTTTTGCAGCAGGCCCATGATCACCTGCTTTTCCTCGACCTCGGCGTCCAGCTGGCGAAGGTGACGTTCCAGTTCTTCCATCGACGCAAGCGCTGGCTGTAAACCATCCAGCAGTTCAATCTCTTTTTCGAGTTCTTGTAGGATCATCACGGTGCGCCAGGCCGAGGATTTGCGCGACCGCAACATGTCGCCGTAGATGTGATCACCGACGAACACAACCTTGTCGCCCCGCGCGCCCGATCGTTCCTCAAACTCCTTGAGGTTGCCGCCCTGGTAAATGTGACCGCGCTGGAACGGCCCGGGATGCAAGGTGTCGCGCGGAATCCCGTCCGCTCCCAGATCCACAAAGGGTCGATCCATGGTGAAAAAACCGGGTTTTGCCGAGCTCACCACAACGATGTCAAAAAAGTTTCGCCAGCCTGGATAGGTCGCCACCGTGTCGTCGAGCAAATACTGCATCACGGGATTGGTATAGTCCCACGCCGAGTTGGTCAGCAAAAACAGACGTTTCCCGGTTGAACGCATCTTGTGTAACGCTTCGCCAAGCTCCGGATCACGGGGGATGTAGTTCGCCAGATCTTTCGCAATGAGGTTCTTGATCGAACCGTCTGCATGCGCCCGGTCGATGCAATCTCTAATGTCATCCCAGATGAGCTCGTACCCGGGAGAGCCCTCGGGGTTTGCGTCGAAGTAGTCCACCATGGCCACAAACATCACCGCCTCGGGCAGTGCGAACAGCGTGTCGATGAAGGCATAGCGCGCATTCGAAAGGCGCGTGCGCTCGCGCTGGTACAGTTCACGCAGCGTTGCGCGATCGAGGCGACGGGTTCCGTGGTACGCCCGACCCGTAATGCCGTAGCGATCAGGCTTTAGCGTGTTGCCGGTTTGGCGGTCAATCACGAGCCCGCGCACACCCCATCGCGAATCGAATGGCAACGATCGGACGGCCTCGGCATAGCCCTTGTCTCCGATCAACTTGTCGACCGTGGCCTTGATGGAAAGCGCTTCCATTTTTGGCTGGTCGTACAGCGCCAGGGTGTAGTCCATATCAAAGCCAATCAACTCGGCTCGATCGAGGCGCAGGTTGCGATTGGCAAAGATCCGTTGCTGTGGGGGGATGGCACTTGGTCGGTCGAGTGCCGCCACGAGCCGCTCTACTCGGCTTTCAGACAAAATATTCAGTCCTCTTTGCGCTTGACGGCTTCATCCTCGAAGGAGGCCCACTCCAGGTTTGTGGCCACATGTACGCGGCTGCCGCCAGCATTCTTGGCCACATACATGGCTTCGTCGGCACACTTCAGCAGGGCCTTGAGGTTGCGCTGAAAATACGCTGGCGGAATCGGCCGCGGCAGGCTGTTGTCGTCGAAGGCGTGCGGATGCAATACCGCGCAGCCGATGCTGCCTGCGAGGGCCAGCTCACCGTCGGGTGTGGTGACCTTGTTTTTCTTGAGCAGTTCGAGCGCGCGATCGCCCACCCGTCGCGCGCCATCGGCGTCGGTTTGTGGCAAAAGGATTGCGAATTCGTCACCGCCGAAACGGCCTACGATGTCACCCGAACGGACCGCCTCGTGCAATGCCTCACCCGTGGCAATCAACGCCTGATCGCCCACCAGATGGCCTGCGGTGTCATTGATGCGCTTGAATTTGTCGAGATCCATCATGATGAGCGCGATTGGACGGTGGTTGCGGAAAGCATTGCGCAACTCGCGCAACAACCACTGCTCGAAGAATCGACGCACGTACACGCCGGTCATCGGATCGAGCGTCGCCATCTCGTAGAGCTGCGAGTTCTGGATCGCCACGGCAGCCTGGTTCGCGAACACCAACAACAACTCGGTGTCTTTCTCGCCGTTGGCAATCCCATCGAGGTACACGACGCCGACGAGGTGCTCGCCCACCCGCAATGGTAGTACGGTTATACCCTCCTCCCGTTGAATCTCAATGGCCGAGATCGCCCGCTTGACAAGCTCCATGCCCGAAGGGCTCAGGCAGTCGGTGAGCGTGCGTTTGTCGGCGAACGTCCCGGTAGAGGCCTTGATCTCAAGACCCATTTCCTCATCCAGGATTGCGACAAAGCCACTGGCCGTGAGGCCATGATCTTTCCGATTCTCGGGAATGACCGCGACAAACGAATTGCCTGCGCCGATAAAGGCCGAGATCTGCATCAGGATCCCCTGCAAAAGATGTTCAAGCGGCTGAATCTTGTGTAGCTCGGGCGTGACATCGAGGATGTAGCGCAAGCCCTGCCGACCTCGCGAAAGGGTTTGCACGGCGGCGGCGGCTTTCAGCCCCACATCGGTCCACAACAACAGGCGTTCCGGACCCTCGCTCTTGTCAAAATAGCCCTGAATGTCGAGCCGTTGCAACAGCTCGCGCGGCGGCTGCTCGCTGGCGTAACCGGTTTGCAAGATGACCTGCACAAGTGGATCGAACTTGCGCAATTGCACCACAACCTCCTCGCCGTTCATTCCCGGCATGACGAAGTCGAGCAAACAAAGATCGACGTGTTGGGTGCGCAAGATCTCAAGCGCCTCCGGCCCGTCCTTGGCACGCAACAGATTGTGGCCTTCCCGCTCGATCACGCGGCCGGTTGCCTCAAGGTATTCCGGATTGTCATCCACCAAGAGTATTGTTCGACCGGTCGCACGCCGCGTGGCTGTCTTACGCGCCATTCATTTTCCCTTCACGAACGGGCAAGTGAATCAGAAATGTCGTTCCCTTGCCAGATTCACTGTGCAATTCGATGCGACCACCGAATTCTGCGGTCACGATGTCGTTCACGATGGACAAGCCTAACCCGGTTCCTTCGCCGAAAGGCTTCGTCGTGAACATTGGCTCGAAAATCTTTTGTTGCAGCTCGACCGGAATGCCCGTGCCGTTGTCCTTGACCATGAGACACAAGCCGCCCGGCTCCACGGTCATGCCGACCTCGATGCGTCCACCGCCCTTGTCCTTCAACGCATCGGCAGCGTTGGTAACCAAATTGGTTACAACCTGTGCAAGACGCCCCGGTATACCTACAAGGGGAAAAGTTTGAAGCGCGGTTTCAAAGACCAGCTCGCATTTTGAACTGCGCACCAAATGAGCGAGCAACAACAACGATTCGTTCGTTGTCACCACCGCGTCGAAATCGACATGGATCTGGCCCGTCATGTTGCGGGTCTGCGATTTGATCCCGCGCACAAACGCGCTCGCGCGCGCGGCAGCGTTCTTGGCGAGGGTCAGGCTTTTCTCCATGTCGTGGCCGATCTCCTTGTGATCGTCGATCGTCACATCTGAATCACCGAGCGACCGCTGATATTCCGCCACCAGCTCTGTCACCTCACTCAAAGCCGAGCGAACGGCCGCCAGCGGCGTGTTCATTTCGTGCGCAATGCCTGCCGTCAGACGACCGAGCGACGCCATCTTTTCGGACGCGAGCAATTGCGCCTGATTTTCGTGCAAGAGCGCGTTCGCTTTTTCCAGCTGGTCGGAACGGGCCTGCAAGGCCAGCTCCGCAGTTTTGATAGGGGTCACGTCAAACAGCCAGCCCTGAACGCCCACGATTTCACCGCGTGCGTTGCGCATGGGCATTTTGCGCGTCTGGACGTAGGTCGGCTCGCCGTCGATCGGGGTGTGCTCCTCGTAGTCCTCGAATACCTGACCGGTCTCAATGACCCAGGTGTCATCCGCCTGGTATTTTTCGCCCAGGCCTGGCGACAGATCCACGTCACGTTGGCCTTCCATCTCGATCGGGGTTCGACCAAGTTTTCGCGCCAGGTTTTCGCTGACGTAGACGTGGCGCAGCTCGAGATCTTTGTGAAAGACGTAAAGCGGCAAACCCTCAATAAGGACCCGGTGGTTGGCCCGCTCTGCGGCCAGCACATCGTGGACCTGGGCGAGCTCGGATCGCAAACCATCGATTTCGCGCCGCAACGCAACGGCGTCTTTCTCCGGCTCGGCCCCGCGTGATTTTGCTTCTTCTGACTTGGTTCCCTGCAAATCCGTTTCGCGCATACTCGATGCGCGCCCCCAAGAACGGAGTGCAGTGTGCGCCTGGGTCGATTGCGTTTGCAAGCGCGGCCTCACAGCGGTATCAAGGCGCCTCGTAATTCGACCATGAAAGCAACCATCACTGTATTGCCCGGCGACGGGATTGGCCCCGAGGTCACTTCCTGTGCTGTCGAAATTTTGCAAGCCGTTGCGCAAAAATTCCGACACGACTTTTCGTTTAGGGAGGCCTTCATTGGTGGCATCGCCATCGACAAGACCGGCACGGCCTTGCCCGAAGAAACGATCGCGTCCTGCAAGGGCTCCGATGCAGTGTTGCTCGGTGCCGTCGGTGGACCCAAGTGGGACGACCCGAACGCGAGCGTGCGCCCAGAACAGGGTCTCCTTGGCATTCGCAAGGCACTCGGTCTGTACGCCAACTTGCGCCCCGTGCGTTTGACCCCGGCCACGCTGGCCGCTTCGCCGCTCAAGCCCGAGCTCCTCGTTGGGGTCGATCTGCTGGTCGTGCGCGAACTGACGGGTGGCATTTATTTCGGCGAGAAGAAAAAGACCGAGGACAGCGCGACCGACGTGTGCACGTACACGAAACACGAGGTTGAGCGGGTGGTCCGTGTGGCCGCACGCGCCGCGATGGCCCGCCGCAAGAAGCTGACTTCGGTCGACAAGGCCAACGTGCTTGAAACCTCGCGCCTCTGGCGCCGGGTCACCGACAAGCTCGTGCGCGAAGAGTTCCCCGAGCTCGAACTCGAACACATCCTTGTCGACTCGTGCGCGATGTTCCTCATGCGCCGACCGGCCAGCTTTGATGTCATCGTCACCGAAAACATGTTCGGCGACATCCTCACGGATGAAGCATCGATGATCGCAGGTTCCATGGGCCTTTTACCGTCGGCCTCGCTGGGTGACGGCAAGATGGGTCTCTACGAACCGATCCACGGCAGCGCGCCTGACATTGCGGGCAAGGGCATCGCAAATCCCTACGCCACGATCCTTTCGGCAGCGATGTTGTTGCGCAGCTCGCTTGGTCTCGAAGCCGAAGCGGCCGCAGTCGAAGCGGCGGTTTACCGCGCAGTGGAAGACGGCGTGCTGACGGCCGATCTGGTGATGTCGGGCGGCAAGTCGGTCGATACAGTTACAGCAAGCGCTGCCGTGAAGTCGCGCCTCGGGTAATTTACAATTCGAGCGTCGCCCTTGGCCCCAAATGGCTGACGATGTTCGCGTCCGACGTCGCAAGTCGCCATCCGCGCAGGATTGCATGGGCTACGATAAGGCGGTCGAACGGATCCCGTGTCCAGTTGATCGACCAAGCGTGCTCGAACAGCTGTACCGTTGAAGGATCGTCCACGACGATGCGGGGATCGTGACTGAGATCCAGGTCGCCGCCTCGGAAACGAATCCGACCCAGTTCGTTCAAAAAGCGCAGCTCCAACAAACTCACCGGCGAAACGAAATACCGATGTTTGCGTTTGGGCAGTTTGGCAATGCGCTTGTGCTCTGTGAGGAGCCAAATCAGTGCGTTTGTATCGAGCAGAATCACCGCAGTGATCGCTTTTTTCGCGTCGCAACGAACTTCAATCCACCCTTGGCCTGAACATCCCAGGACCAGTTCCCCGCTTCGACAGCGGGATCCAGAACTTCGATTGGGGGCGGGCGACGGGATCGAGGTGGGAGACGATTCGGCGTTTCCAGCAACACCCGAAATAAGACGCCTTTTCGCTCGATAAGAACGCCATTTCCCTTCTCCGCATCATCCAGCACACGCGAAATTTGTTTGCGAGCTTCCGCAACCCGGTATCGGATCATATGTACATTGTACAGAGCAGATCGGACGCGTCCACGGAGATCCTACGATTTCTTCTTGCAGTCACTGCTCGGATGACAGGGTTGGGGTATGCTCACCGTCGTGAAACGGATGGTGTTGATCTTCGTCGCGATGATGCTGGATTCGACCGGTATTGCGGCCTCGTCTTTCGATGCCCACTCCGGTCGGTTGCTGGCGGATTGGGGCACCCTTTCGGCAGCAAGCACGCGCGGTGATCGCGATGTGGCAGCACGCATCGTGAATCGAATGGGCGTCGCACCGCTTGCGTCTGCGATGCTACAAGCGGCCGAAAAAGGCGCAAACCAAAAGACCGATGCCGAGATCGAGTCGCGCGCACTGGCGGCGCTTTTTGGTGCCACTGCGGTTGAAAACCCGCTGCGTCTTGCGCCCGAAATGGCGCTGCTGTTGCATCACCCCAACGGATTGCTCGTCGCGGGTGCGCTGGCTGGGCTGCGTCACGCGCTCGCTGCTGTCGACGCGGGTGAGTGGCAACGTTGGGAATTGCCCGGCAACTTGCCCGAACAAATTTGCTCGGCCACCGCCAAACTTGCACTCGATCCAGAACGACCGACTTCGACCCGGCTGCAGGCGCTCACCCTGCTCAGCACCTTGAGCATCGACTGTCGTCCTTCGGTGCGACCCTTCTTGACCGACAGCTCGGCGGAGCTCCGCCGTTCGGCGGTGCTTTCGCTGCCGGCGGCACCCGATGAATTGCTGCCCGTGATGGAAGATGCGGATCCCCGCGTTGCACTGGCGGCGGCGGCCCGCTTGTGTGATGCCACCGCCAATGCGCAGGCAACAGCCGTCTTGACCACCGCTGCGATGCGGTTTGCAAAATCGGCCGGCGCGGCACCCGATGATCTGGTGATCTTGCTCGATTGCCTTGCGACGCGCGACGCGAGGGCATTCGCCCCGATCCTGGAACTTGCGAGCCAATCACCGCTGGGAGCGGTACGAACCCGGGCGCGGCAGCTCTTGCCAAAGCCGCAGTAGTCCGCTCGCACCGGCATTCCTGGTGATCGAACGTCGTGGTACCCATCGCCGCGTGCCGATCTATTGATGCGTGCTGGGACGACGACGGATGCGGATCTGACACAGATTTGGCGCCGGATCGCACTTTCCATGGCAAACGTGTTTCGTTTTCCGCACACACGTGCAAAGGAAATCGTCGCTGAGGTCGCCTACGTCGGGATGAGCCGGCGTTCCGTCGCCAACCACCACGGTCTCACCCACGCGGCACAGGACAGGATGCAGCGAGGGGTCCGCTTGGCACCGCGTTGGACGGACGGTTGATTGGGGCGGCCTCCTCTGATCGTGTCACGAACGAAGTCAACGGGCGATTTGCTGCTCCACCCTCGTCGGCCAACGGCGCTCCGCTGACTAATGAGCTGGACGCATCGTGAGACTTTGTGTTAAATCGTGACCAGTACTCAGACCAAAAGGATAAAAAAGATGGAAAAGTGCAATCGAAATTACAATTTATCAGAATCGAAATGGGGGGGGTATTGGTCAATGTTGCCGTAATGGCTTTTGCGGCAATCCCCTCATTGGCACTTGAGGGATGCGCGCCGCCGCCCGAGGATGCTGTCGCGGGTCAAGAAACCATGGTCAGTTTATTTGTGACAGATGACCGGGAACCATCCCCGCCCGCTCCAATAACCTTCGGGGATATCAGCGCCGTTGGACACGGTGTTGCGATTACCTTCGATGGACGA
>Ga0105046_10007115_pt1 | contig 17654 bp, 21 predicted proteins | sample MAT03_FD_78385 | JGI IMG/M metagenome (GOLD analysis project Ga0105046, IMG submission 78385) | Freshwater microbial communities from Lake Fryxell liftoff mats and glacier meltwater in Antarctica - MAT-03 (megahit assembly) | ecosystem: Environmental > Aquatic > Freshwater > Ice > Liftoff...
AAAATCCATTTTTTTTGGAAAAAAATATATTATTTTATTTCATTTTTTTTAATTAAAAAAAATGAAATAAAATAATATATTTTTTTCCAAAAAAAATGGATTTTGATAAAATTTCGTATAAACGTTTTTGTGGAATTAGTAAAAATTTATATAAATATAATGATTATGAGGTTATTAGTGAATCTAATAATGAATGTGTATTTAGATTAGGACAGGGTAAATATAAAATTATACCTATATTAACGACAGTTGAAGGATTGGATAAAGGACTCATTCAATTTTTTGGACAAAAACATCCTTCTGGTATAAATGTTCCCGAAATTACTGATACATTAAAACTTTTAGATATTAAAGAAACAATATTAATTGATAATAAATGTACTGATCAATTTACTCCAATATTTAAATTGGGATTTAAATATACTGGTATATTATGTGATAAATTAGGAGGAAAGTTATTTTTAAATTCCAGTAAAAATAACACTGTATTATGGTTTGTGATTATGGAAGGTTTAAATAAACTTGGAAAAGATGATTTACAAACAATGATAGATGAATATGATAATATTACCGATGAAGAAATTTATAATTGGAATATTATGATTAGTTAAATTATTTATATTTGTATGGATATTTTACCAGCACCAGACTTATTTTTAAATTCCAGTAAAAATAACACTGTATTATGGAAGGTTTAAATAAAATTATGATTAATTAAATTAAAAAATATTATATTTTTTAAAATGGAAAATATATTGTTTATTTTAATAGGGGCAGTTGTATTATTTTTAATTATTTGTATTGGAGTATATTTATACTTGAATGGGTATTTTAGCAAAAACACACCAACAGACTCATCATCATTATATTACCAAATATATTATAATGATGGAAAAAAATTATTGAGTCAAGGTAATGTTACATCTGGTACTCCGAGTATTAATTCAAGTGGTACATCTATCTTTGCAGCTAATATGTCAAGTGGAAATAGTGCTCAAATGTGGGATTTTGAATATCAAACTACAGGATTTAATATCAAAAATGTCGGTTCTGGATTGTATTTACTACCAGGTCCGCAGATTTCAGGGGGTGATCCTACTGATATGTCTCTAACAGTTTCAACATCTGGTTCCATTTTTACCATATTAGCCAAATCAGGTGGTATTAGTATCGAATCTAGTGGCAGTTATTTGAATTTATCAACTATTAATTCTGGTGCCTTAGTCGCTGGTGTTACTGTAACTTTATATGGTGGATCGACTGGATTCGTTCATCCTTCAAGTAATGAATTGTGGTCTCTAATTCCAATTCCAATTCCAACTCCAGTTCCAACACTCAGTCTAAATTAACAACCACATGTATCTTTAGGTATCGGTTGAGGTTTAATTTCAGTAATATTATCAATTGGATAAAATTTATCAGTTAATTTACCTATTTTTTCAAATATCGCTTCGATATTAGTTCCTGTAATACATTCTGTAAATAAGTACTCACAATTATGTTTAGCTGAAATTTTTTTAATATCTTCTATAGTTACTTCCCATTTTGATGTGGGTAGATCTGATTTATTAGCTACTATAAGTATATTATTATTTTTTGATGTGTCAATATATTCATTTATCCAAAAAGTTAAACTTTTAAAACTAGTGTAATTAGTTAAATCAAATACACAAACACAGGCATTAGCATTACTATAATATAATTTAACAATAGATCTGAATCGTTCTTGTCCAGCAGTGTCCCAAATATGTAATTTAACTATTTTATCATCTAAATTAACTGATTTACACCAAAAATTAGCCCCAACTGTTGATTGAAGATTGACTAATTTTTGATGTATTGAATACGATAATATTGTTGTTTTCCCAACACCAGTGTCTCCTACTAATATAACTTTAGCTACCATTTACTTTTTAAATAATTAATTTTCTTTTTAAAAACTAATCGATTTTATCATCTAAATTAACTGATTTACATTAACTGATTTACATCAACTGTTGACTAATTTTTGGTGTTTTTCCTACAAATATAACTTTGGGTACCATTTACTTTTTTTTTAATAATTAATTTTCGTTTTAAAAAGTAATAGTTTTTATTAAAATGAATTCTACAGTTAAACGAATTCAAAAAGAAATCAAAGATTATCATAATACTACATATGATAATTTTAAATTAATATGGGATCATGATAATATTTATAAATGTTCCTGCTCTTTTAATGGACCTATTGATAGTCCATACACCGGTGGAGTGTTTCATTTGGATATTACTATTCCTAGAGATTATCCATTTAAACCTCCTATTGTCATCTGTCTAACTCCCATCTATCATCCTAATTTTAATCAGTTGGGTCAAATTTGTGTCGATATTCTTAAAGATAATTGGAGTCCCGCTTTAACTATCCCTCGAATTGTGTTATCCATCGTCTCTCTTCTCACTGATCCTAATTCCGATAATCCCCTAGATCTTGAAATCGCTGATGTTTATAAACATAATCTACCCACCTATATTAAAACTGCTCACCTTTGGACTCGTAAATATGCATCGTCTTAACATTCACACTGATGTTTCCAAATCTTTTTCATATTATCATTTATCTCTTATAAGTAGTAATCGAGTATATTCATCAAATTAACATTCACATGGTTTATCTGTATCTAATTTTAAACTGTGTGATGAGTTGAGTTTTATTTTTGGATAATCCATTTTTAAAATTGGATGATTTTGTTTATCATATATTATATGAACTAATTCATCAAATGTTTTTACCACATTCGTTCCCTCTAATGCCGATGTTTCCAAAAATATATAATTATTTTGTTTCGCAAAGCTTTTTCCTTCTTCAGTAGTTACTTCTCGAGTAGATCCCAAATCTGTTTTATTTCCAATTATCATTACTATAATTTCTTCTAGTGCATTATCAGTGATCTCTTTTAACCATATTGGTAATCGAGTATATGATTGTCTATTTGATATATCATATACCAATAAACATCCTACTGCTCCTCTATAATATGCCTGTGTTATTGCTCTATACCTCTCCTGTCCAGCTGTATCCCATATTTGCACTTTAATTACTTTATAATCTATCGTTAGTTCATGTGTCGCAAATTCTACTCCTATAGTTGGTTTAGAAGTAATATTGAAATCATTTTGAATATATTTGCTAATTATATTACTTTTTCCAACTCCACTATCTCCAATTAAAATAACTTTATATAGTAGATCATATAAACTTAAATCACTCATTTTTTATTTATAAATAAATAAAAAATGAATTAATTCATTTTTTATTTATTTCAAAATGTGGACTCATTTAAATGATATTTGTGTTAGTGTCTGGAAATCATTTTCTGTTTTACACACATCTAAATTCGCCTGTTTCGATCTTGATTGGACTTGTATTCGTCCAATTAAATCAATTCATCCAGTTAATTGTGATGATGTGACTTTATTACCTAATCGACTAATTGTATTAACTAAATATTATTTAGATGGATGGAATTTAGTGTTTTTTTCTAATCAAATGGGTAAAATGTCATTTATTAATAAACTTAATCGAATAAATAAATTTATTGACATACTTAATTTACCCGTTACTGTTTTGATATCATATCAAGATAATATGTACCGTAAACCTAATTCAGGCTTATTTAATTTATTTAAATATATGGTTGAAAAAATAGATGATATTTTTTATTGTGGTGATGCTGCTGGTAGATTAAATCAAGATTATTCTGATAGTGATCTAAAATTTGCATTAAATTGTAATATTAAATTTTACTATTTACCAGATTTATTTCCAATAAATCAATTAACTGTCACCTCTCCAAAAACTTGTGTCGTCCTTATGGGTCCTCCCGGTATTGGCAAAACTACTTATTATCATACTTTCTTACATCCCCTCGGTTTTATTCACGTTAAAAGTAATTTTTCAAAATTACAATCTATTGTTTCTGACTTTATGACTCAGTCAAAATTAATTTGTATTGATGCAACTAATCCAAATCATGCTTCTCGAAATCGGTGGTATCAATTGTGTCAAACTTATCATTATGATGTAATTACTGTATGGTTATTGGGTGATTCAAAATATCGAAATATTGGTAGATCCAATAAAGTACCAGAAATAGCCATCCATACATATTGGAAAAAGTTAGAACCTCCCATAGATGGAACAATTATTGAAATATATTGATATTTATATTGTTGATATTAAATTGTTTCAACTAGACCAGATTTTCCTTGATCAAAAAATATGTCATTACTGTATATAGTTATTAAGTGATTCAATAAAGTACCAGAAATGAGTATCCGTAAATAGTTAGAACATTCCATAAATGGAAAAATTATTAAAATATATTTTTTTTATAAACACAAAAAATGTTAAATTTAGCTAAATATTATATCAATCATAAAATTCACAATACTACACAAACCGCCGATAAATTCGTTGATATAATTAGATCTCAGAATATTGTTGTTATTAAATTCTTTCAAAGTATTTCAACTAGACCAGATTTACTTGATCAAAAAATATGTCATAGTATTTGTAAAAATTTATTGAATAATTGTCAATCTCATTCTAGTGACATCACTAAACATATTTTTGAACAGGAATGTCCCGAATTATCTCCTCCTACTACCATAATAGGAATTGGTAGTATGGCTCAAGTATATCAATGGGATGATGTGACTGTTGTTAAAATACTTCATCCAAATATTAAACATGATATTGATAATGCCCGAATGATTAGTAAATATATACCAGAAACATTAAGAAGATCTTATAATTTTTTTATTACAAATATTGAAAAACAACTTGACTTAAAGTTAGAACGGGAAATGATGATGAAATATAACCAAATGATTACTGAATTTAAATTAGATAATATTATTAATATTCCAATTTGTTTCGATTATACTAATAATACATTATGGATGACATTTGTTGGAGGAACAACTATGTATACTCATGATAGAAATATTGATGTGTATTATAGATTATGTTTGATATATGTTCATATTTTAAGTATATATGGTGGAATTATTAATTGTGATCTTCATGGTGGCAATTGGATGATTGATAAACCTAATATATCCATCATTGATTATGGATTTTGTATGGATATTACCAATATCCCCTTATCTGAACGAAAAGAATTATGTATAGGGTTTTTGTTGCAAGATACCACTAAAATATTTAAATATATTGTTGATTCTCCCAATAATCCAACTTTAATTAATCAAATACTCTTAGAAACTCAAAAATATTCAGATTTTAATAAATGTATACAAAAAATAATTAAAAAATATTTGAAATATATTCCCGAAAAATATATTATCATATTATATTCCATGATTCATATGTCTGCATGGGTCGGTCTAAATACTGCTAAACCTACAATCCCCCTTTTGTATCAATCTTTACAAATTGTCCCTCATTTTAAATACATTTTTGATATTATCTTCTCATCCAATTAAAAATAGTTGAAATATATTATCATATTATATTCCATGATTCATATGTCTGCATGGATTGGTCTAAATATACAATTCCCCTTTTGTATCAATCTTTACAAATTGTCCCTTATTTTAATTACATCTTGATAATCTGGTCATCCAATTAAAAATAATTTGATAATCTGGTCAGATGTTATCTTATCATCCAATTAAAAATAATTTGATAATTCAATTAAAAATAATGATGTAATTGTTTTGTATGATGCTTATCATCCAATTAAAAATAATTTGATAATCTGGTCAGATGTTATATTGTCATCCAATTAAAAATAATTTGATAATTCAATTAAAAATAATGATGTAATTGTTTTGTATGATGTATTAGTATATTGATCAATTGATCTTTAGATAATTTATTTAACTGTGTTGATTTAATATTTAATATTTTTATAATTTGGTCAGATGTTAAAGTATTCATCATTTTTCGAGTATTATGTACTATATAAATTTGTAAATGATTAATTATATATATTGATTCATACTGAGTACATAGATACGAAATAGAATCATGAATATTTGAAATGTCAGTATCAAAATAAACAATATATCTAATATCTGTATCTTTTTGAGTCATGGCTTTAGTTATTTCGGATGTAATGTATAATACTGGAAGCAATTGTTGATTAAGACAAATTATACCATTAATTGTGGTTTTTTTATTAGTTAATTGATCTAATATTATATTAGCATATAAAATATCAAAATTAACATAACTTTTAATATTCCCTTCATAGTATACTGGAATTCTCTGATGTAAATAAACTTGTCGATAATATTGGTTCCACCGAATATCATCAGGTTTATTGATAAAACTTGGATACTCATACGTTATCTTGTCTTTCCATATTTCTTCCTGTTTACATAATTCTGATACTTCAGAATTAGTTATTGCTAACTCGTATAATTTTTTATTCGATATCGTCGATAAACTTTCCTTGATTGATTCCATTTATTTATATTTTAATTTTTTAAGTAAATTTAGTTTTAGTTTTACCGAGATATGGATTGACCAGATGAACTCCCATTATTTTTTGTTGATTAAATAAATAATCATTTAATATTTTGGATTTAGCTGCATCTTCGTATATTACTGTTAAAATTCGGTCATATTTTTCTTTCGCAATAGTCACGTCAATAAATTGACACCAGATAATATTATTTAATGTATTTAATTTTTTGATCATCAATTCTTTAGCTATCTTCCCATTTGATGTATTTTTTTCGGCTGCGTCATATCCATACAATCTTATTTTTAATTTACCAAAAAATCCTGTAAGATTATTTCCTGAAATAATCGTCCGTTTATTTTTACTTTTCGTCTCACCTAACTTAACTAATGGTATATACGCCACAATCGTTAATGTATCTCCATCAATCACATCAACGACTTTTGATTTGACAAATAATCCCCCAAAATTAAATTGACATAATGAATTAATCTGTGAATCACTTAAATCTTCAACATTTGTTGTATTTATATTTTCTATAATTGTTCCAGCTGTATTAATATAACATAATTCTGATTTATTCACTGCTTCTTCAGATATGTATTTAATATCTTCAAATGGCTCGAAATAAATATCCTGGAAATCACTCCCTTCTTCATAAACTCTTAATAATTCATCTAAATTTTGCTTCCAGAATTCTATCAATTTACTTAAACTTCCAATAATTCTGATTCCTCGAAGTGAATATCTCCTGTCTTCCTGTGGTGGCTTTCCTGATATATACTTTTTTGTATCTAAATTATACCATTTGTCCGGAACTTCTTTAATTGTTTTCCCCTCAAAATTCCAACTTAATAATTGGCTCATCTTTTATTATCTATTTAATTTTTTTTTAATATATTTACCTAATTTTTGTATTTGTTTAAACAACATATATTTTTTTTAAAATATATTTACATAATTTTTGTTTAGTATATAATACTTTGAGTTCTGCATTTGTTTCAACAATGAACATTTGATTATCTAATGTATCTAAAAATCCTATTATTTCATAAATATCTAAATCATTATCATAACTTATGTCAACTGGTGCATTCACACTAAATGTATTAGTCATTTTTCCACATCCTGATACTATCTTTTGATTATTTAATTTTGTTGTATATTTATTATTATTATGTTTACATATATTAATAACATTTTTATTAAAACTTACAACTTGATTAGTTTGTATTTGATTGATTTGAACATTTCCATATATTATTGATATTGTGTCCATATATTCCACCATTTATTTATTTAATTTTTTGATTTAAGATTATTTTGTATTTTGTATTTTTGTATTTAAAATTTAAATTAATTTTAAATAATTATTTATGTAATAAATGGAATTAATTATTAATCCTAGTTTATTTAATACAGAAATTATAAAATATTTATCATTTGAAGATATTAATAATTTATCATTAACTAATTCTAATTTTTTTGAATTATGTAATAATGATTATATTTGGAAAAAAAAATTAGTCGATGCTTATCATAATCTAGATACGTCCAATATTCGTGTATTCAAAGATTATGTATTATCTCATTTCATCAACACCATGTCGTATGATACATTTAGACAAATCCTTAGTAATATATTTAAAAAAAAATGGAATGAAATATCTAATGAATATTTAAATAGTCTCGTAATGTATAAAATAAATAATCATGGTATAATTGGAAGACACATATATGAAATATTATCTGACCCAAACATTATTGATTTAGATGGTTCCAAAATATACAATGATATGCTTGATTTAGATACACCAGTTGGATTTGATATCATCACTTATTTATTGATTACAAATAAGCCAACTGATATTTTTTACATTCAACCTGAATCCAAATTAATCATTAATCAATTTAAAAATTTAATATAAATTATATGGTTATTCATTACTGGATTTATTTTTGGAATATTCAGATTTATAGGATTATTTAATTTAGATACACCAATTGGCTTTGATATCATCAATTAAAAATTTAATATAAATTTAATAATAAAAAATGAGAAAAATAATTAGAATATTTATATGGTTATTCATTATTGGATTTATTTTTGGAATGGTTGGATTTATGGGATTATTTAATTTAGATATAATAACTAGTATGTATAATACTGCAGCTATTATATCGTTAGTCGATATTGAAGTGACACCCGAAAATACGATACAAAAATTATTTATTACTTCATTAATTTTATTTTCGGGATTTATTTTATTGGCTATTGGAAATTATGTTTTTGTCGAATTAATTAAGCAGTATGATGATGATTAAATTTACTTAAAATTTATTTAAATAAAATTATAATGTCTTGTACCACTAGTAACACCTGTCCATCGACTCAACCTATATGTGTTCGTAGGATATACAGTCGATATTGAAGTGACGCCCGAAAATACAATACAAAAATTATTTATTACTTCATTAATTTTATTTTCTGGATTTATTTTATTGGCTATTGGAAATTATGTGTATGTCGATTTAATTAAAATGTCTTGTACCACTAGTGACACCTATATGTGTTCGTGGGATATGCACACCAAGTTGTAATGTAAATCGAAATTATTGTGATCCATTTATAGCCCATGTGACTAAGTGTGATCCTAATCCTAACTATATAGATTTATGGTATACAGTAGGTGGTAGTGATATTGGTAGATGTCCAGATATTAATAAAAAAGATCGTTCCGTTTGTGATACTAATACAAGTATAGATCGTGGTAGTTACAGTGTTAATTGTCCCCCTGGTGACAACTCAAATATGTGTCATTTGACTGATTGGTTTAATGAAAATAAACAAAGATGTTTTTTAGGATTATATGATGATATTCATCATTGTAGTTCTGATTGGTGTTCAGGTGCCGTTCCAGCATGTGCGGATATTTTGACTGATTATTGTGGCAATTATCCCGAAAATGCAGGGCTTCAACCAATATGTATTACTTTTTGTCAAAATTCCGACTATCGGGGATTTCCGAAAATGCTATGAGAACATATTGCGATAATAATCCTGAAAAATCCATATGTGATTGTATTAATTCTAGTGTTCCTCAACCTACAGAAACACATTATATTACTGATATTCAAGCTAAACAAGCCACCACATGTCCTGATTTTTGTGGAAATATAATTGAATGTCTTAATGCCAAAAAATGTAATGTTACAAAAAATACATTTAATAATTACTGTTCTGGATATGTGTTTATCCAGATCCTGACCCTCCTACTCCTCCTCCAAATTATAATCACACTATAGTATTATTATTCTTTTGTTTAGTTCTTATATTTTTAGGTATTGTGATGCTTGGAATATACCAAAATTTATTTTCAAAAAAAAAATAATTATTAAATTTATCATTGAGTCATCTTGAAAATGGTATGGACATAATTACAACAATATCATCGAAATCCACCCACTGTTGGATTAGACCATGATGTAATTACCTTACTTAAATATAATCAATTTATTGATTATTTGAGTCATCTTGAAAATGGAATGAAGACAATTACAACAATATCATCCAAATCCACCCACTGTTGGATTAGACCATGATATAATTACCTTACTTAAATATAATCAATTTATTGATTATTTGAGTCATCTTGAAAATGGTATGAAGACAATATCATCCAAATCCACCCACTGTTGGATTAGACCATGATGTAATTACCTTACTTAAATATAATCAATTTATTGATTATTTGAGTCATCTTGAAAATGGTATGAAGACAATTACAACAATATCATCCAAATCCACCCACTGTTGGATTAGACCATGATGTAATTACCTTACTTAAATATAATCAATTTATTGATTATTTGAGTCATATTGAAAATAGTATGGAGATAATTACAACAATATTATCGAAATCCCCCCATTGTTGGATTAGGTTGGGATGTAATTACCTTACTTAAATATAATCAATAAATTGATTATTTGAGTCATCTTGAAAATGGTATGGAGATAATTACAACAATATCATCGAAATCCACCCATTGTTGGATTAGGTCGTAATGTAATTACCTTACTTAAATATAATTAATTTATTGAATAAATTTAATATGTTTATCCAAATTTGTCCTACTCATCATCCAAATTATAATCACACAATAGTATTATTATTATTCTTAGGTATTGTGATAATTGGAATATACAAAAATTTATTTCAAAAAAAAAAATAATTATTAAATTTATCATTGAGTCATCTTGAAAATGGAATGGAAACAATTACAACAATATCATCGAAATCCACCCACTGTTGGATTAGGACGTGATGTAATTACCTTACTTAAATATAATCAATTTATTGATTATTTGAATAAATTTAATATATCTATATATGATTACATTTATGATAAATATTTTAAACATAATTTTAAGTTATACACTATAGACATAAATAAATATCCATATAAACTAAAAGATTATATTCATCATTATATATTATGGATCCGTCCATCATACTATATATCTGAATATATTTATAGTAAAATTATAAGTCACCATTTTTCAAATATGTCATATATTTATTTCGAAAATAATACTAACAATAAAAGTATTCCTGAAATTCAACATATCCATATTTTCTATTTACAAGTTTAGTTATGTTTTTGAGATTTATTTTTATAATTAGAGGAGTACTAAAACATTTTATGGATCCATCTATCATAGTAAAATTATATGTTACCATTTTTCAAATATTTATTCTTGAAATTTATATTTTTTTATTAAATATAAATTATTAAACTTTGTATTTTTTTATTTACAAGTTTAGTTAAATTTTTGATTAAACTTTGTATTTTTTATTTACAAGTTTAGTTAGATTTTTGATGTATTGGGGATTTATATTTTTAATTAGAGGAGTACTAAATTTTCCGTAAAAATCTTTAGGATTTTCATAAATTGGATTAATACTAGATGTCCACTGTTTTCCTGGATTTTGAGTATGCCAACGTAATCCAGTTAATTCTTTTTCATATAGTTTAACCTTATCTTGAATTAGATTATCTGTGACTCCTTTAACTTTTATAGGATCTATAAATCTAATAATATGATTGATATTTATATGTTTATTTATATCAGGATTATCAATTAATTTTGTAAAGTCAGCAAACACATCATCATATGTTTGAACATTATCATAACTTATATATGTAAATATTCCGTATTCAGAAACATTAAACATTAAAGATTTATTAAAAACGTTATTAACTTTATTATATGGATATGATTTATACTGATAATCTGATACGTTTTTAATTCTAGATTTAATATCAAATGTTTTGTCGTATATTTTAATATACAACTTTCCGGGTAATTTTAAAATATAATATTTCTTATATGGCAAAACTTTAGATTCATCAAAATTTTGCTTAAATACGTTTTTGAGTTTATTATAATATTCTTTAAATTTATTATAATATTTTTCATTTGTAAATTCTTTAAATTTTTGTATATCTAGTACAGTAATATCTGGAAAAATAATATTGAATCCTATTTTTTTATATTTTAATAATCGTTGGGTAAATGAAACACTTCTTCTAGATACATCCACTATAATACTTCTTTTCATTAATGACCACAGTCCTAATGGAGTTCCGTAAATATTATTTCCATCATACACAAACATAGATGGTCCAATATCAAATCCTCCTGGTATTAAATCGAGTCTTGGATATATTCTATGAATAAACTGATAGACTGTTTCATCAGAATCAGTAAAAATACGAACTGTTGTTACATATTTTTTCCGTTCAATGATTATATTTTTAAGATCTATATTTTCATAACTTGAAATAATACTAACACAATCTATTAATATATCCTGAGCTTCTTTTTCATTCGTATTGTAAAAAAATATATCTACATCTGTTTTAGTTGATTTTGTATCTGTTTTAGTTGATTTTGTATCTCTTAATTTGATTAATGATCTGATTAATGATCCTCCTGCCACAGCTAATTTTCCTGAATATTTTTGAAGTAATAATGAACATAATGGATAATTATCATTAAAATCGTTTTCCCATTTAAGATTCCATTTACCAATTGATACATTATTATCTATTATTAATCTAGAAGACATAGTTACATCTTTTTTTTCTTGTTTTACAGTATATTTGTTTAATTCTGTATCTGATACTGGAAGTAAAGGCCAATATTCAATTTGTCGACACATATGATCATATGTTAAAATTTTAAATAATCCATCTTCATCTTCCGGTTGCTCTTGAAATAACATTATTTTAAATTATATATATTTTTTTTTTTTAAAAAAAATGTCATCGGAAGAATATCGGGAAAAAATATTATCAACATATTCTAAAAAATATCCAAACACAACTCAAAATTTACTTTTGGCTAAAATAAAAATTAAATTGATACAATTAGGTTATCATGAAGATAATATTAATTGGATAGAAGCATACAATATGTTATCAAAAACTGATAATATTCAGAAAAAAATATATGATGAATTATATACTCATTTAACTAAAAAAACTAAATAATTTAATATTTAAATAACTCAATTTAAATGTGAATTAAAAAAACTGAATAATTTAATTTTTTTTTAATATTGAAATGACACAAATTAAATGTGTTTGTGGAAATATAGCGGAGTTAGTATGTTTAGAATGTCTCCATAAGCCAGTGTGTGGGAATTGTGATATTAACCAACATTCAACATATCCGTATCAAAATCACAGTCAAAAAATAGAATATGTGAAGTATATGAATTTAACAAGTGTTATGGGGAAGATTCCGACGGACCAAGATTTCAAGGATGATGTGAAAAATAAGTTTGTGTATGTTGATTCGGATGGTAATTATAAATTAGGGAATAATTATCATTGGATAATAAATTCAATAAAAAACAAAACAAAAATAATTTGTTTTATTGGACCATCAGAAAGTGGAAAATCCCATTTAGCCAGATATTTTAATGACATGAAGTTTCCATTAATATCACCTCGAATTATTGGAGCAACGTCTACGGATATTCATGGATATTATAACACTAATCAAAATTTAATTATTTTTGATTCAGAAGGATTTAATCAGACAAGTAGACCAATATCAAATAAGGAATTTAGTAGAAAATCAGAATATTTTTTTCAAAAATATTTATGTCAAGTTAGTCATATAGTATGTTACATATATCGAGGAATACCAAACAATGTAACAGCATTACATAAGATATTAATATCATATTATTCTGAAAACAAACCTATATTATATTTAATATTTAATTGTGTTGAAAACACAAGTGATAATATAGATGAATTAATCAAAACACTGGCACCATATTATCAAAAAGTATATATTAAGTATATTCCGCATTGGAAAACTGATATTTTAAATTATTGTAAAAATATTGAATCATTATACAAAAATATTATTAATGAACCAATTAATAATTATATATTTGATTTTAAATTAAAATAGTAAATTGGAAAAATGGATTATAATTTACTATACAATCATCAATTTAAAAACATAATAATACCAAATTGTCATAAGGATGTGAGTATAGTTAAAAATTTCTACAACAGATTACCAAAGGATATCAAAGAAAAGTTAATATATGAGTTATATAAATTGTGTCTGAACGATACATGTAAATTTTGTCAAGAAGTATTAAAAAACACGAATTTGGGGGAAATCAAGACGACGGAAGAGGGGTATAAATCATGGATAAAGATGATATCAAAAAACGTATGTATGAACAAAAGTGCATGTGATCAATATATAACATCACAATTTAAATATTGTAGTTATTGTATTAGAGAATATACAAATGAGGATGAATTCAATAAATTTGATGCACACGAGGATTTAAAGAAATGTATAAATTTTTACGAGAGTATAAGTCAGCCATACAAAGAGCCATTTATATTTTATTTATATCAAAAGTGTAAAAGGGAGAAGTGTGAATATTGTCAAGAAATAATTAAATTATATTATCCAATTTATGAAATTGAAGAAATATATATATATAAGATATTAGAAAATAATATGGGATATTTAAGTTGGTTACATCACAATAAATCAAAAATAAAGCCGATTGATATATTAGTTAAATATAACACTGAAATAGATATCAATAAACTAAAAGGGTATATTGATAGTGGGATAGAAATTACACCATATGATGATTCAAAGGAGCATATGATGATTAAATTATATCAGTGTGGAAAAAATGATATAAAAAAGGGAAGAGAGGAGGAATAAATGAAACAATATGGATTTATATTAGTTAATAAGAAGAAAGAAATACTGTTACATAAGAGGGAGATATCATATGGATTGGGGGGATTATTTGAGGGATTAGCAAAAGGGGGTATAACTGAAGAAAAGATGAGGAAGTATGTGGAAGAGATGAGTATGGAGGAGTATGAAAATGTGAGGAATAATTTCGACATGCATGGGATATATAAGTTAGGGAGAATATATAAGATAAGTAAAGACATACCGATAGACAATTGGTTAGAGACGGTGGACAGGGGATGGAAGTATGAATATCCAACAAATACGCAGAGTATAGATTTACCGAAGTTATGGTTAAATAAATTGACGGGTATAAGTGAAATAATTAAAGACAAGATGGGAATAGATATTGGGAAAGTAGAAATGACGGAATTATATACATATGAGTACGTAGGAACGGATAAGATAAAATACGATATTATTATATTAGTTGGGATGATTAACGGGCAGTATAAATTAACAAAAAGATATTATTTTGACAATTTTACGAACACAAATTTTCCGATCGAGATAAAGAAAAGGATATATGAATCACTAAAATATATAGAAATCTATAAAAAAGGGTAAAATAAAATAAATAATATTAGTTGATATGATTAATAGGATGTACAAATTTTCGATATAGATGAAGAAGAGGATATATGAATTATTAAAATAATAATATTAGTTGGGATGATTAATATGATGTATAAATTAACGACCACAAATTTTGGATATATATGAAGAAGAGGATATATATAAATATATAAGAAAGGGTAAAAGAAAAAATGAAATGAGAAATAATTTTGGGGGAATAGAGAAATGTCAATTAAGAACAAGAGAGACACAATATTGGAGGAAGTGGAGAAGGAATTGAAAGAGAATGCGGAGGACATAGCAAATTTATTAACGGTGGACACGCAGGGGATAGTATCAATGATGAATGAGTATAGTATACAAATGTTTTCCGATTCATCATACACGATTAAAGACATAATAAAGAATTTGATACAGGGGAAGTCATCAAAAATGGACGGGACGAAGAAAGTGGATGGATTGAGGGGGAGTACGGAAAGTTTTTTCATAACAAATATAGGAGCATTATTTAGTAGATATAAATTATGGAAAAGGCATTTACCAAAAGTGGAAATATTTTATGCGGTGAAGTGTAATCCAGATGAGGTGATATTAAGGACATTAGCGCAATTCGGAACGGGATTCGATGTAGCATCAAGAGGGGAAATATCAATAGTAAAAGAATTAGGGACATCACCAGACAATATAATATTTGCGAATCCAGTGAAGATAGAATCACACATAACATATGCTGATTTGGAGAATGTATCAATGATGACATTTGACAGTGAGAATGAGTTAATAAAGATTAAATTGCATTATCCACATGCCAAATTAGTATTGAGAGTATTAGTAGATGATACAAATGCGAAGATATCATTTGGGGCGAAATTTGGGTGTCCGAGAGTGCAGATAGATGGATTACTAATGTTGGCTAAGCAATTAACATTAGATGTGATAGGAGTAAGTTTTCATGTGGGGACGGATTGTACAAGTTCAACATCACATATGAATGCGATAAAGTATTGTCGAGAAATATTTGATGTAGCGAAGAAGTATGAGTATAATTTATATTTGTTGGATATAGGAGGGGGATTTGGGGGATTTGATTCAGAAGTAGAGAATGAAAAGTTCATCATAACAGCGAAACATATAAATGAAGAATTAGAGGCATCATTCAAGGATATACCAAATTTACGAATAATATCAGAACCAGGAAGATTTTTCGCGGCGAGTTGTTGTACATTAGTGACAAAATTGATAGGAGGAACAATGATTGATGAGACAGTAAAATATTTTGTGGAATCGAGTGTATATGGAGTATTAAATAATGTAATATTTGACAAAGCGAAAATAGAGATTAAGTTATTGAAAGAGTATCCAGAAAATTGTCCAAAGTATAAGTCAGTAGTATTTGGATCGACATGTGATTCAATGGATTGTATATGTCCGAATGTAATATTACCAAAATTGAATTATGGGAATTGGGTATATATTGAAAATTTAGGAGCATATACAACAGCAGCAAGTAGTAATTTTAATGGGAATGAAAATCCAATCAATAAGTATATATTTATATGTTAAAAAGAGATCAAATTTGAATATGAATAGAATCGGGGATATAGTATAATTAAACATAATTTTTGAAAAATGTATAAATTTAATTGAAAAATATTTATTAATAAAATGGATCAGGAATACATATGACCTCCAGAAAGTAGAAGAAATAGAAACACGGATAGGAGAGCATATCGAAAAGTACCAAAACACCCTGAATCTAATAATAAAATAAAAATTTCAGTAAATAGAAAGAATAATCATAAAAAAAAACGGAATTATGGATTGATTAATATATATTTGTATAATTATAAATTAGGTATCAAATAACTTCTAACAAAAATTTTTATATATTGATTTTAAGATGTAATTATATTACATATACATATTTTTTTTGGTACGTTTATTTTTAAAAATTATTGTGGTAATTTATTTTAAAAATAAATATGTCATTGTTATTTTAGAAATAAACATGTCAGAAGAATTATTTTATCAATAAAATAATTCTAGAAATAAAGATAATATAATTATTTTATCAATATAATTAATATAGAAAAAAACATACCAGAATAATTCTAGAAATAAAAATAATATAATAATTATTATAGAAAAAAATATACCAGAATAATTCTAGAAATAAAGATAATATAATAATTTTATCGATAAAATTATTATAGAAAAAAAACATACCAGAATAATTCTAGAAATAAAGATAATATAATAATTTTATCGATATAATTATTATAGAAAAAAAA
>Ga0105046_10007116_pt1 | contig 17651 bp, 15 predicted proteins | sample MAT03_FD_78385 | JGI IMG/M metagenome (GOLD analysis project Ga0105046, IMG submission 78385) | Freshwater microbial communities from Lake Fryxell liftoff mats and glacier meltwater in Antarctica - MAT-03 (megahit assembly) | ecosystem: Environmental > Aquatic > Freshwater > Ice > Liftoff...
CGACCCCGACCACCCCGACCACCCCGACCACCCCGATCGTTCCGATGACAGGGGCGACAGGGGCGGCAACATCGACAGCACTGGAGGGTCCCTCGTGATCGATCGCCGTGAAGCACCGGTCGCCACCGTGGTCACCGGTGCCGCCGGCTGGCTGGGCAGGGCACTCGTGCACCGTCTGCTGGCCGACGGCCGTACCCGTCTGCGCGTGCTCGTGCACACCGATGACGAGCGCTCGCTCGTGCCGCAGGGCGACGACATCTCGGTCGAGGTCGGCGATGTCGGCGACCGCCGCGTGGTCGATCGGCTGTTTGCCGGCGCCGGCGCCGGCACCGACGTGATCCACACGGCAGGCGTGATCCACCCCAAGCGGGTGAGCGACTTCTTCCACACCAACACCGGGGGCACCCGCCACGTGACGGCGGCAGCCACCGCTGCCGGCGTGCGGCGTTTGGTGCACGTGTCGTCGAACAGCCCGTTCGGGACGAATCCGCAGCCCACCGACCTGTTCCGCCAGGACGAGCCGTACCACCCGTACTACGGGTATGGCCGATCGAAGATGGAGGCCGAGCAGGTGGTGTTCGCCGCGGTCGAACGCGACGGCCTCGACGCCGCAGTGGTGCGCCCGCCGTGGTTCTACGGCCCGTTCCAACCGCCCCGGCAGACGACGTTCTTCCGCATGGTGCGCGCCGGCAGGTTCCCGGTGATCGCGGGCGGCACCCAACGTCGGTCGATGGTCTACGTCGGCAACCTGGTCGACGGCATCCTCGCCGCCGAACTCGTGCCGGCGGCCGGCGGCAAGGGGTGGTGGGTCGCCGACGAACGGCCCTACGAGGTCAACGAGATCGTCGAGACCGTCGGCCGCGCCCTGCGCGACGAAGGATTCTCCGTGAAGGAGGGTGCGCTGAGACTGCCCGGCATCGTCGGCCGGGTCGCCGAACTCGGCGACCGTGTGATCCAGAAGGCCGGTCTCTACCAGCAGCAACTGCACGTGCTCGGCGAGATGGACAAGACCATCGCGTGCGACATCAGCGCCTCTCGTGACGTGCTCGGCTATGAACCTGCGATCGCCCTGTACGAAGGCATGCGGCTCAGCATCCGGTGGTGCAAGGAACAGGGGCTCGAACTGTGACCAGGTCACTGGTCACCGGCGGGTCCGGCTACTTCGGCTCGTTGCTCGTCCAGCGACTGAGCGCCGCCGGCCACGACGTCAGGATCCTCGACCTCGACGATGCCGACGACCGATCGGGTGACGTCGAGTTCGTCCGCGGCGACATCCGTGACGCCGCCACCGTCGCCGCAGCCGTCGAGGGCATCGACGTCGTGTTCAACAACGTCGCCCAGGTGCCGCTCGCCATGGACCTTCAGCTCCTGCGCACGGTGAACGTCGACGGCACCCGGCTGTTGCTCGACGCAGCGGCCCGTGCCGGTGTGGCGAAGGTGGTCCACACCTCCTCCAGCGCCGTGTTCGGCATCCCGGCCAGCAACCCGGTGCTGCCCACCACCGTGCCGTCGCCCGTCGAGGCGTACGGCCACGCCAAGCTCGCCGCCGAGTGGGCCTGCCTCGACGCCGCGACCAAGGGCCTCGACGTCAGCATCGTGCGGCCGCGCACCATCCTCGGGCACGGTCGGCTCGGCATCTTCGGCATCCTGTTCGACTGGATCGCCGACGGCGCCGACGTGGTGGTGCTCGGCGACGGTTCGAATCGCTACCAGTTCGTCCATGCCGACGACCTGGCCGAGCTGTGCCTGCTCGCCTCCGATCGCACCGGACCGATGATCGTGAACGCCGGCACCGACCGTTTCGGCACGATGCGCGAGTCGCTCGAGTCGTTGTGCCGTCACGCCGGCACGGGGTCGAAGGTGCGCTCGCTGCCGGCGAGGGCGACGTCGTTGGCGATGCAGGCGGCCGCAGGGCTGCATCTCGCTCCGTTCGCGCCGTACCACTGGATCATGTACTCGAAGTCGCTGTGGTTCGACATCGACCACGCCCGTGAGGGCCTCGGGTGGCAGCCGAAGTTCTCGAACGAGGAGATGTTCGCCGCCAGCTACGACTGGTTCGTCGAGCACCGGGCGATCACCGAACAGGCGGGCGCCTCACACCACCGGACCACCGCCAAGCAGGGCGCGCTGAAGCTCGTCAAGTGGGGCATGCAGCACCTGCCCGGCTGACGTCTGGCCGGCTGACGTCTGGCCGGCCTCTGGCTGATCCCCGACTGATCCGGCGATGCCTGTCAGCGTTGCGGCACCTGTGCGTGCAGTGCGCGCAGGATGGCGAGTGCGGCTGCGTCCCAGGTGAGCGTCTGGGCCCGGGCGAGCGCAGCATCGGCCAACCGCTGTCGGAGGGGGTGATCGAGCAGCACCGTCGCGAGCGTGTCGCCCAACTCCTCGACCGGAGCGAGCACCCCTGTCACGCCGGCCACCACGCTGCTGCGATGACCGCGGATGTCGGTCGCCACAGCAGGCGTGCCGCAGGCTGCCGCCTCGGTGAGCGTGAGCCCCCAGCCCTCGGCCAGCGAGGCGCTCGCCACCAACCAGGCGCGCTGATAGCGGTCGACCAGGTCGTCGTGGGGCAGTTGGCCCACGAACGTGATCCACCCCCCCGCACCCTCGGCCGCGACGAGCGCATCGAGCTCGTCGCGCATCGGGCCGCTGCCCACGATCTCCAGCCGCAGTCCCGGCACCTGGCACTTGGCCACCACGGCGGCGCGGACGAGCTCGTCGAACCGCTTCACGGGTGCGAGACGCCCGACGGCCACCACGAGCGGTTCCGGCGATCGGGCACCAGCCGGGTCGGGCGCAGGCCGGAACTGGTCGCTCACCCCATTGTTCACGGCCAGCACGCGCTCTGGGTGGAACCCGAGCTCGAGCAGTTCGTCGCGGGTGGCGTCAGACGGAGTGACCATCTGGGTGCGCCGGTAGAACGGCGGAGCGATGCGCGCCTCGAGGGCCCGACCGAAGCCAGCCAGGGGGCCCGGCAGGATCTGGCCCCACATCGGACCGTGCACGTGGTGCAAGAACGTGATCCGCGGCGCACGGCACCACACCGGTGAGAACCACGGCACGCCGTTCCAGATCTCGACGAGCGCGTCGTACGGTCCCATCCGGCGGGTGATCTCGCTCACGATCGTGCGAGGAAAGACGCTGTAACGGCTTCCCCGCCGGATCACCCGGTAGCCGTTGCGCATCGACACGGCCGGTTGCCCCACCGCGTCCGACGTGCGATGAGTGACCTCGAGTCCCGCCGCGGCCCAGCGGCGCATGAACTCGTCGGCGTGCACCTCGCTGCCCCCGGCATCAGGGTCGTCGAGGTCGCGCCAGGCCATCGTGTGCACCCGGCGCACGCCACGCCCGATCATGTCGGTCGCGAGCCGCTCGATCTCGTGAACCTCTTCCGCCGACATGCGGGGTGGAGGCTAGCCCTGCTCACTACAGTCGCAGCGTGCGCGACCCGGACAGCCAGCCCATCGACGACACGCGCCCCGACGACGCACCGTTCTCCTCCGAACCGCCCACAGAACCGCCCACAGAATCGCCGCTTGGGCCGAACACCGAACCGGCACCTGGGCCGGCGACAGCGCCGCCGTCGGAGCGGGTGCCGTACGTCCTCGGCGGTTCTCTCCGTCGGCGGCCGAGTCGGGCAGCGTGGCTGAGCGTCGCCGCGATCATGGTGGTCGTCATGATCCCGCTGCGGGGCCTCTACCGGGGCACGGGCAGTTCGATGGAAGAGGGCTTCATGCTCGTCTTCCCGAAGCGGATGCTTGCCGGCGACGTGCCGAACGTCGACTTCCTCCATCTCTACGGGCCCGGCGCCCTGCACGCGCTGATGGGGTGGTACCAGGTGTTCGGCTACACCCTCGAGGCACAGCGCGGGTTCGGCCTCCTGCAGCACCTCGGGGTGATCTTCGGCGTCTATGCCATCGCCCGCGTCTGGGGTCACCGTGCGGCGGTCACGTCCGCTGTCGCCGTCACGCTGCTGGTACTCACGCCGATCGGCCTCTCCGCGTTGGCGTGGGAGGGAGCGGTGGCCCTCGCCATCTGGAGCGTCGTGTTCGGCGTGCGCGCGCTGCACGTCGACGGGCGCGAACGCACACTCGCCCTGCTCGCGTCGGGAGCGCTTGCCGGATTCGCACTCAGCTTCCGGCCCGACCTCGTGATCGCCCTCGGCCTCGCCCACTGCTTCATGTGGTGGCGGGCGCGTGCGTGGCGATCTGCCGGTCTGGGTATCGGTGGGGCGGTCGTCGGCCTGATCCCGATGTGGCTCCACCTCGCTGTGGCCGGGTTCCCGAATGCATGGCGAGGCATGGTCACAGAGCCGGTGAAGGAGCTGCGACCCGGCCGCGAGCTGCCCCAGCCGCCCAGCTTCTCGAAGGTCGATGGCGCGCTGCAGGCCGTGGTGGAGGGGCCCGCCGACGCCCCCTGGTGGAAGGTGCCGCACCTGGCTGCGAATCACCAGTTGTGGCTGTGGTTCTGGGTCGTGATCGCCACCGCGGTCGGAGTGGTCGGTACAGCGGTGTGGTTGCGGCGTCGGCACGGTGACACGCCCGCTCGGCTCACGCTGCTGTGCGCCGGCCTGCTGGGGCTGGGTCTGCTCCCACAGGCGTTCCAGCGCCCCGACAGCACCCATCTCGCGTGGGGCTCGTGCGTGTCGTTCGCCCTGCTGCCCGGCGTGCTCGTCGAAGTCGCCGGTGTGGTGCGCCCCCGACTCGCCGGGTTCCGCCGTGACGTGCTCGTGGCAGCGGTGATGGCCGTGGCGATGCTCGTGGTGATGCCGTTCTACACCTACCGCTCGTACCTGCTGTACACGCGCATCGCCGTCGGCGACAAGGTCGGCGGCTACGAGGTCAGCCGGGGCGACCGCAACTTCTGGTTCGGCAACGTGCCCCTGCAGGTGGCCAGCCAGGCGGCGATCGACGAACTCGACCGGCGCGGCAGCCCGGGCGAACGGCTGCTCGTCGGCCCTGCCGATCTCAGCCGCACCATCTACAGCGATGTGGTCTTCTACTTCATGTTCCCCGAGCTCGAACCGGCTACCTACTTCATCGAGATGGACCCGGGCCTCGCCGACGACGAGGGGTCGAGCCTCGCCGCCGATGTTGCGTCTGCCGACTGGCTGATCCTCACGAACTTCTGGACCGGTTGGTTCGAGCCGAACGCGAGCAGCAACTTCGGCAGCGACGCCCCGAACCAGGTGGTGGCCGATCAGTTCTGTCTCATCGGCAACTACGAGAACGCACTCGTGCTGCTCTACGAGCGGTGCGAGCGGGGCGACGGCATCAGCCCCGCCGGCATCGGCATCGGCGCCGACCGCCGAGCGAGCCTCGACCGCGAACTGGCCAAGCACCCCTGACCCACCCCGAGTGCCACCTGCCTGCCCAGGTGGGCGATGAGAGATGAGCGCGCCACAGGCCCTCATCTCTCATCGCGAAGCACTGGGGTCGGACTCGGTCGGGTCTCCAGCGATTGGATACCGTCGAAGCACGATGTCGGTCAAGTCGGTGAAGTTGGAGCGCCCGCCCAAGGAGCACGTATCCGATCAGGCGTGGTGGGGCCTGGTGCTCGCCTCGGCGACATCGATGGTGGTGGGCATCGCCGTCACCGCGGTGAACGTGGTGTTCCCCGCGATCGAGGCCGACTTCGAAGGGGCCAGCCGCACCAGCCTGTCGTGGGGCATCACGGGGTACAGCATCGCCCTTGCGTCGCTGATGCTGGTCGGCGGTCGGCTGGCAGACCGGATGGGCCGGCGACGGATCTTCGTGATCGGCGTGTCGGTCTTCTGCCTCGCCTCGGTAGCGCTCGCGCTCGCACCTGCGGCGTGGGTGTTCGTTGCCGCACGGTTGGGTCAGGCGGTCGGCGCTGCGCTCGCCAGCCCGTCGTCGCTCAGCCTCGTGCTCGAACAGTTCCCGGCATCACGTCGGCCGAGCGCGATCGCAACGTGGACCGGGCTCGGCACCATGGGCGCCGCGATCGGTCCGTCGTTCTCGGCGGTGGTGTCCGAGCAGTTCGGCTGGCGATGGGTGTTCGTCGTGCCGCTGTTCGCCACCGTCGCATCGCTCGCGCTGGCCACCCGGGTGCTGCCCGAGGGCCGGCCCACCGGGGTCGCCCTCGGCCGCCTCGACGTGCTCGGCACCGTGCTCGGCACGCTCGGGGTGGGAATGGTCGCCGCGGTGATCACCGAGGGACCTCACCTCGGTCTCACCTCACCGTTCGTCGTGATCTGTGGCGCAGGCGCTGCGCTGCTGCTCCCCTGGTTCGTGCGGCGCTCGCTCACCCACGCCGAACCGCTCCTCGATCTGCGTCTGCTCCGTGAGCCGAACATCACCGCCGTGAACCTCGTGAACGTCGGCTTCACCGGTGCAGGCACGGCGAGCTGGCTGATCTATCCGCTGTTCATGGTGCAGCACTGGGACTACTCGGTGATGCGCGCCGGCCTGGCGCTCACCCCGTTCCCCATCGTTGCCTCGGTCACCGGGATCGTCGCCGGACGGGTGTCGGAGCGGATCGGCATCAGGCGCGTCATCGCCTGGGGCGCCCTCCTGCCCGCCGCCGGCTTGCTGTGGCAATCGTTCCGACTGGTCGACTCGCCCAACTACCTCACCGGCATCCTGCCGGGCGCGGTGCTGTTCAACCTCGGCTTCGGCATCGTCTACGCCCCCACCACAGCCCTCGCGTTGCGCAGTGTGGCCGAGCACCAGATGGGGCAGGCAACGGCGATGCTCAGCTCGTTGCGTTACCTGGGTGCCGGCCTCGGGGTGGCCCTGGTGATCTCGATCATCGGCAACGCTGACGTGGTGCCCGTCGCGTCGTTCCAGCGTGCACTGTTCGCGGTGACGATCATGGCGTTGCTCAGCGGTGTCGTGATCCTGGTCGCGTTGCGCGTGCCCGCCGAGTTCCGCCAGGGTCGGCGCGACCTACGCTGACCCAGCGGGTCAGCCACTGGAGCGGCCCTGAGCGCTCGTCAGCCGAGGGGCAGACGGCGCCACACGGGAGCGGGCAGGTGGCGCAGGGCGCTGAACACGAACCGCAGGATGCCCGGAGCCCACACGGTGCGGCTGCCCCGGCGCAGGCCCCGCACGGTGACCTCGGCGACCTTGTCGGGTGTGGTGGCGAACGGAGCCGCCTTCATCCCCTTGGTCATCGCCGAATGCACGAAGCCAGGCCTGACCACGAGCACTCGCGCGCCGCTGCCGACGAGCGAGTCGCCCAGCCCCTGGGCGAAACCGTCGAGGCCGGCCTTCGTGGCCCCGTACACGAAGTTCGCCTTGCGAACCCGCTCGCCCGCCACACTGCTGAGCACCACCAACGTGCCGTGACCCTGAACACGGAGACGATTGGCGACCGCGACGGCCACCGACACGGCACCGGTGAAGTTGAGATGCGCAAGCACAGCCGCGCCGGTCACGTCACGTCCGGTCTCCTCACCGTTGCCGAGTTGCCCGAACGCAAGCACCACCACATCGAGATCGCCGTAGGTGTCGGCGAGGCCGGCGATCAGCGCCTCGTGCGAGGCGGTATCGGCTCCGTCGAAGTGAACGACCACCACCTCGAACGCACCGTCGCGCAGCGCCGCCGCGGCGCGCTCACCCCGGTCGAGATCACGGCAAGCCAACACGATCGTGCGCGTGACAGGGCTGATCAGTTCGCGAGCGATGGCGAGACCGATGTCGCTCGTCCCTCCGAGCACGACGATGGTCTGGGGTTGTCCGAATGCGTTGTCCATGAGCGGTTTCCTGTCGGGTGTTCAGTCGTCGGCGAGGCGGAGGCGACGTCCGAGATCGCTCTGCCACGAGTCGTGCGGGTCGACCCGGCGGCGCACCGCCTGCCATTCGGCGAGGCGCGAGTAGCCACCGCGGATCGTGTGCGGCGACGTGTGCGCATCCTTCGCGAAGTAGTTGCGCCCACCCGCCCCGAGCACCATGTCGTCGAGATGGTGGAGCAACCGATCGAGGTTCGGCGCGCCACCGGGCAAGTCGAGTGCCAGAGTCCATCCCGGCTGCGGGAAGCTGAGCGGCGCCTCGTTGCCGGCCCCGAAGCGCTTCAGCACGGCGAGGAAGCTCGCCGCTCCGCTCGCCGAGACCCGCTCGACGATGCGGCGCATCGCGTCCTCCTGGCCGAACGGCACCATCAGCTGGTACTGCACGAGACCGGGACGGCCGTAGAACCGGGGCCACTGCCCCACCATGTCGAGCGGGTGGAAGAACGAGCTGATGCTCTCGATACCGCCGAGCCTGCGCTTGGGCGCCTTCCGGAACCACAGCTCGTTGAACGCGGCGACGGTCATGTGGTTCAGCAGTCCGGGGCGGGGAATGATCGGAGGTACCGACACGAGCTGCTGCGGACCGTACGCGAGCGGATCGACCTGCTGCTTCGCAGACAACTGATCGAGCTTGGCGTGGTCGCCGCGAGTGAGCACACTGCGCCCGAGCTGGCTGCCCTTGGCCGCGAGGTCGATCCAGGCGACGCTGTAGCGGTGGGCCTCGTCGTCGCCGTCGTCCATCACCGACATCAGCCTGTCGAGATCGGCGATCCGGTGCGTGTCGACAGCCATCCGGCTCGTCTCGACGGCCAGCAGCGCGATCGTGGCCTCGAGCACGATGCCGGTCAGGCCCATGCCACCGATCGTCGCCCAGAACAGGTCGGGATCGGACGTCCGGCTCAGCTCGGCAACAGAGCCGTCGGCGAGCTGCAGCGACATCCTCAGCACGTGATTGCCGAACGAGCCGTCGACGTGGTGGTTCTTGCCGTGGATGTCGCTGGCGATCGCCCCGCCGATCGTGACGAAGCGAGTACCGGGGGTGACGGGCACGAAGAACCCACGAGGCACGAGATGGCGGAGCAATTCGTCGAGGCTGGCGCCGGCCGACACCGTGACCGTGCCTGCCGCCCGGTCGAGCAATGCGTCGGACGCACTCCCCAGCAGCCGGATCACGAGACCACCGCCGTTCTGCGCAGCGTCGCCGTAGCTCCGGCCGAGGCCGCGCACGAGCGCACCTCGATCGTCGATCTCCTTCAGCGCCCCGGGGAGCTCTCCGGGGAACAGCTCCACCACGTCGGCGGCCGACGGGTTGGTGCGTCCCCATCCGGTGAGCGTCGTTCGAACCACGGCCCTCACGCTACGGCCTCAGTACGGCCACTCCGGGTCACGCCCGGTGGCCTTCTTCAACAGGGTCCCGAGCTTGGCGCTGATCAACACCTTGATCGCCAGGTTCTTGACGAACCACGGGAGCTGTGCGATCTGCCGCAGCGCATTCCCCACCCGGGCTCCGGCGCCCGCCGGCAGGTCGCGGCGGTACTCGGTCATCGACCGCGCCCGCCCCACGTAGCGCCACTGCGGACTGCACACGAGTTCGCGCATGATCGCTGCCGTGACCCCCACCGACGAGAACGAGTCGTGGATGAGCATCGTGCCACCCGGCTCGGCCCGAGCACCCCAGTCGCGGATGTCGGCACGCGCTGGCGCGTACCGATGGGCACCATCGATGTACAGCACCTGCACCGAACCGGGGACATCGACGAGCGCCACGTCGCTGAACGCCCGCACGTGGTGCACCCGATCGGCCACACCTGCCGCGGTCAGGTTCCGGATGAAGACGGCGTGGTCGTCCTCGGCCTCGGCGACGAAACCATCGATCTCCTGCGGACCTCGGTCGTTGCCTGCATGCGGGTCGATCGCCACCAGTTCCACGCCGGGCTCGGCCGCCGACGCGAGCACGATCGTGCTCCGACCGCGGAAGCTGCCGATCTCGACGATCCGTTGCCCGGGTGCCGCAGTTCGCGCCGCGTCGTACAGCCGGCGCGCCTGGTCGGGCGACATCCAACCCTCCACATCGGCAACCGAAGCCAGCACCTCGTCGAACGCCTTCACCACGATGATTCCTGCCTCTCTGCCATTGCCACTGCCCAGATCGCCACCGCTGCCCCGATCACGACACGTACACACCGAGCCCGAAGACCACGAGCCACACCACGCCGAGCACCTGCAGCGTGCGATCAGCGATGAAGATCTCCTCTGGCGCCGCGCCATGGCCCTGTTCGAGGATGAGCAGGTAGCGCAGCAATGCCGTCGCCATCGGCACGATCGACAACTCGTAGAACGGCCACGACGTGCCCGCGATCTCCTTCGTGGCGAAGGCCCACATGCAGTACGAGACCATCGCTGCCGCCAGGCTGATCGACACGACATCGCGCAGATACCGCAGCGAGTACTGATCGAGCGTGGCTCGTGTGTGCGCATCGTCGCCCACCTCGCGCAGCTCGGCGAACCGCTTGCCGCTCACGATGAACAGTGAGGCGAACGAGGTCGTGAGCAGGAACCAGGTGCTCATCGGCACATCGGCGGCGACCGCGCCACCGATCGCACGGAGCACGAAGAACGCCGCGACCACGACGAGGTCGACCACCGCGATGTGCTTGAGCACCGCGCTGTACGCAGCGGTGAGCGCGACGTACGCGGCGGCGGCGATGCACGCCTTCCAACTCGCGAGCGCTGCAACTGCGACACCGCCCACGAGCAGGGTCGAGCCGACGAGCCATGCGATCCGCAACGGTACGGCGCCGCTCGCGATCGGCCGGTTGCGCTTCGTGGGGTGATTGCGGTCGTTGTCGACATCGAGGATGTCGTTCCAGTAGTAGCCACCGCTGGCCACCATGCAGAACGACACGAACATGATCAGGGTGGGAACGAGGTAGTCGCGGTTGTCGAGCACGCCGGCGGCACCGGGCGCTGCGAACACGAGGACGTTCTTCGCCCACTGCTTCGGTCGGGCCTCTCTGACCAGCGACCGCACGAGGCTCGGCGCGACCACGGCGTCCACTGCCGTCACCGGGTCGTCTCCGCTGGCACGGGCTGCACCGTAGTGCCTTGCACCCACATCGGACGGTGAGCCATCTCGAGCATCTCGCGGTCGCCCCGGCTGTCGCCGTAGGCCCAGATCTCTGCATCGGCGAGGCCCTCGACAGCAAGCCACGCAGCGAGACGCTCGGCCTTCTCGGCCGCCCGACAGTTGCCGCCGTCGAGATGATCGCCATAGCGGTCACCGACCCGATCCACGTCGGTACAGATCACGCCGTCCATGCCCAACGCACTCGCCAACGGCTCGAGGTACGGTCGCAGCGACGCCGACACCATCACGGTGCGGTGGCCCATCTTCTGATGCCAGCGCAGCCGCGCGATCACGTCGTGGCGGAGGCGCCGGGTCTGCACGTACGACGCGAAGCTGCGTCCTTCGGCCTCGATCTCGTCGATCCGTCGACCACGGAACACGCCGCCGACGACGACGTCCTTGAGTGCGTCACGATCACGGCGAACAAGACTCCCCACCGTCGCGACGGGCCGACGCAGCACCGCGAGGAGCAGCCCTCGCCTGCCGCCCACACGCTCGAGGAACGGACGCACACAGTCGCGATCGGTGATCGTGCCGTCGACGTCGAACGCGGCGACCACGGTTCGTGCGTCGCTCATTCCAGGTCCTCCACCATCTGCCAGTAGTCGGGCCAACTCTTGGTCACGACGCCCGGGTCGTCCACCTCGATGCCGTCGACGGCGAGCCCGAGCAGTGCGAACGACATCGCCAACCGATGGTCGTGATGCGTGCCGAGGCGCGCTCCGTGCGGGTGGCCGGGCTGGATCACCAGGCCGTCGTCGGTCTCGGTGGCCCGCACCCCGGCGGCACGAAGCTCGCGGCACAGATCGCCCAGCCGATCGCTCTCCTTGCCGCGGATGAACCCGACGCCGCGGATGGTGGTGGGCGTGTGCGCGAACGGAGCAACCACGGCCAGCGTGGGCACCAGGTCGGAGAGGTCGACCATGTCGATGTCGATGCCACGCAGCGGCCCTTCACGAGTGACCGTGGTGCCCCGATGGTTCACTGCGACGTCGCAGCCCATGTCACCGAGCACGTGGGCGAAGCGGGCGTCGCCCTGCAGCGAGGTGGAGGTGAGACCGGGCACGTGCACGGTGCCACCGACGACCGCCGCCGCGGCGAGCGGATAGCTCGCCGAACTGGCGTCAGGCTCCACGATGTAGTGCGCCGGCCGATAGCTGCCGGCCGGCACCGACACGATCTCGTCGCTCACCTCCACGCCCTCCACACCGAACGACGCCATCACCGCAGCAGTGATGCCCAGGTACGAACGCGACACCAACGGCGTGGTCAACTCGATCCGCAACCCGTGCGGCAGGCAGGGGCCGATCATCATCAGCGCGGTGATGTACTGGCTGCTCACATCGCCCCGGATCGACACACGCCCACTCGACGCGTCGAGCGGACCGGCAACGGTGACCGGGAGGTGCCCCCACCTCTCCCCGGGTGTCACCCGAGCACCGAGTGACACGAGTGCATCGTGCAAGGGCGTCATCGGACGACTCCGCAACGGAGGCAGGCCGTCGATCGTGAACGGCCCAGCGCCCAGCGCCGCCACTGCGGTGACGAAGCGCGACGTGGTACCGGCGAGCCGGGTGGGCAGCGTGCGCGGCCCAGAGGAGAGCCGAGCTGCCGTGCCGTCGACCGACACCGAGTCGAGCCGACCGGTCGCTCGCACTGCGATCCCCATCAGCCCCAGGCAGTCGAGCATCGCTGCGGTGTCGTCGCCCGGCGCCACGCCGTCGAGTTCGGAGGTGCCATCAGCGAGGGCTGCACACACCAGGGCCCGATTCGCCACACTCTTCGATCCCGGCACGTGCACCACCGCCGACAGCGGCCCGAGCACCGGTGTCACCCGGCGCACATCCGCAGCGTCCGGGTGGTCGAGGCCGCTCATCCGAGGCGTTGCACGGCGGGTCGGTATCCCCGTGCCATGAGCCCACCCCGGTAGAGGTCGGCCCTGCCCGCGTCGACGAGCACCACGGCGATGCCACGATTGCCCTCGAGGCTGTGCACCACCTCGAAGTTGGCGATGTTCACGCCGAGCTCGGCCGCAAGGGTGAAGATCTCGGCCGCGGCTCCGGCTCGGTCGAGGATCGGGATGCGGACCTCGGCGAGTTCGCTGGGCTGGTTCACCCGGCTCGGCAGGTTGGCGCGGGCCTCGCGTGCGCGCTGCAGCAGCCCGAGCAGCGCATCCCGGTCGTCGACGGACACCACGTCACGCATCTCCTGCAGCCCGGCGATCAGCCCGTCGAGTGCCGACAGGATCGCCGTTCGGTTCTCGGCGCAGATGTCGAGCCAGATCGCCGGGTGGCCCGACGCGATGCGGGTCATGTCACGGAAACCACCGGCGGCGAGCCGCAACAGCGCGGCGTGCTCCTCGGCGCGCTCGCTGGCCAGGCCCATGAGCGTGGCCGCAGCGAGATGCGGCACATGGCTGATCACGGCCACCACCTGGTCGTGGCGGTCGGGCGGCAACGCGATCACCTCGGCACCCAGCTCGTTCACCACCGCGGCCACTGCCGAGAACGTCTCGTCGGCGGTGGACGCCGTCGGCGTGAGCACCCACACCGCGCCCTGGAACATCGTGCCGTCAGCCCCGTCGATACCCTCGAGCTCGCTGCCCGCCATCGGGTGGCCGCCCACGAACCGTGGGTCGTCGACGGCAAGGGCGATGCCGTTCTTCACACTGCCGACGTCGGTGACGACTCCCGACGTGTCAGCGATCGCCCGCTTCACCTGATCGACGACGGCCGATACCGGGGTGGCGACGAAGGTGATCTCGGCCCCCGGGTCGATGCCGGCAGCGGCGATGCACCCCATCGAGATCGCCCGCTCCACCCGTGCGGGATCGAGGTCGTCGCCGCTCACGTGCCACCCGCACTCGGCGAGCGCGAGTCCGATCGAACCGCCGATCAGACCGAGACCGGCCACGTTGGCGCGGCGGGGCTGGGGGGCGTCGTTCACGGGCTACGAATCTAACGGGGTGCCCCGCGCTCCAGCGGCTTCGATCAGGGCGTTCAGCTCGGACCGGGTGACCTCGCGCCATTCGCCGGGCTTCAACGTGCGGTCGTGGAGGGTGCCGATCCGCACCCGCACGAGCCGCTCGACCGGATGGCCGATCGCCTCGCACATCCGTCGCACCTGACGGTTCCGGCCCTCGTGGATCGTGATCCGCAGCACTCCCGGCGACGGCTGCGACACCTGCGCAGGAGCGGTCATGCCGTCGTCGAGCTCGATGCCGTCGCGCAATGAGCGGATGCGGCCCTGGGCCACCTGCCCACCGGCGACCTCGGCCAGGTACTCCTTGTCCACACCGTGACTCGGATGGGTGAGACGTTGGGCCAGCTCCCCGTCGTTCGTGAGCAGCAGGAGGCCCTCCGTCGCCACGTCGAGGCGGCCCACCGGATACACCCGCGGCTCGTCGGGCACCATCTGCACCACGGTACGACGCCCCTGCGGGTCACTCGCCGTGGTGACCACTCCGGGGGGCTTGTTGAGCAGGTAGTACACGAGACCGGGCTTCGCTCCGATCGGCACGCCATCGACCTCGATCCGGTCGACCTCCGGGTCGACCCGCCGCCCGAGCACCGCGACCTCGCCATCGACGGTGACGCGGCCCGATGCGATCAATTCCTCGCTGACACGCCGGCTGCCCCATCCCCGCGTGGCCAGCACCTTCTGCAGCCGCTCGCCCTGGGGCATCGCCGCCGACGCCGCGGCCCACTGCTCCCACAGCGGCGGCTCCGGCTCGCCATCTGCTCGTCGAGCGTTCACGGAGCGGTGTCGGACTGGCCGGCGGCACCGGCGGACGGCGTGGGCTCGACGCGCAGACCGTGTTCGAGCGCCTCGACCACATCGGCACCCGGTACGAACTCGGCGATCGGCGGCAGATCGGCCAGCGAGGCGAGGCCGAGCTTCTCGAGGAACGCAGGTGTGGTGCCGAACAGGATCGCCTGACCCGGGCCACTGTCGCGGGCGACTTCGGTGATGTACCCGCGGGCCTGCAGTGTGCGCAGCACACCGTCGGGGTCGACCCCACGGATGCTCGCCACCTGCGAACGCGAGATCGGTTGCTTGTAGGCGACGATCGCGAGCGTCTCGAGCGCAGCGCCGCTCATCCGGGCGCGCTGGCCATCGAGCAGGAAGCGCTCCACGTACGGCGACTGGTCGGGATGCGACTGGAACCGGTAGCCGCCGGCCACCTTCACCAGTTGGAAGCCGTGTCCGGCCTCGTCGTAGGCCCGGGCGAGCTCGGTACAGAGCCCCTCCACCACCGCAGTGGGCAGTTCGAGCAGCTGGGCCAGTAGCTCGGCGGCCACCGGTTCGACGGCAACCATCGCGATCGCCTCGATCGCTCGCACCGTGTCGCCGTCGGGAACCCCTGGCAACCGACCCTGCGGCTCTGCATGCACCAGCACCGGGACCGGCGCTCGCATGTCGAGATCCTGGCCCGTCGAGCTCAGCGTCTCGGTCGGTTCCACGTCGTTCGGTTCCACGTCGTCCGGTTCCACACCATCCATCGGGTCCATCGGGTCCATCGGGTCCATCGGGTCCATCGGGTCCATCGGTTCGGTCATCGGGTCAGCCCTCGTAGTCGTCGATGGCGAGCACCGATTCCTCGTGGGCGCGGTCCATGCCGTTCCACACGATCTCGATGTCGCCGAACCGCTCGGTCTGCTCCAGCTCGACCGCGCCCTGCTTGAACAACTCGAGCAGTGCCAGGAATCTGACGATCACCTCGAGCCGCTCGACCAGGCCACCGGTCAGACGGCTGAACGAGATCCGTCCCACGCGGGGCAACTCGTCGATCAGCTCGACCAGCGCGTCGGAGACGCTCGCACGGACCGGATACACGTGGAACAGATCGACCCTCGGTGGCCCGGGCTTCGGCGTGATCGCGCGCACGTACGCCGAGTGCAGGCGTTTCGGGGTGATGCCATCCATCAGATCGGGCACGAGTTCGGCGAAGCGCTCGTCGGGGCCGCTGTCGCGGGGGAAGCTGCGGTCGGCATCGTCGGCGAAGCGACCGAACACGGCCGCCACGTCCTTGAACGTCTTGCACTCGAGCAGGCGAGCGAGCAAGAGGTCGCGCTCTTCCCACAGGGCCAGCTCGTCGTCGAGGTCGATGTCCTCGCGGCCGGGCAGCAACCGGCGAGCCTTCAGCTCCACGAGGGTGGAGGCGATCATCAGGAACTCGGTCGCGACGTCGAGGTCGAGGCCCTGGAGCTTCTCGATCTCGCGCAGGTACGCGTCGACGATGATCGACAAACGGACCTCGTGGATGTCGACCTGCTCCTTGAGGATCAGGTGGAGGAGGAGATCGAACGGTCCCTCGTACACCGGGGTCGCCACGTCGAACGCCATGGCCATCAAAACTAGCCCCGAGCGACCCGGCTCCCTCGGTAGCGTTGCGCCCCGTGACCCGCGTGCTGTCCTGCATCCAACCCACCGGAGACGTCCATCTGGGCAACTACCTGGGCGCACTGCGGAACTGGGTGAGCGGCCAGCACGAGGCCGACGTCTTCCACGGCATCGTCGATCTGCACGCCCTCACGGTCACCGACACCCCCGGCACGCTGGGCGAGGCGACCGTGCGCATGGCCGCGATGCTGTTCGCCGTCGGCCTCGACCCCGACGTCGCCACCGTGTTCGTGCAGAGTCACGTGCCCGAACACACACAGCTCGGCTGGGTGATGGAGTGCACCGTCAGCTTCGGCGAGCTCAGCCGGATGACCCAGTTCAAGGACAAGTCGGCCAAGCGCGAGGGCGACTTCATCGCCGCCGGGCTGTTCACCTACCCGGCGCTGCAGGCAGCCGACATCGTGCTGTACGACGCCGATGAGGTGCCCGTCGGCGAAGATCAGCGTCAGCACATCGAGATCACCCGCGACATCGCGATCCGGTTCAACAGTCGCTTCGGTGACACCTTCGTCGTACCGAAAGCAGTGACGCCGAAGGCGGGCGCTCGCGTCATGGACCTGCAGGATCCGACGTCGAAGATGAGCAAGTCGGCCGGCGGCGACACCGGCCTCGTCTACCTGCTGGAAGAGCCGGCGGTGATCATGAAGAAGTTCAAGCGGGCCGTCACCGACAGCGAGACCGAGGTTCGCTACGACCGGGTCGACAAGCCGGGCATCTCGAACCTGCTCGACATCCTGTCAGCCTGCTCGGGCGAGTCCACCGAGTCCCTTGCCGGGCGGTACACCCAGTACGGGCCGCTCAAGGTCGACGCAGGTGAGGCCGTGGTCGAGATGCTGCGTCCCATCCAGGCCCGCTACCACGAGCTGATCACCGACCGCGACGAACTCGCCCGGATGCTCCGTGTGGGCGCCGAACGCGCCGGCACGGTCGCCAAGGCGACCCTGCAGCGGGCGTACGACCACATCGGCCTGCTCCCCCGCTGACAGCGACCGATCAGCCTCCCGGCCCGTTCGCCCGCCCCAGGCTTGGTCGTCAGACGTTGCAGGCGCTGATCCTGGTCTGCACGAAGTGCACGAGCTCGGCCTCCGAGAGGCCTGCGCCGGCGTCGACAGCCTGTGCGAATCCTGCATCGCCGAGCGCCCCGCGCAGTTCCTCCACCGCTGAACTGGCGTCACGCACGTCGTTCGGCTCGAACGGCAGTGCCAACATCGCGCCCGATGCGCTCAGCGCCCCGTGCAGCAGTGCCGCTGCACGGTGGTCGCCTGCCCGGGTGAGCAGCCCGATGACCCGGCGTAGCGAGAGCCGCAGGTTCGCCCAGTCACCACCTCGGCTCCAGGTGTCGATGACCACACCGGAACCGTTGAGGGC
>Ga0105046_10007119_pt1 | contig 17648 bp, 19 predicted proteins | sample MAT03_FD_78385 | JGI IMG/M metagenome (GOLD analysis project Ga0105046, IMG submission 78385) | Freshwater microbial communities from Lake Fryxell liftoff mats and glacier meltwater in Antarctica - MAT-03 (megahit assembly) | ecosystem: Environmental > Aquatic > Freshwater > Ice > Liftoff...
GGATGGTGTTGTTGCGGATCACCGAGCTCAGGTTGCCAGTGTTGCCCTCGAAGACCCTGATCGCGCTATAGCCCCGGCAGATGGTACAAACCTGGTCATCGCCAAAGGTGATGTCGTTGCCCTGCACCAGGATGTGGACGGCCCCATCGTTGAAGCGCAGGTCCATGCCGTTGTACTTGGTGGAAACCCGGTTGTTCAGGATATCCACATGCATGTAGCCACTGCGGTCAACGCGGTATGCCGTGCCCATGTCCAACATGTTGTTGTTCGAGGAACGCACGCTCATGTACTCGGTGTACACGCCCCAGCGGCAGTCCTCGAAGGAGGGGAGGGTGGTGGCGCTAACCGCTGGCATGTAAACCGTTCCGGGGGCCGAATGCACCTTCATCGCCCCATGATATAATTGAACCTCCGGTCCAGCGCACTTCCATCCAACGTATCCAATGCGGCTTGGGTGATGCGCAGCGGATAGAGGCTCCGGTTCACCGGCTGCTCCATCATCTCCAACCACTTCGCTTGCTCGATGTGCGCCGGGCGGTTGGCCAAAAGCACAGCCAGGGTGGGTGCGTTGAAGGCCGCAACGCCCGGCTCCTGCGCTGCCGTTTGCGCCCGTGATAGGCAAGGCACGGCTAACAACAGCAGGAACAGGAGTGGCTTGCTCATGGGTCTAAAATTACGCGCACGCTGGTGGCCTTGCTACCCCATTGCAAGCGGCAGTGGTACATGCCTGCTGGCATGTTGCTCAGTTGTACGTTGTGCATGGTGCTCCACGCTGGCAGTTTCTCGCGAAGCACCACCTGCCCGGCGGCGTTGTACAACTCCAACTCGCCCGCTGAAGCCTGCGCAGGGTAGCTTAACACGAACTCGCCGCTATTGGGATTTGGATAGGCGGAAGTATTCGCTTGCACCACCGTTTCTTGCACGCCCACATTGATCCCCAGGCTATCGCACACGCTGCCATCCACCGGGCCCAGGTGGTAGTTGGGGTGGTTGGGTAGAGAGTTGCTGAAATACCGCGGTAACGCAATTCCGTGCTGTTCCATGTTGCACGCCAGGCCCGGCTGGTCGGGATCGTGGATCACATGTAGCTTGTCGGTACTATTGCCCGTGCCGATATAGATCTTGCCGTCAGGTGCTAGCTGTGCGATATCGAATAGCGTTGCGAACGGTGGAAATGGCGAATAGGTACTATCCCACTCCGCGATAAGGACCATGCTCGCTTCGATATTCGAAGCCTCTGTATCGTACTGGTACAGGTCCTCGACAGAGGGAACATAGAGGAACCGGCTGTTGGGCGAGAATGCCACGCCGCCCATGGTGTTCGCATCGTTTATAAGGATATGCACCGGGTTGGAGTACAGCCCAGTGCAACGGTCGAAGTCGAAGACCTCCAGGTCTTGATTGAACTGGCCCCAGTAGTACGCGAACTTGCTGCCATCCGGTGAGAAGCAGACCTGGCCAACATCCTTCGGGCGGACAACGCCGACGGACTGGGTCCCGTCCACGCTGACCCCATTGGGTGTGACCAGCAGCCGATAGAAACTGTTCGTGTTCACCTTGTGGCAAAACACCCACCAGTCCCTTCCATTCGCATGGCGCACTGCGGTGATTTTCCCCGCGTTCAGCGAATCGCTTATCAATATCTGGTTCTTCGTTCCTACCCCCCCCAAGCCACCGTTCAAGCTCATATCGATTGTGGTTAAATAGAGGTAATGGGCGACAGAAGTTGCTTGGTCATCAACAGTGCTATGGACGAGGTAGTAGATACCCGGCCCCTCAGGTTTGGGCAAGATCAGGCAACCCTGTGAGATATACACGCCTCCTGGATAGGTCACGGTGTAGGCACTCGGGTTGAGTCCGGTGCCATTCATCAAAGTATCCCCATTCCGATCGCCCAGAAAGACACCGTTGGCACCGAAGAGCAGCTCACCGTCAGCGTCCGTCATATTCGCCGATGTCCTTTTGAATCCAATGTCTCGTGATACCGTGGAAATGGAAAGGTTGCCGCTCAAGAATTGCAGATCCACTCCTCCGAACGGAGGGGGAGCATAGCTTTCAAATCCCCCCATCCAGAGGTTGTTCAGCCCTTGAGCTAGCACTCCAACAGCGCCTTGCAACGCTATACCTACAAGCGCCGCACGAGCGCATTGTTCAATGCTCTTGGAGTACTTCATGATGTGCGGACTCATCAACGAACGATGGTCAGCTTGCCATTCCCAAGCACACCAGTTCGCAAAAGCACCTTGTAGTAATACAGCGCTGGTGCAAGACTTGAGGTGTTGAAGGTCATGCGCGGCGTATCCATAGGGATAGCCACTCGCATTACCTCTTCACCAACGGCATTGTAGGCCATCAGAACGCCTTGCTCAGCCAGCGTCCGGGTTAGCACCAATGTGGCTTCATCGCTGGCTGGATTCGGTACCACGCTCACCACGCTGGGCGCTTGTTCAGCCAAGCGCATCACCTCGTCACCCAAGGAATTCGACAACATCAGCCAAGCGGATCCGGTCAAGGGCACAGGCAATATCAATGTCGCCTCTTCATGGGCGGGGTTGGGCAGCACGCGTACAGAGGTAGTGGCTCTGCACCAGTATTCCAAGTGTCGTCACCCACGCGCGCGCTCCATGATCAGGAGAGTATCTTGCGCTGCACTCCTTCCCGATGTTCCTCAAGCGGATCCTCCACTACCTGAACCCGGTGACGCTCTTTGGGAAGAGCGATCCCAACTCGAGCCTGCGCTTCATGCACGGGGTGAACCGCATCAGCTTTTTCATTTTCCTGTTCTGCGTGATCGTGATGATCGTTCGCGCGTGTACGCGCTGAGAGCAGGAGGCAGGGGCAGTTGGCAGGAAGGCAAAGACAAGACACTGCGCCTGCCCTGCGCCTGCCTACTGCCCCTGTCCCCGCCAGATCCTCCAGCTCGCTTCGGCCTGGGCTTCGAGCATGTGTGTTCCGTTGGTGGTGTTCGCTCCGCGTGCGCGTCCTTCGCGAAGAAAGGCGGTCTCCGCCGGATTGTAGACCAGGTCGATCAGCATATGCCGTGGACCGATGGCGTCGTACGGCAACATGGGCTTGCTGTCCACATCCGGGAACATGCCCAATGGCGTGGTGTTGATGATCAACGGGCAAACGCTGACGATGATCGGGTCGAGGAGGTCCCACGTCAGATCACCGCGTTCACGGCTGCGACTGACCACGCGGAAACGGATACCGAGTTCCTTGAGCACGCACACCACCGCACGGCTGGCGCCACCGCTGCCGAGGACGAGCGTTCTTGGCCTTGTCCCTTTCAAAAGCGGAAGCAACGTGCTGCGGAAGCCTTCGACATCCGTGTTGTGCCCGGTGGTGCGGCCATTGTGGATCGAAATGGTGTTCACAGCGCCGACGGCAGCGGCCATTGGATCGACAGCGTCCAGTAGCGGCATGACCGAGCGCTTGTAGGGGATCGTTACGTTCAAGCCGACGAGATCGGGCGTGCCGTTCAGCAGGGCTGGAAGGTCCTCGATGCGGTCGAGTTCAAATGGATCGTAGCGGTGATCGGAAAGTCCCTCGCGCTTGAACTTCGCTTCGAAGTAGCGCTGGCTGAAGGAATGGGAGAGCGGCTTGCCGATGAGTCCGTATCGCTGCACGCTACCGAACGTCTCAGGCCTTGGATCTATTGCTGCGGTGGCGGATGAACTCCACCAGCATGGGTAGCACACTGATGAACACGATGCCCAGGATAACGGCTTCGTAGTGCTTCTGCACCCATGGATGTGTGCCGAAGGCGAAGCCCGCGAGCAGGAGCAGCCCGATCCAAAGTGCGCCGCCCAGCACATCGAACGGCAGAAATTTCCTGCGATAGTCCATGGCACCAACCCCGGCCACGAACGGGGTGATCGTGCGAACGATGGGTACGAACCGTGCGATGATGATCGTCTTCACGCCGTACTTCTCAAAATAGCTGTGTGTCTTGTCCAGGTGCTTCTGTTGTACGAGGTCGCGCCCGAAGAGCCGCCATTTCGCCACACGCGGCCCGAAGAAGCGGCCGATCCAGTAGTTGATGTTGTCGCCCAGTACCGCCGCGACGAACAGCAGCCCGAACAGCGTGGCAAGGTCCAGTGAGGGGTTGGCCCCCGCAGCGAGCGAGCCGGCCACGAAGAGCAACGAATCACCGGGGAGGAACGGCATGATCACCAGGCCGGTCTCTACGAAGATGATCATGAACAAGAGCGCGTAGATCAGGTCCCCATGCGCCATGATGAACATCGGCAGCGTGACGTTGAGGTGCGTGATGAAGAACCAGAATTCCTGGAGCGTTTCGAGCATGGTGATGGGGGCTGGGCGAGGTGTGGTGCGCGATCAATCGCACTGGAGTTCAGGTGCCACCGAGGCGCCGTAGGCCAGGATCCCGCCGGTGAGGTTGATCAGGTTGTCATAGCCGTACCGCGTGGAGAGGGCCTGGATCACGGCACCGGAACGGCCACCGCTTTTGCAATGCACCACCACGGGAATGTCTTTGCGGAACTCCGCGAGCCGCTCGACCACTTCGCCCAGGGGGATCAAGGTGCCACCGATGTTGCAACGCTCCGCCTCGTAAGGTTCGCGCACGTCGATCAGTTGGAAGGTCTCTCCAGCGTCCTTCCACTTTTTGAGTTCGACGGCAGTGATCTCTTTCATCGGTGCGAAGATGGTGGATCGTTCAGTGCGGGAGCGGGTGGTGAACAACAGCAGCGCGGTAAGCGCAACTATACCTGGCGGAGCTTCTCAGCCACCGCTTCTGGCAGGTACTGGAAGAAGGTGTCACCGCGCAGGCCAAGGCGCAGGGTTTCCAATGGGATCACTTCCTCCGGCGCGATGTTGCCCAGATTCACGTTAGGGCCGAGCTGTTTGATGAACCAGGTCTGCTGGGATTTCTGCGGTGCTTCCCACAGGATGTCCTTACCCGGCACCTTCGCCAGAATGCGGTTGACCAGTGATGTGTGCGCGTGGCCGTTCGGCCGGTAGATCCCCACCGTTCCGCTCTCGCGTGCTTCGGCGATCACCTTCCAGGATCCGGCGTCCAGTTCCGTGCGCATCATGTTCACCCACTTGGCGGGACTGATCAGAATGCCGGATTCCTTGCTACCCACCTCGCTCAGTACGGTATAGGTCTTCGCGAGGTCCGTGATGTACTTGCACTTCTCCTTCTCGGGCATGTTGATCGAACCATCGGAAACCTCGACGGTATCCAGCCCCAACTGATCGAGCAGCTTCTTGTAATCCTTGAAAAGTCCACGCGCGATGAACGCCTCGAAGAGCGTGCCGCCGAGGTACACTTTCATCCCTGCCTTCTGGTAGATGAGGATCTTCTCCTGGAGGTTCGGTGTGATGAACGAGGTGCCGAAGCCGAGCTTGACCAGGTCCACCAGGTGCCCGGCGGCCGAAACAAGGTCTTCGGCCTGCCGCAGGGACGAACCCTTGTCCATGACCATGGTGAGGCCATCCTCGCGTGGTTTTTTCGACCGTGCGGGGATATGCGAGAGAGCGTAGTTCATTTTTTGTACAGTTCGAGCAAATGCAGCACTTGCGGCATTTGCGCCGCCTCCGGGTAGTGCTCGAGCAATTGCTTGTGGCCCTCGTGATCGGCCACCAGCGTCTCCTCCAATTCGAGCAGGGCCTGCTGCTCCGATCCGCAGCGCAATAGATAGCTCACCATGCGGTAGCGGAACCGGCTGCTGAGCTTGTGTACCGGTTCTCCATCGCGCAGCTTCTTTATCGCTGCTTCAGCCCCCTTCAGGTTCATCAGCAGATCGGCATGGTCCAACCAGCCGTCGATGCTTTCGGGTTCGAGTTTGTTCAGGCGGTCGTAAGCGGCGAGCGCCTCTTCGAATCGTCCGGCGCGGCCCATCGCGTTGGCGAGGTAGAACCAGGCATCGCCATGTTCCGGAGCCAGGCGGGCGGCCACTTCCAGGTCCTTGATGGATTCGGGCAGGCGCCCTTGAACGTCCTTCACCACACCACGGCCGATCCAGGCATCGACCCAATTGGGATCCAGCGCCAGGGCCTGGTCATAGTGGATGAGCGCCTGTTCCAGACGTTCCATCTTCTCGTAACACTCACCGATGTAGCTGAAGGTGATCGCCTGTGGGCCGTCGTGTACGATCGTCTCCTCGTAGCACTCGACCGCCGCCTTGAAATCGCCTGCGACCAACAGGTTGCGCGCCTTGCTGAAGTAGGCCGAACTGAATTTCTCGTCGATCGCGATGCACAGGTCCAGCGCTTCGTTGCTCTCGGGCAAGCGGTCCAACCGCGCGAGTGCGTTACCCAGGTTGTACCACGCCACGAACGCATAAGGATGTTCGTTCGTGAATTCGCGGAAGAAGACCACCGCGGCCTGATGGCCTTCAGCGAGATCGTAACAGTAGGCGAGCTCATAGAGCACCGCCTCGTTCTCAGGATTCAGCTCCAGGGCTTTCTTCAAGTGATGGATGGCCTGTTCAAAGGCTTCCAGGTTCTCGTACTCGAAGGCGAGGTCCAGGTAGATGTCATCGAGTCCCTCCTCGGCGAGGTCCAGGGCACGTTTGTAATGCTCAATGGCCCGTCTGTAGTTGCGTAGCTGGCTGTAGATGCCGGCCTTGTGCAGGTGTACATCCTCGTTGAACGGTTCCAGTTTACCGATGGCGTCCAGGACCTCCAGCGCCTTGTTCAACTTGCCCATGCTCATCAGCACCTGGGCATCGCAGAACATCAGGTCCAATGAACCCGGATGCTGCTTGTGCGCGTAGTCAAGCACCTCCTTGGCGCGGCGCATGTCGCTCTGCTCCAGGTAGTGTTCGATGATCATCTCGAACTCCTCCACATCGAAGAAGTAGTGGTCGTTCAGGTGGAGCATGGCCTCGTAGCGCTGGACACAGCCTTGCTGATCGTCGTTGCGCTCGGGAAGGGGCAGGTAGCCTTCGTTCATTCGGTGTGCGTGGGCCTTGTCGGACAAAAATAGGTCGTTCATTTCCGGGGTGATCACCGGCGGCCCGCATTATGAACATCCCCCGGTGCATGTCGCTGGGTCCTAGAGCAGTGGCCGTGCTCGTTGAACATTCGATCGTGGAAGGGTGGGGGTGCGGGAACGTGTTGGAGCTATTCACCCGGATAGCTTTGCGGGGCTTGTGACGTGCTGATCGCCGCAGGCGAAACTGAAGCCATGACACTTATCCGTTCCATTTCGGGCATCCGCGGCACCATCGGCGGCGCTCCCGGCGAAGGCCTGACACCCGTGGATGTGGTGCGCTATACAGCGGCCTACGGCGCGATGATCCTTGCGCGTACCCGTTCGGCCCAAAGCGGCGGCATGCCCATCGGTCCGAAACGGCGTTCGCGTATCGTCCTGGGCAGTGACGCGCGCATCAGCGGGCCCATGGTAGCGGACCTGGTGCGCGGGACACTTATTGGTATGGGCTTCGATGTGATCGACCTGGGGCTCGCCACAACCCCCACGGTGGAGATCGCTGTTCCGGGCGAACGCGCGCAGGGAGGCATCATCCTTACCGCGAGCCACAACCCGATCCAATGGAACGCGCTCAAACTGCTCAACGACCTGGGTGAGTTCATCAGCGCCGAGGATGGTGCCGAAGTACTGCGTATCGCCGAGGCGGGCGTGTTCGACTTCGCGCCGGTGGAGGAACTGGGCCATGTGCGCACCGCGAGCGGATGGACCCGAAGGCATATCGATGACATCCTTGAACTGGACCTGGTGGATGTGGAAGCCATCAAGAAAGCCAGGTTCCGGGTAGCCTTGGACGCGGTGAATTCCGTGGGGGGCGAAGCCGTGCCCGCACTGCTCACGGCCTTGGGCGTGTTGGAAGTGGTGGAGATCCACTGCACCCCTGACGGCAACTTCCCGCATAATCCCGAACCCTTGCCCGAAAACCTCGTCGATCTCTGCGCGACGGTGAAGCGGCACCGGGCACATGTGGGTATCGCGGTGGATCCCGATGTGGACCGCCTGGCGATCGTATGCGAGGACGGCAGCCTGTTCGGCGAGGAATACACGTTGGTGGCCTGCGCCGACCATGTGCTCGCCCACCGTCCAGGCGACACGGTGAGCAACCTGAGCAGCACACGCGCACTGGATGACATCGCCCTGCGCCATGGACGCAAACGCCACGCGAGCGCGGTGGGTGAGGTACATGTGGTGGAGACCATGAAGAAGGTGGACGCACCGATCGGAGGCGAAGGGAACGGTGGCGTGATCCTGAGCGAACTGCATTACGGGCGTGATGCACTGGTGGGTATCGCGCTCTTCCTCACGCATCTCGCCCGCAGTGGAAAGTCATGCCTTGAACTGCGCCGCAGCTACCCGGACTACTTCATCAGCAAGAACAAGATCCAACTGGAGGTGGGCATGGACGTGCAGGCGATCGTTGACGCCATGCAACAGCGCCACAAGGACCAGCCGCACAGTACGGTCGATGGCCTGCGCATCGAATTCGGCAACACCTGGGTACACCTGCGCCGCAGCAACACGGAGCCCATCATCCGCATTTATGCGGAGGCCGGCAGCATGGAACAAGCCGATGAGCTGGCGCACAGGATCATGAGCGAACTGGCAGAAGTAGCGGGCATTCCGGTCGCGGCCCGGTAAATTCGCCGCCTCGCAGTGGGCACCCGTTACCCCGAGCGCTTGAGTTTATGACCCGGATCTACCTCGACAACGCCGCCACCACACCGCTCGACCCCGAGGTGTTCGACGCCATGCTGCCCTACATGCGTGAGCACTTCGGCAACCCGTCGGCGATCCATTCCTATGGCCGGAAGACACGCGCCGCCGTGGAGCAGGCTCGCCGCAAGGTGGCTGAATTGTTGAACTGCGCACCGGGCGAGATCGTCTTTACCAGTGGCGGGACGGAAGCGGACAACATGGCGCTGAACGGGGCCGTGCGCGATCTGGGGGTAAAGCACATCATCAGTTCGCCGATCGAACACCACGCTGTTGAACTCGTCGCGCATGCACTGGGCCATTCGGGCAACGCACGGGCACACTGGCTGCGCCTGCGACCTGATGGCGCACCGGACCTGCAGCATCTGGAGGATGTGCTGAAAACCACGCAGGGTGAAGGTGTCCTGGTTTCACTGATGCACGCCAACAACGAGATCGGCACGCGCATCGACCTGGTGCAGGTCGGGGACCTTTGTCGCCGCTATGGTGCGCTCTTCCACAGTGACACGGTGCAGACCATGGGGCATTATCGCTTCGACCTGGCCAACACACCCATCGACTTCATCACCTGTGCCGCGCATAAATTCCACGGGCCCAAAGGCATCGGGTTCCTTTACATGCGGAACGGCGCGACGATCAAAGCGGCGATCCTGGGTGGTTCGCAGGAGCGCAACATGCGGGCAGGTACTGAGAACATCTACGGCATCGTCGGGTTGGCGAAGGCCATGGATGTGGCCTACCGCGACCTGGAGGACCATACCCAGCACATCACGGGATTGAAGGAGTTGATGAAGCGGCGCCTGGTAGAGGAAATTCCCGGTGTGGGCTTCAATGGCGATACCGGGCCGGAGAGCTTGTACACTGTGCTCAGCGTTTGTTTCCCCGACGATGGAAAAGGGGAGATGCTGATCTACAACCTCGACATCGAGGGTATCGCGTGCAGTGGTGGCAGCGCGTGCAGCAGTGGAAGCAACAAGGGTTCGCATGTGCTCACGGCCCTGTACCCGGAACGGCCAGGGGCGAACATCCGATTCTCGTTCAGCCGGTACACCACCACTGCCGAAGTGGAACACACGGTAAGCGTGCTCAAGCGGATCTTCCAGCTGGAAGCGGTAAAAGCTTAAGGCGCGGCGGTCCGCTCGACGCCGGGGATCTCCTGGCACAGGCCCATGCTTACCTGCTTGAGCGTTTTCTCCAAAAGCGCATGGCCCGGCTGCCGGCTCTCCTCCAGGTATGCGGTCACGTCCAACAGCATGGTGTGCTCCTGCATCGTTCCATCCGTGTCCAAGGCGCGGCTGTACCAGATCACACCCGGCACACCCTGGAGAATATCACCGAAGAAGGCGCGGGCCACATAGTAGGGTTCGTTTGTTTCCCCATCCAGCGCCCGGCCGGGGTACATGCGTGCGTTCTTCCCATCCTCCACAACGAGCGGACCATCCGCTGGGGCATGCACGTAGAGCGCGGTCTCCGCCTCGCACCCGGTGCAGTGTCGGCCGCTCATCACGAGGTACACCTTCCCGTCCATGCCCTTCACGGTTCCGAGCAGCGTCGCCTGGTGCAGGCCGGTTTGGAATACGCTTCCATCAGCCAGTGTCAGGGCGTCGCCCGAAGCAGCAGGCGAAGCGGAGGTGGTATCGACCGAAGGGATCGGTTCCTGGGGTTGCGCGACGGGATCCGGTGATGCGGTACATCCGCAGATCATGAAAGAGAAAACGAGCGCGGCGTTCTTCATGGGTCGAAACTAAATGAGTTGCGCCGAAGGGAACTCACCCCTCCATCCGCCGCTTCGCCTCGATCGCCCAGCCCAGATCGTCCAGAAATACTTTGGTGCGTTTGGCCCAACCTTCCGCGTCCGCGGGGTTGCCAGCTTCATCGAAGGCCTCTTGCACCTTGGGTACCTGCATGGACGAGGGAACCACCCATGTTTTGATCTTCCAGAGCGGGAAGACGAGCTCCACCATCACCTGCGTTCCGGCGAACGCCCCACCGGACGCGGTACAGATGGAAACAGGTCGACCTTTCCAATCGTCCGTCATCAGGTCGATCACATTCTTCAGGCTCGCCGGGAAGCTGCCGTTGTATTCCGGGGTCACGATGATCACGCCTTCCGCTTTGCGAACACGATCAGCGAAATCGACCGTTGCTGGTGCCGGGTTCTTCTGGAACTTCAACCGTTCGTTGAAGATCGGGAAGGCGAACGCGTTCAGGTCCAGCATGTCGGCCGTGTTGCCGGATGCGTTGATGGTGCGCTCAAGGTGCAACGCCACACGGTGGCTTTTGCGTCCTTCGCGCACACTGGCTGAGATGATGGCGATGTGGGACATTCGAATTGAGGATCAGAAAATGGGAACGCGAAGTTGAGGCTTCTGAACGACGCTTCACCCCGATGGAGTTCGATCATCCGATCCTTACCCGATCTAGACGGAGGTCTTCGCGATCGAACCCGTCACCTACGGCGCTCAGAACCGGAGTTCCGCGCTTGGCGAAGACATCCACGCCTTTGTGCGATACGCTCTCGCCCCAGGGGTGATACCAGAAGCTGCGCTGGTCATAACTGCTCCGCGTGGCTCCCTTCACCGGCATGGTAAAGGACTCGGGCAGCAGCAGCCCGATGGAGAGGATCACAACCGCAGCGAGCAGGATACTGACAAAGCCGCGACGCATACGACAAGAACGCGGAAGACGGGCGATCCGCGTTAGAACCCATGGTCAGGGAACTGATCTCACGCCACCGCGATCGTCTCACTCTTGTAAGCGCCGGCCTTGAGCTTCTCGTTCACCTTCTGGAAGTGCTCCACGGTGTAGTTCACATCGTCGATGGAGTGCGCGGCGGTGGGGATCAGGCGCAAGAGGATCTCGCCCTTGGGGATCACGGGGTACACCACGATGCTGCAAAAGATGCTGTGGTTCTCGCGCAGGTCCACGATCACGTTCGTGGCCTCCGGGATGCCGCCCTTCATGTACACCGGTGTCACGCAGCTGTTCGTGTTGCCGATGTCCAACCCGGCGTTCACCAAACCTGTCTGTAGGGCCTTGGTGATCTGCCACAATTTGGCGTTCAGCTCGGGCATGGTGCGCATCATCTCCAGGCGCTTGATGGCGCCGACGACGATGGGCATGGGCAGGCTCTTGGCATAAGTCTGGCTGCGCATGTTGTAGCGCATGTACATCATGATGTCCTTCGGCCCGCTGATGAAACCACCGATGGTGGCCATGGCCTTGGCGAAGGTGCCGAAGTAGACGTCCACGTCCTTCTGCACGCCTTGCACGTCGGCGGTTCCACGGCCGTTCTCACCGAGCTGGCCGAAGCCGTGCGCGTCGTCCACGAACAGGCGGAAGTTGTACTTTGCCTTGCGCTGCACGATCTCCTTCAGTTTGCCCTGGTCGCCGGCCATGCCGAACACACCCTCGGTCATCACCAGGATACCGCCTCCGGTCTGTTCCACCACCTTCCGCGCGTTCTCCAGCTGCTTGTCGAAGCTGTCCATGTCGTTGTGCTGGAACACGAAACGCTTGCCCATGTGCAGGCGCGCGCCGTCGATCATGCAGGCGTGGCACTCGCTGTCGTACACCAGCACGTCGTGGCGGGAGAGCAGGGCCTCGATGCAGCTCATGCAGCCCTGGTAGCCGAAGTTCAGCAGGAAGGTGTCCTCCTTTTGCATGAACTCGCTCAGGTCGTTCTCAAGTTGTTCGTGGTGGGTGGTCTGGCCGCTCATCATGCGGGCGCCCATCGGATAGGCCATGCCCCATTGGGCGGCAGCCTCGGCGTCCACTTTCCGCACCTCGGGGTGGTTGGCCAGTCCGAGGTAGTTGTTCAGGCTCCAGATCAGCATCTTCTTCCCCCGGAAGGTCATGTGCGCACCCAACTCACCTTCCAACTTGGGAAAGCTGTAGTATCCATGCGCTTGTTTGGCGTAGCGGCCGAGGGGACCCGCGTCCTTGCGGATCTTGTCGAAGATGTCGTTCATGGGACGGGATCGGTTGTTGTGATGGGCAGTTGGCGAGCAGCTGGCCAAAGGTAACCGCAGGTAAATACTTGGGACACACGCCCCGCGTTCATCCCACCGAAGTCCCTCTGCCTCACGGCACCTATCTTCGCGCCCCGAAACATGCGCCTGGCCTTTTTCCTGCTCATCGCCGTTGCACTGCTTACCTCGTGCAGCAAGTTCAACAAGGCCCTGAAGAGCACCGATGCCGCCTTCAAGATGCAGGTGGCCGAGGAGTACTACGCCAAGGAGAGTTGGGACCGGGCCATCCCGCTGTTGGAGGAACTGATCATGATCAAGCGGGGGACCGCTGAGAGTGAGAAGGTGAACTACATGCACGCCAAGTCCTTCTTCAACATGAAGGACTATACCCTGGCCGGCTACTACCTGGCCAACTTCACCCGCACCTTTCCCATGAGCCAGTACTCGGAAGAGTGCGCCTTCCTGAGCGCGTACTGCTTCTACAAGAACTCGCCCAGCTACGAACTGGACCAGACCGACACGAAGAACGCCATCGACCAGCTCCAGTTGTTCATGGTGCGTTACCCCACCACCACCCTGAAAGACAGCTGCAACAGCCTGATCGATGGGCTACGCAGCAAGCTGGAGGTGAAGGCTTTCCATGCCGCTGCCCAGTACAACCGCATGCGCAACTACCAGGCGGCGAGTGTGGCGTTCAAGGATTTCGTGCGCGTGTGGCCCAATTCCAAGTACCGGGAGGACGCCATGCTGACCATCCTGAAAGCCGATACGGAGCTGGCCATGAACAGCATCGAAAGCCGCCGTGCGGAGCGATTGAAGGAGGCTATCCGCTCTTATCGTAATTTCGCCGACGCTTACCCGCAGAGCGCCGTGTTCGACGATGCGGAAAGACTGCACAAGCAATTGAACGAAGCCCTGGACCAAGCGACCAAGATCCCATGACGATGAACACCAAGAATATGAGCGCGGCCAAGACCACGGTGACCCGTGATGTCTCCCTGCTCGACAAGGAGACCGGGAACGTTTACGAGGCTGTGTCCATCCTGGGCAAACGCGCCAACCAGATCAGCGTACAGATCAAGGAGGAATTGAGCGCCAAGCTCGAGGAGTTCGCCGTGAGCGGTGAGAACCTGGAGGAAGTGTACGAGAACCGCGAGCAGATCGAGGTGAGCAAGCACTACGAGCGCATGCCGAAACCGGCCGCCCTCGCCATACTGGAGTTGCAGCAGGGCAAGATCTACTTCCGCCGGCAGGACGAGACCGACGCTCCCGCGCCCAAGCTGGACTGATCCCTGACCCGTTCGTGGAACGCTCCCCGGAACAGGCGGACCGCTTCCTGTACCGCAGGGTGCTGCTCGGTGTCACGGGCAGCATAGCCGCCTACAAAGCCGCACACTTGGTGCGGGAACTGGTGAAGGCCGGTGCGCAGGTGCAGGTTGTGATGACCCCGGCCGCGCACGATTTCGTAACGCCACTTACACTTGCGACCGTTAGCGGCCGGCCGGTCCTCACCGATCTGGTGGACAGGATGGGAGACGGCACCTGGAACGATCATGTACACCTGGCCCGCTGGGCGGATGTGATGCTGATCGCACCGGCCAGCGCGAACACCCTGGGCAAGATGGCCCATGGCCTCTGCGACAACCTGTTGCTCGCCTGCTTTCTAAGCGCCACGTGCCCGGTGTACGTGGCTCCGGCGATGGACTTGGAGATGTGGCGCGATGGTAGCACCGCGGCCAACCTCGACATGCTCAAACAACGTGGCGTGCGGACCATCGGCCCGGAGAGCGGTGAACTCGCCAGCGGGCTCAGTGGAGAAGGACGGATGACCGAACCCGATCGGATCGTCGGGCAACTGGCCGCGGATCTACTTGGCAAAAGCAAATTGCGCGGAAAGCGGATCCTGGTCACCGCCGGACCCACCCAGGAAGCCATCGATCCCGTGCGGTACATCGGAAACCGGTCCAGCGGGAAAATGGGCTTTGCCCTGGCGGAGGAAGCCGCACTGCGCGGCGCGCGCGTGGAATTGGTGACCGGACCGGTGGCGTTGTCCACGGATCGTGCGAGCATCGTCCGGACCGACGTAACGACCGCACGTGAAATGGCCGACGCCTGCAAGGTCTTGTTCTCTCAGTGCGACATTGTGATCATGAGCGCCGCTGTTGCCGATTATCGCCCTGCGGACCCTGCTTCGGGCAAGATCAAGAAGAAGGACAGCGCGTTGGAGATCGGCCTGGAGCCCACGGAGGATATCCTCGCCTGGATGGGTGTGAACAAACCAACGGGGCAAACGCTGGTGGGCTTCGCGTTGGAAACAGACAATGAACTGGCCAACGCACAGGACAAACTCACCCGAAAGAAGCTCGACCTGCTGGTGCTGAACAGCCTTCGCCATGAAGGTGCGGGCTTCGGCCACGACACCAACCGGGTCACCTTGCTGGCACCGGGCACGGATCCCCAGGAACTGCCGTTGATGAGCAAGGCCGACACGGCCCGTGCTATCTTGGACCGCCTCGAACAGATCCTCCGCTGATGCGCTTCTTCCTTTCACTGAGCCTGATCCTGCTACTTACACCTGCTGTAAAGCCGCAGGAGTTCAATTGCCAGATCAGTGTGATCGCACCGCAGGTGGCCATAGCGGATCCCCGCGTGTTCAGATCCCTGGAGGTGGCGATCAAGGAGTTCTTCGAGACCCGCCGCTTCTCCAATTACAATTATGCGCCAAGCGAGCGCATCGATATCAATCTGCTGCTCACCATCAGCGGCCAATCCTCAGCGAACAGCTTCGAAGGCACGCTTCAACTGATCTATGCCAGGCCGGTGTTCGCTACGGATTACAACACCCCCATACTTGATCTGGTGGACAACAACGTGCAGTTCACCTTCCTCGAGAACGTGCAGGTCGAGTTCACCCCCGATAGATTCTTGAACAACCTGTCCTCCATCCTGGGCTTCTATGCCTACTTCGTCCTGGGCATGGATGCGGATTCGTACAAACCATTGGGCGGTACCGAGTTCTACACCCTGGCCCAGCAAGTGTTGAACAATGCGCAGAACGCCAACGAGAGCGGTTGGAAGGCCTTCGAGGACCAGCGTAACCGGTATTGGCTGTTGGACAACCAGCTACAGGCGGTGTTCCGTCCGTTCCGTGAACTGCTCTACAGCTACCACCGCACCGGGTTGGACGCGATGACCGAAGATGCCGCCGCCGCCCGCCGTACGATCGCCGGAGGCATCGAAAAGTTGAAATCAGTACACCAGGCCAAGCCCGCGAGCTATAACCTACAGGTGTTCTTCAACGCGAAGCACCAGGAGTTGGTGGAGATCTTCAAAGTGGCCGACCCGCAGGAGAAGAGCAAACTCTTCAACACCCTGCAGATCATCGACCCCGGGCACATCAGCCAGTACCAGAACATGATGCGGGGTACCTGAAGCATGTGCCCATGAATTCCGCATCTTGGCACTGATCGGACCGACCACTTATCCGTCATGTTGAAGCGGCTCTGCATCACCAACTACCTGCTCATCGAAGAGTTGGAGTTGGACCTTGCGCAGGGCCTAACGATCATCACCGGGGAGACAGGCAGTGGAAAGAGCATCCTGATCGGTGCGCTAGCGTTGGCGATGGGGGAACGCGCGGATGCCGGAGCTTTGCGTGACCCATCCAGGAAATGCGTCATCGAACTGGAGGTGGCTGTTTCGGCCCTGGACCTTGCTGCCTGGTTCGCCGCGAACGAGTTGCCGCAAGAACCCGTCACCATCCTGCGCAGGCAACTCGATCCCGGTGGCCGCTCGCGTGCTTTCATTAACGATACGCCCGTTCGCCTGGACCAACTGCGCGAACTCGGCGCTCGACTTGTGCATGTGCATAGCCAGCACCATGCGCTGCTGCTCAACGATCCTCATTTTCAACTCGGCCTTGTGGACCATATTGCCGGGCAGAACGCCGCGGTGATCGGGTATGCCGAACACTATGTCCATTGGCGCGAACGTCAGCGTGAGTTGGCTGTGCTCCTCGAGGAAGAAACGCGATCCCGTGCCGAATTGGACTATCTCCGCTTCCAACTGAACGAACTGGACGAGGCCGCGCTGAAGACTGAAGAGCAAACGACGATCGAACAGGACCTGTCCCGCGCCGATCACGCGGAGGAACTGATCCAAGCGCTGCGGGCCGTGGAGGAAGGGGTCGGCGCGGAACGTGGCATACTGATGGCGCTCGCGCATTTGAAGCAGGTGCTGACGAAGCCAGCGCGACTTGATCCCAGCGTGCAGACCTTGCTGGACCGGTTGAACAGCGTTCACATCGAACTGAAGGACATCGGCGATGAAGCAGAAGCACTTGCTGGCCATGTGGCACTTGATCTGGGCGAAGCGAACCGTTTGCGCGAGCGCCTGGACCTGATCCTGCGCCTGCAACAGAAGCACCGGGTGAGCACGAACGAGGCCCTGCTCGCGATCGCGGAGGACCTGCGACAACGCACCGGGCATATCGATTCACTCGCCGAACGAATCAGCGCGATGGAAGGACAGGAGGCCGCGTTGAATCTCGCCGTACACGAACGGGCAAGGACGATCTCCCGCGACCGCCTCAAGGCATTGAAGCCTTTGGCGAACAATGTGGAGGCGATCCTACAGGAACTCGGCATGCCGCACGCGGTCTTCCAATTCGATCACCGCACTGGTGAACCCGGCCCGCAAGGGATCGATACGGTACGGGCGCTCTTCACTGCGAACAAGGACCGGGCGGCTGCGCCACTGGACAAGGTGGCCTCCGGCGGTGAACTCAGCCGTGTGATGCTCGCACTGATCTCCCTCGCCGCCGACTCACGAGCGCTGCCTACAGTGATCTTCGATGAGATCGACACCGGCGTGAGTGGCGAAGTGGCCGACCGCGTCGGCAGCCTCATGGCCCGGATGGGAACGCAACGCCAGGTGCTGGCGATCACGCACCTCCCACAGATCGCCAGCAAGGCACAGAACCATTTGCTCGTCACCAAGCACCA
>Ga0105046_10007120_pt1 | contig 17646 bp, 9 predicted proteins | sample MAT03_FD_78385 | JGI IMG/M metagenome (GOLD analysis project Ga0105046, IMG submission 78385) | Freshwater microbial communities from Lake Fryxell liftoff mats and glacier meltwater in Antarctica - MAT-03 (megahit assembly) | ecosystem: Environmental > Aquatic > Freshwater > Ice > Liftoff...
CGGGCTCGGGCATCGGGGCTCACGGCCCCGACCACCTCACCTTCGACCTCGCCGACGCCTCCAAGCTGTCGCTCAGCTTCTATGGCAAGCGGCCTGGCCCAGGAATGAAGCTGGACAAGCTGAGCCTGCAGTTCGCACTGCACGAGACCGACCGTGCCAGCGACGTTCTTGAGGCCTACGAGCGGCTGATCCATGATGCGCTCAGCGGCGACCACACGCTGTTCACGGCTGCGGAAGGCATCGAACGGCTGTGGGAACTGTCGCAGCCGCTGCTGAACTCACCGCCGCCCGTGAGGGCGTACCCGGTGGGCTCGTGGGGCCCCAATGCGATCCATCAGCTCATCGCCCCCTATGCGTGGCGTCTGCCCTTCGAGCGAGCCTGGCGCAGCAGCAACAAGGGCCAGGTCGAGTAGCCGCTCCGATACTTCGGCGTTCATCTGCGGTAGTACCGCATCTCAGCGCCGAAGCTCGTGGAGGGCCTCAGGCTTTGGCTTGGCGGTAGCCATCGGCGAGTGCGTCGTCGGCCGTTGCGTAACAGCGCTCGGGCACGGTGCGCTCGTAGAAGCGGCCACCGGGAATGTGAAAGATGCCCGAGTTGTCGTTGCCCTTGATCGGGTAGCCGTCCGGGCAGGCACCACCGACGGGAGCCACCCACTTCATCTGCGAGTCGACGAGTGGCTCCGTGAACGCTGATGTCGTCGCGGAACTGACCGGAGTGGTCGGAGCGAACGGCGGCCACTCGGGGTTCACCGTCGAGGTGGTGAGCTTGCGCTGGCGTTGTTTCCAGAATGCGATGCCGCCGCCGACAAGGAACGACAGGATCGCGAGTCGGAAGAGTGGTCGAGCGCAGCGCATGCGCAACTGTAACCCCGGTGACTGCGCCAAACCGTCAGGCTTGGTGGCGTTCGTGTGCCTGCAGCACGGCGCGCAGGGCCGCGGTGATGGTGCTGGGGTCGGTGCCCACGCCCCACAGCACGTTGCCGTTGCCGTTCTTGGTCTCGATGTAGGCCACCGCGCCGGCTTCGCTGCCTTCACCGAGCGCATGCTCGGCGTAGTCGACGACATCGAGGGTGGCGCCAACACTGTTGCGCAGCGCTCGTACGAACGCGTCGATGGGCCCGTTGCCTTCGCCGCTGACCGTGACTGGCTTGTCGTCGATCACGAGTTGGGCGGTGATGGTGGTGGTGCCGGTGGCGCTGTCGCTGCGCATCTCGTGGCTGTTCAGTCGCATGCGCGGCTCGGCGGGCAGATAGGACGCCTGAAATGCGTCCCACATGATCACCGGGCTGATCTCGGTGCCGGTGTCCTCGGTGATGTGCTGAATGGTCTTGGAGAACTCGATCTGCAGGCGGCGGGGAAGGTCGAAGCCATGCTCGGTCTTCATCACATATGCCACGCCGCCCTTGCCGCTCTGGCTGTTGACGCGGATGACGGCCTCGTAGCTGCGGCCCAGGTGCTTGGGGTCGAGCGGCAAGTAGGGCACGCCCCACACCGGGTACTCGCCGCCGTTCGCCGCCGCCTTCTTGTCGAGTGCGTCGAAACCCTTCTTGATGGCGTCCTGGTGACTTCCGCTGAATGCGGTGTACACGAGATCGCCCACCCATGGGTGGCGGGGGCTGACGGGCAGCCGGTTGCAGTACTCGGCCACTCGACGCAGCGCGTCGATGTCACTCACGTCCAGTTCTGGGTCGACGCCGTTGACCATCAGGTTGATGGCCAGGTTGACCACGTCGACGTTGCCCGTGCGCTCGCCGTTGCCGAACAGGGTGCCCTCTACCCGGTCGGCGCCGGCCAGCATGGCCAGTTCGGCCGCTGCGGTGGCGGTGCCGCGGTCGTTGTGCGGGTGCAGGCTGATGATCACGCTGTCGCGGCTCCGGATGTGGCGGCCGAACCACTCGATGACGTCGGCGTACACGTTGGGCGTGTAGCACTCGACCGTCGCCGGTAGGTTGAGAATCAGCGGCTTCTCGGGGGTCGGCTCGATGACGTCCATCACCGCGTGGCAGACCGCAATCGCGTAGTCGGGCTCGGTGAGAGTGAAGCTCTCCGGTGAGTACTCGTAGCGCACGAACGTGCCCGGCACGGTGTCTTCCAGCTTGCGGCACAGCTTGGCACCGTTGACGGCGATGTCGGTGATGCCACCCTTGTCCAAGCCGAACACGACTTCGCGCTGCAGCGGGTTGGTGGAGTTGTAGAAATGCACGATCGCCTGCTTGGCGCCGGCGATTGCTTCGTAGGTGCGCTCGATCAGCTCCTGACGGCATTGGGTCAACACCTGAATGGTGACATCGTCGGGGATCAGGTCTTCCTCGATCAGCTGACGGACGAAGTCGTAGTCGGGCTGGCTGGCGGAGGGGAAGCCGACTTCGATCTCCTTGAAGCCCATCTTGATCAGCGTGTCGAACATGCGGCGCTTGCGCTGCGGGTCCATCGGGTCGATGAGTGCCTGGTTGCCGTCGCGCAGGTCGACGCTGCACCACAGCGGTGCGACGTTGTGCACCTTGTTGGGCCAGGTGCGGTCGTGCAGCACCACGGGGACGGTGCGCTGGTACTTGTGGAAGGGCATTGTCGTCGGTGTGGACTTCGAGGTGACGGATTGCGGTGACATGTTCGTGGTGTCCTTGTGGCGATTCGAGCGGAGTGGGGCGAAGTTGGCTGGAAAAAGCAAGAAGCCCCGGCCGATTCGGCTGGGGCTGCGGGCAAGCGCGAAGTACGGAGCGCTTGCCCTACATAAGAAGCAGGAGGTCGCGACGGCTCATGGGGAAACAGTCTGCCGACCGCAACACCGTTTGTCAACGCACGCGATGTGCATCCCCAAACCTTGGGGAGTCGAGAAGTGACGCTGCGGGGGCGGCGCGCCGCAGTAGCATGCGGCGTTCATGAGTCAAGTCACCGAGGCGCGACCACTGCGCGAATACCTTCGCGTTGTGGCCTCGCGGAAGTGGCTGATCGTGCTCACGATGCTCGCCTGCGTGGCCGGTGCGCTGGCGATGGTGGTGATGCAGGAGCCCGTTTATCAGGCAGAGACGCTCATCGCGGTTCGCACCCAACCCGGCGACTCGCTCTACGGCAGCGGTGATCAGCAACGCGGAAGCGACGAAAAGGTACTCAGGACCGAGGTCCGGGTGCTCGAGAGCGATCTGGTTTACGAGCGGTTGCGGCAGAACCTCGGACTCGAGGGGCCGGTGCCCAGGGCCACTGGTAGGGTCGACGGCACCACGTTCATAGTCGGCGTCAACGTGCGCAGCGGCAGGCCCGAGGTGGCCAAAGTGCTCGCCGACGGCTACGTCCAGGCGTACCTCGACACCAAGCGCGACCAGATCGTGACTGGCCTCGATGCTGCCTCGCAGGAGCTCGAGAACCAGATCGCAGCTCTCGAAAGCCAAATCGGAGGGCTCGACGCGCAGGTTGACGCCGCGCCGGAGAGCGAGCGTCTCGACCTCCAGCAGTCGCTGGCATCCCAGCGTCAGTACCTGGTCAACCAGCAGGCAGAGTTCAAGCAACGGCTCGACCAGATCCGTGTCGATGCTTCGCTCTCATCCGGTGGAGCTCAGCTGGTGCAGGCGGCGCGACTGCCGAACGTCCCCGTCGAGCCCACCCCGAAGCGCACCATCGCAGTGGCGATGCTGTTCGGATTGTTGTTGGGTCTCGGTGCGGCGTTCCTGGTGGATTTCCTCGACGACTCGGTCGACGATCCCCGCGAGCTCGAGAAGGCCGCAGGTGGCTCGCCGGTGCTCAGCATCGTGCCCACCGACCCGCCACCCGACAACCGGCCGATTGCAATCAGCCGTCCAGGTGACACCGCTGTCGAGGCGTATCGAACGTTGCGCACGAACGTGCAGTTCCTGGGCCTCGATCAGCCGTTGCGCATCCTGCAGATCACGAGCTCGCTTCCCGGCGAGGGCAAGACCACCACGGCGGCGAACCTCGCAGTAGTGCTTGCCCAGGCCGGAAAGCGCGTGGTGCTGGTCGACGCCGATCTTCGTCGCCCACGTTTGCACGAGGTCTTCGGCATCCCCGGCAACCGTGGGCTCACCGATGTTCTCGTGGGCGAACCGGTCGAGTTGGTGCTGTTGTCGGTACCGGTCGACGGTGGTCAACTCGAAGTGCTGCCTGCCGGCCGGGTGCCGCCCAACCCCAGCGAGATGCTCGGCGGTCAGCGGATGAAGGCGCTCCTCGAGTTCTTGGCCGCCTCGTTCGATGTGGTCGTGGTCGACTCGGCCCCGGTCCTTCCCGTGACCGACTCGGTCGTGCTCAGCGGTTCGGTCGACGCTGTGCTCGTGGTGGTGCAGGCCGGTCGTTCGTCGGCCAAGATGGTCAACGAGACGATGATGGCGCTCAACCGGGTATCGGCGCCCGTGGTGGGCGTGGTGATGAACCGCGTGGCCCAACGAAAGATGAAGGGCGGGTACGGGTACGGCTACGGCTACGGCTACGGTTACGGGCAGGCGTCGACCACCGGTGCCACTTCCAGCTTCTGACGCCCCGACGCTCGACTGCCTGCGCGGCGAAGGCCGCGGCCTACGCGGATGGCCATGCGCAGCGGGATGTCACCAGGCCGCTGCGCATCCCATGCCAAAAAGGCGGGCAGCGAGACAAGCGCCGAGGGGAGCGGCTCCTGCGCCGTTGCACACAGGAACCGATTCGTCGCCCAGCGGGCACTCTTGAAGCGACCCGGTTGGATGGTGGGGTCCACCCTGAGGCGGTGGACGAACCGATCGCGCCGCGTGATGTCGATGGACCGTATGGCTGTGCGGGTCGCTGAGGGAATGGTGGCGAATCCGGCGTCGTCGAGGTAGGCAATGGTCTCCTGCACCGCTGGTCCGACATGCCGACGTTGGGCCTGTTGGACCACGAGATCCCAGTCGAGGGAATTGCCGATCCGGTCGATGATGGTCACTGCGTCGGCGATCCACCGCAACGACGCACCGCTGTCGTTGCCGGATCCGTGCACGAGGACGTGCAGGAGCAGGTCTTCCGGCGCCGGGGCGGTGGTGGCCACGCCCGCTACCTGAAGCGGCAACGCCCGTGACCAGAACTCGTCGAGGCCGATGTCGACGCTCCAGAAGTCGTGGGCCCACGCGGCGGGTACGCCACGCAACCCGAGTGCCTCGTGAACCAGGAAGTGCAGGTCGATCTCGGTGCCGCTGGCGGCGACCGACGGGCGGGAGTGGAAGTAACGGAGCGCAGGTTCGGTGATCGGATCGCCGGCGAAGCCCAGTGGGTCGATGATCCCAACGGCCTCGCGAAACCGGGTGAACGGCACCAGTAGGTCGAGGTCGGACATCGGCCGTACACCGAGATCTTCGTAGTAGGTGAGCCCGAGCGGGACACCTTTGAGCACCATGGTGGGGATGCCCGCGTCGGCGAGTGCTGCGAGCGCAGGCGAAACCTGCTGGAGCAGGCGCTGGTTCTTGTACCAGTGGTGGCGGTGGAGCCCCTTCATCCGCGCCAGGTCGGGGTCGTCGATACCGAGAGCCACGAGGGAGCGGTGCGCGAGCGGCAGCAACCTGGCGCCGTCGTTGCCCAGCGTGTCGAGATCGAGGCGAGGTCGCAGGGCGTGCCACGCTTGTGCGCCGCGCTCGTCGCGTTGCAACGCCACGCGCAGGAGGAGTTCGTGGTCGGGGGATGGGTACCAGGTCGGCCTGGGCCTGCCGACGGACGGCGAGGTGGACATGGTTGTCGACGGTATCAGCGGTCGCATCGGCCTCCGATGCTCATCCCGATCGATCAGGGCCGAGGTGACGTGTGGGCTTCACTGTGTGAAGACGGACGCTGCGGGACCGTTGGCGCCGCGTCAAGCACTGGGCCAGGCGAGAGATCTTCCCGCCGCAGCCATCCCCGTGTGCGATGGGGGACCTGGTCAATGTAGCGTGGCACGGCGGTGTCGCTCTGGGCGATCCGCTCTTCTCCGCCCATGAACCGATCCCTTCCCGCTCTGTTGCACCTCGTCGAAACGGTGGCCGTGCATTCGAGTGTTCGCGCAAGGTGAGCAGTCGATGAACACACAGAGTCCTCTGCAGCGACTCATCGCTGGGCGCCGTCGGGCCATGGGCGTGCTGGCTCTCACCTCCTTCGTCGCCGGCCTACTCGAGGCCGGGTTTCTGGTCATCATCACGCGGGCAGCGTTCGCAGTGACCAACGGCGAGAGCGAGGTCGACTTCGGCGGTCACCAGCTGCGGGTGGGGCTGATTACTGCCTCCTCACTCGTGCTCGTCGTGGCCCGGGTAGCGATGGGGTTGCTCGCCAACGCGCAGTCGGCGCGCCTCGTCAGCGACGCTTCCGCCGATTTGCGACACGACCTCACCGATGCCTACCTCGACGCATCGTGGGCGGTGCAGCAGGGCGATCGGTCCGGGTACCTGCAGGAGCTGCTGTCCAGCTTCGCAGATCGTGCCGGCGGGGTCGTGTCGAACCTCACCGGTGCCATCACCGCGGGCTTCAACCTGCTCGCCATTCTGGGCCTCGCGGTCTTCGTCAACCCGGCGGCGTCCGTCGTGGTCATCGGCACGGTGGTCGCGTTGGGAGCGCTGCTCTGGCCAATACGGCGGGTGGTAGAGCGTCACGCCCGGCGCCAGGCTCAGGCGAGAACATCGTTCGCGTCGTCGCTCAGTGAGATGTCGCAGATTGGCATGGAAGTGCACGTGTTCAACGTGCAGCCGCAGGCCAAGACCGAGATCTCACAGCTCATCGTTGACAACCGCGATCGGCAACGGTCGCTCACGAACCTGCAGAACCTCGTGCCTTCCCTCTACTCCGGTCTCGCCTACTTCGCGCTGGCGCTCGCGGTGGCATTCGTGGCGGCTGCCGACGCGACGCACCTCGACGCACTCGGCGCGGCCATGCTGCTCATGCTGCGGTCGTTGTTCTACGGACAAACGCTGCAGGGCACGCTCGTTGGCGTGTCGTCGGCCACTCCGTTCATCACTACGACGTACGAGCAGCTCGACGCGTACCGCGCTGCGAAGGTTATCGACCTCGGGACCCCTGTCGAGTCGGTGCAAACGCTGGCCCTGCGCGGCGTTGGTTTCGAGTACCTGGCGGGTCAACCGGTGCTCACCGATATCGACGTGACGATCCCGTCGCGCGAGATCATCGGCATCATCGGGCCCTCGGGCAGCGGGAAGTCCACCCTCGTGCAGCTCATGCTCGGCCTGCGCCAACCGACCGCCGGAACAGTGGAGGCTGATGGTCGCGATGTCCGCGAGTTCTCGCGGCATCACTGGGCGCGAAGGGTCACGTTCGTGCCGCAGACCCCTCACCTCATCGGTGGCTCGGTGGCCGACAACATCCGCTTCTTCCGGCCTGGCGTCAGCCTCGACGACATCGAGCAAGCGGCGCGGCTGGCGCACCTCCACGATGACGTGATGCAATGGCCAGAGGGGTACGCCCGCGAGGTCGGGCCGCGCGGCAGCAACCTCAGCGGCGGCCAGCAGCAGCGGCTGTGCATTGCGCGGGCGCTCGTGGAACACCCCGACGTGATCATCCTCGACGAGCCCACCAGTGCGCTCGACGGCCGTTCCGAGGGCCTCATCCGTGACACGCTGGGTTTGCTGCGTCACACGATGACGGTCATCGTCATCGCCCATCGTCTGTCCACGCTCGCCGTGTGCGACCGGCTGATGATCATCGAGGACGGACGCCTCAGGGCGTTCGACACCCCCGAGAACCTCGAGCGTTCCAGTGAGTTCTACCGCGAGGTGCTCATCGTGTCTGGACTGCGGTAGCAATGGAACAACCGCTCGCCGTTCTGACCAGCCTGGCTGGGCTGGCGCTGAACACGCCGTCCGCTGTTGCGATCTCCGACGGCGAGCGAGCTCTCACGTACGAGGAGCTGTTCGCCTGGGCAGGTGGCGTGGCCATCCAGGTGAATGAGCGCGATCCGGGTGGCGTCGCGCCCGTCCCCGTCTTCGTCGACCACTCGCTGTCGGCCGTGGCCGGGCTGTTCGGCGTGCTGCTTGCCGGCCGTGCTGCCTGCCCGCTCGACGTCACCGAACCAGCTGCTCGTACTGTTCACGCCCTGGCTCGTCTGGGCGCAACCGTGGCTGTCGACGGTTCGTCTGGCCGCGTGGCGCTGCCCGATCTCGGTGTCGCAGTACTCCCGGTCGCAACCGTGTCGTACCAGTCCGTCGCGCCACCCCCGGTAGGGCCGCACGCTCTTGTCAGCGTGGTCTTCACGTCGGGCTCCACGGGAATTCCCAAAGGTGTCGTGTACGACGCAATGGGGTTCGACCTGCAGTTCGAGAAATGTTTAGGTCGCGCCACCCGGCGCAACATGGCCAAACTGAGCGCAATCGCACCGCTGAGCTTCGCTGCCGGCTTTGGCCGGGTGGTGTTCGACCTGGGGGTGGGCAGCGAAGTCGTCATGGCAGATCCGTCGGCGTTCACCCCGGAGCAGTTGGCCGATTGGATCGACGCCAACGGGCTCACCGTCATGCACCTCACACCGTCGCTGGCCCGCACGTTCGTCCAACGGCTCACACCGGGGAGGCGGCTCGTCGGTGTCATGGAGGTGGGCACCTACGGCGAGGGGCTCTCCTGGGCCGACGTCGAACCCATCCGGCGCGTGGTCAACCCGCGCGCGAAGGTCAGCCCTCAGTATGGGGCCAGCGAGGGCAGCGGCGCCTTTGAGTTCACCATCGCACACGATGCGCCGTTGGGAAGTGGGCCCGTGCCGCTGGGTCGTCCGCGCGCTGACGGTGTCGTGCGACTGGAGCCTGTCGGCGAAGAACACGGATCTCCGACCCAGTTGGTTCTGGTCGGTCGGGTCGCTGCGTCGTACTGGGCCGACCCCGAGATGACGGCGCGACGCTTCGGTACCGATCCCGATGGCCAGCGATTCTGGCGCTCGGGCGACCTAGCGTTCATTGGTGACGATGGTCTCTACTACCACGGCGGCCGGATGGACGACCTGGTGAAGATCCGCGGCAAGCTCGTCGAGCCAGCCGAACCCGAGCGGCTGCTGCGCGACATGTCGTCGGTGCGGCATGCCGTGGTGCTCCCGCACACGCTGCCGGCCGGGGCCACCCGGCTGGTGGCACACATCGAGCCCGCCAAGGGCGGCACCATCGACACGGCGGCGTTGCGCAGCGCCCTCCGGGCAGCGCTGCCCGCGCACCTGGTTCCCAGCGTGTTCGTGCACCACGAGCACCTTCCGCTCAGCTACCGCGGCAAGACCGATCGCACCGCCCTCGGGGCGATGCCGGTGGTGCCGTGGCGCACCGCACCGGTCCGGTCCGCCGTCGACGAGGTCGAACTGGTGGTCACCGGGGTCGTGTCCAAGGTGCTTGGTATCGGCGCCATCGGGCCCGACGACGATCTGTGGGACTTCGGGTGCGACTCGTTGGCCGCGGTCGAAATCGTCGCCAGCCTCGCCGAGGCCGGGTTCGGTGGCGTGGAGCTGACCGACCTCATCGACGCCACGACGCCGGCCGCCATCGCCGCTCGGGTCCGTCGCCCCGGGGCGCCCACGACGGCACCGCTGAGCCGGCTCAACGCGGCTGGTACCCGATCGCCGCTGTGGGTCATGGCAGGTGCCGGTGGAAGTGCGCTCGCGTTCCGGGCACTGGCGGCCGAGCTCGGCCCCGACCAGCCGGTCATGGTGCTCGAGGCGCATGCCATCCATCGCCGGGCGCGGGTCGATCTCAGCATCGAGTCGGCGGCTCGGCGGCACCTCGAGATCGTCCGTCAGGTGCAACCCCATGGGCCGTACCTGCTCGCTGGTCATTCAGCTGGTGGACTCATCGCCTTGGAGACGGCTCGCTTGCTCGCTGAGCACGACCAGCAGGTTGCGGTAGTGCTCCTCGACGTATCCCCCGGCGCCGCCCACATGGCTGGGGCAGCGGGCGCCCGGCACACGAACCAGGTCGTCCTCGCCCCGCCGAAACGGGCATTCGTACCTCGCGTCCGCACGTGGGCCGGCGATCGCGTGGGCATGATCGCCACAGTGGGTGGCTGGCGGTCGCGTGACGTGGGTGCCCGGTACGGCCACATGTTCCAACTCGGCATACGGGTGGCTCGGCGCTACGAGCCGAAACCGGTGTCGTTCCCGGTGGTGATCGTGCAGCAGCGGGGCTCGCAGCTGTTCGACAGGTGGCGACCGCTCGCCGCCGACCTGCTGGTGCACGAGGTCGGCGGCGACCACAACTCGATGCTGCAGCCGCCGCACGTGGCCGGGGTCGCGGCGGCCGTCGTGACGGGAGCCAAGCTGGTCGGCACCGGAAGCAGCGCGTTGGACCACATCGACGAGACGTTGCTCGGGATCTGATCCGGTATCGGCTCAGGCCATGAGTTCGCGGTAGACAGCCAACACCTCGGCGGCAGTCCGCTGGGGCGAGAACTCGAAGGCGCGCTCGCGTGCGGCCGTCGCCAGGTGCGCTCGCAGCGGTGGGTCACCGACGAGGCGGGAGAGCTGAGCGGCTAGTCCGTCGACGTCGCCCGGTGTCGCGAGCAGTCCGTTCACACCGTCGGTGATCAGCTCGGCGGGCCCGCCCGCATCGGCGGCGACCACGGGTAGGCCGGCGGCCATGCCCTCGAGCACAACTTGCCCGAACGGTTCCGGGATGGTCGAGGCGTGCACCAGCACGTCGAGCGCCGCATACTCGGCCTCCACGTCGTCGACATGGCCGCGGAACTCGACCCGGTCGGCGATGCCGAGGCGCTGAGCCAGGTCGACGAGGCTCTGCGCGTAGTCGTCCTCGCCGAACAACGCTCCGCCGACGACGATGGCCCGTTCGCTGCCCGGGCAGGCGCGGGCGAAGGCTTCGAGGAAGACGTGCTGGCCTTTCCACGGGGCGAGGCGGCCGACGATGCCCATCCGCAGGGGCCCGCCCGAGCGCGGCGCAGCGTCGGCCGGCATCACCACGCAGTCGTGGATCACCACCGCGCGACTCGCTGTCCGCTGGGGGAGCGTCGCTCTCGTGCTGATCGAGTTGGCGATCACGGAACGGGGCAGCCACTTCGATGCGGCGTGCACCAGGCGCACCGCGGCATGCGGCAGGTAGTCGTCGGCGATGCGGTCGCGCACATGCCAGATCACCGGCACGCCGGCCAGTCGGCCGGCCACGCCACCGTAGAGGTGAGCCTTGAGGGTGTTGGTGTGCACGATGTCGGGCCGCAGTTGGCGCAGTCGGCGGGCCAGCAGGATTGCGTAGGCCGCTGCGGCGTACGCAGCGCTCGCGGAAGCGAGTGCGGGGCGCACGCGGTCGCGGCGGAGGTTTCGCCCGGCAGCACCCATCGGCAGCACCTCGACGGTTGCGCCGGCTGCCCGTAGTCGGTCGACGAGCGGGCCGTCCTCGCCGAGGATGACGTGGGCGTCGAGGCCGAGTGCGGGGATGAGCCGCAGCAGGGCGATCTCGCCGCCGGAACACAGTGCGGTGTGGCCGACGAACACGACACAGGGCCGTCGTGCCCCTGGTTGCGCCCGTTCCGCGGCGACTTGCGTGTACAACTCGATGTGGCGACGGGCGACGTCGCCCCACCGGAACCGCTCCGCGTGAGCGCGACACTCGTCGCGGCTCGGCAGGTCGCCGTCGGCTGCGGCCACCAGTCGCGACGCGAGCGCATCGGGTCGGTCGGCCGCCACGACCAGTTGCGGTGACAGGCCGGCGACCGCATCGGGGAGGCCGCCGACGTCGCTGACCACGGACGGGGTACCGCAGGCCAGCGATTCGAGCACCACCAGCCCGAAGCCTTCCAGGCTGCGGCTGGGTACCACCGAGCAGTCGGCGGCCCGGTAGAGCAAGACGAGGTCGTCGTCGCTCAACCGGCCGACGAGGAAGACCCGGTCGGGATGGGGAAGGCGGCGGCGTGCGGCTTCGAGCTCGTCGGCGCCGCTGCCCTGACCGGCTATCAGCAGGCGCGCCTGGGGTCGGGCCAGTTGCAGATCACCGAAGGCGGTGAGCAGCGTGTCGAGCCCCATGCGTGATTCAAGGCGGCGGGCGGCAACCACCAGGAAGTCGTCGTCGGCGACCGCGAATCTGCGACGAGCGGTGGCGCGGTCGCCGGGGCTGAACCGTTCGAGGTCGACGCCCGGCGGGATGACCTGCACTCGCGCCGGGTCGACCCCGTATCGGGCGACGACGATCTTGCTGAACGCCTCCGAGAGCACCACCACGCACTCTGCTCGCCGGTACACGGCTCGTTCGACCGCTCGTTTCACGGGGACGGTCCACCCGGGACCCCCGGCCGTCTGGGTCTCGGCCGCCCACGGCCCATGGAAGTGCACCACCAGAGGGGTGGTGCGCAGCGGTCCGGCTAACACTACGGGGAAGGCGTAGAGCGCGAAGTGGGCGTCGATCACTGCGGGTCGCGGCGACATTGCACCGGCTGCGCGGCGCAAGGCGAGCAGCCGTCGAGCCACCGGCTGGTCGGCCGAGCTCACGGCCACGACCGAGGCGCCGGTGGCTGGTCCGAGCACCATCACCGAGTTCGGCCATCCGTTCGCCTGGAGCGCGTGGTGCAGGTCGGCGACGTACCGATTCAGCCCGCCGGGTTCGTCGGTGAACCAGCGCTCACCGACGATGAGCGTGCCGTCCGGCTTGAGCGTGCCGACGGGCTGGACGGGCTTCACCGTCGCACGCTGGAGCTGGCACCCGGTGACCGAGACGTCTGCGGCACGTCGTCGATGGCTTCGCCGGGATCCGACGGCGGGTGGCTGGTCTCGCTATCGACCCACCCGAGCACCAGCCAGGTGAACCACGTCACCGACGACATGCCACCCGTGAGCCAGTGCTGGAAGGTGACGATGAGGATGCCCATGGCTGCGAGCTCGACTGCTCCGCGGCTGCGGGCGGCGAGCCGGTATGTGCGTGACAGCCCGGTGATCGCTACGGCTAGGTAGAGGCCCAGCCCGAGGAGCCCGGCGGCCACTCCGGCGTCACCCAGATCCTTCTCGGTGGCTGCACTGACGCCACCGAGGCGCGCGTCGCCGGTGACGGCGCCGATGCCGAGTCCCAGCGGTTCGCGGAACGCCGTGCGCACGCCCCCATCGAGGAGTTGGAGGTGGGCGATCAGGGTGGAGTCGTCGCCGAAGGGGTCGGTGAGGCCCGAGATCTGGCGCGCCGTCAGGGCGCCGGAGGCGTTGCTGGAGAGGGCGTCGGGGGCGATGAAGCTGACGGCAAGTGGGAGGGCGGCGACGACAGCAAGACCGACGATCACGGCTCGCAGGGGGCCCCAGCCGGCCCGGGCGGCGAGCATGAGGCCCACGGCGGCGACCAGCAGGACGAGCACCGTCCGGATTCCCGAGTACCACACTGCCGTCGCCATGATGCCGGCTGCCGGCACAATGATCGTCGGCCGCACCCGCCCGAGGCAGGCGAGAGCGATGACCACGCCGACCGCGACGAAGGTGGCGAACGCGTTTCCCGAGGCGAAACTACCGAAGGGTCGCACCACACCCTCGGCGACGTAGAGCGCGCTGTAGCCCTGCAGGTCGATCCAGCGTTGATCCCACGAGGGGAAGCCGACGGCGGTCTGCACGTGGCCGTAGATGGCGACGGGAACTCCCAGCACGGCGACGGTGGCCAAGAGGCGGCGGAGTTGTGAGCGGTCCACGAGCGATCGGCCGACGAGGAAAGCGAGCATGGGAGTAACGACGAGCGCAATTCCGATGAGCCCACCGAAGAGGTCACTCTGGAGCGGGTTCATGGCGCTGAGCGTGAGCGCCGTGGTGAGCGCCAGCACGCTGTTGGTGAGCGGTGAACGATGGCGAAGCGCGCCGGCGTTGAGGGCGACCAGACCCAGGACGATGAAGACCAGCGGCGCGACGATCAGGAACGGGTCGGCCGTCGCGGTGGAGCCGTCGAGGCCGGTGAACAGGCGACGTACGATGCCGACCGCTACCAGCCACACCGTCAGCACGACCAGTCCTCGGACGGGGTCGACGACGGCAATGGCCGACATGACCAGCACGATGGCGGCTGCGGCGAACAGGCGCAGGGTGCCGTCGGCGGCGGCGAACGTTCCGGCAAGCACCATCATCGGGAGCCACACCACCATCGGCAGGGCGCGCAGGATGGTCGACCTCATCTCACTGGTCGTTTCCGGGACGGGTCCGCCATGAGTTCATCGTAGATGCGGCCGTTGGCTGCCGCGGATCGGGCCCAGGTGAACGCATCTGCTGCGCGTCGCGCTCGTTCGCCCAGCTCGCTGCGCAGCCGTGGGTCGGCGGCGAGCGTCGTGAGCGCGGCGGCGAACCCGGGGACGTCTCGTTCCACGACGATGGCGCCCGCACCGTCGGCGTCGTCGCCGAACCATGTGTGCACCCTTGTCACGATGACGGGCAGCCCCATGGCCGCCGCCTCGAGCGCGACCAGGGAGAAGGTCTCGTATGCCGTCGGGAGGATGAACACGTCGGCTGCTGCGTAGAAGCGCTCGGTGTCGGCTCGGCGGCCGTGGAACGTGACATGGTCCTCGATGCCGAGTGCCCGGGCCGCCGCTGTGGCACGGCGGGTGTCGCCGGGCCCTACCACCCAGAGCACCACGTCGTTGCCGTGTGCCCGCGCCGCTGCGACAGCCCCGATGGCAATCTCCACTCCCTTGCGGGGCCAATCGCCGCCGACGAACAGTGCAACGATCGACGACCCTGTTCCGAGCTCTGCTCGCATTTGTCGCCGAACAGTGGCATCGGGGTGGAAGCGATCGTGGTCGACACCGTTCTGTACCAGGTCGATCTGTACGCCGGGGAAGTGTCGGCGGACCTCCTCGGCCACGCCGGCGGAAACGGCGGCGAACCGGGACAGCCTGGTGGGTCGGTAGCTGAGGCGCTCTGCAGCGATCGCCATGGCTCGGGCGAGGGCGGAGTTCATCCGGCGCAGGGTCGACGTGGTGGTCAGGCCAGTATTGCGTTGCAAATCCCGGGCGCCGAGGTTGCAGTAGTGGATCGCGGCGATGTCGACACGGTTGGGGATGATCGCTCCCACGGTGTAGACCAGGTCGACGTCGAGCCGTCGCACCGCCAAGCCGGCGCGCACGAAGAATGTACCGAAGTTCAATGGAAACGGCCGCAGCGGCACGCGGATGCGGATCCATCGGTCGATCAGCGGCCGCAGGTCGGGGGCGAGTTCGGCGCTGACGACGGTGAACCGTAACCGGTCGTGCAGGTGTCGGATCAGTTCGGCACAGGCGATCTCCATACCGCCGCGATCGTGGATCCCGTGAGCGACGAGGGCAACCCGCGGGCGGTTGTCGACCGGCGAGCGCAGCGCCGCTGTGGAGACGACTGCGGGTCGACCGTTGCTGCTGACGAGTACCCCCACAGTCGCGGCGACCTTTCCGGCGAGCGATGGGAACACGCGGCGCAGCACCTCCGGTTCTCGGCGCACCACTGCGGCGAGGGCACGCAGCACACCGGGGGCGCCGCGGCTGCCGATGGCGATTCCGAAGGGGGCCTGGCGGAGCAGCTCGCGACGCTTCACCAGCGTGGGCGCGGCCACCGAGTTGTATGCCGCGTGGAACACGGCCGCAGTAGCGGGCCGATAGCGGTGGTCGGGGCCGACGCGCCCCGCGGGGTAGTGGTCCACCAGGATCGCAGGGTCGTACACCAACCGCCAACGCCAACGCCTCGCCCACGAGCACACGAGCACCTCGAAGTCCACCTGCGCACCGGTACCGCGAAGAACTCCGGCGACCGGAAGGGCCAGGGCCTCGGCGCGGAACGCCATGTTCACGCCCTTGAGCACGTGCACGTCGCGGGGGCCCCCGCTACCGACGTGGTGATTGCCCACCAACTTGCCCGAACGGGCGAAACGACCGACGTGCTCGGTGAGCGGCCCCTCCTCGCCGGGGATCACGTCGCGACCGCCCACGGCCCCTACGGCCGGGTCGGCGAACCCGCCCAGCAGTCGTTCGATCCAGTCGGGTCGCGGCATTGCATCGTCGTCGGTGAAGGCCAGAATCGAAGCCGTGGACTCGGCAACTCCGGCCGACAGGGCTGCGATCACTCCCGGTTCGGTGACTGTGATCAGCGTGACCTGAGCGTTATGCGCCCCGTGGGCTGCGTGGGCGACCGCCTGGGTGGCGGGATCGTCGGCGCGGGCGACCACGATCAGTCGCGCCGGGGCGATCGTCTGGCAGGTGAGTGCCTCCAGGCAGCGGGCCAGCGCGCCGGGTCGCTGGTAGGAGGGCACGACGACGTCGATGTCGGCTGCGGTCCTTGCGTCGGTGGCGGTCAACGTTCTCCCGCTGTCGATCGAAGGACGTCGAGGATCATCGCGCCGACGCGTTCGGGTGAGAAAAGCCGTTGTGCCTCGGCTCTGGCCAGGCGGCGGATCTCGGGCTCCTGCGGAGATGCCATCCTGTCGAGCATCGCTCGTACCGCATGCTCGAACGCATCCACGTCTCCGGCGGGCACGATGGTGCAGCACTCGCTGGCCACTCCTTCGGCCGCGCCGATCTGACCCGTAGCGACGACGGGGGTGCCGCAGGCCAACGCTTCACTCACGCTGAGGCCGAAAGGCTCGTAGGTGGCCGGCTGGACGAGCACGTCGGCTGCGGCCAGCAGGGTGAGCACGTCGTGGTGGCCGAGTTGACCGTGGTAGGTGGCGGTCGCCGGGTCGAGCCCGGTGAGCAGCGGCTGGTAGTCGGACCTGAGCGTGTCGCCGCCGACGAGATGCAGTCGTGTCTGGCCGGCCAGGTCGCCCAGCCGGCGGGAGAGCTCGATGAAGACGTCGATCCCCTTGCGCACAGAGACTCTGCTGATCATCACGATGCCGTGCATGCCGGGGTCGTGGCAGCCACGGGCCAGCTTGTCCTGGCGTTGCGGGATGCCGATCGGGTAGGGGATCACCGTCATCCGCCGCTCGTCCAGGGCGTAGTCGCGCACTAGGTGATCGGCGAAGACCCGACTGATCCCTATGACCGCCGACGCCAACTGGATGTCTCGCCGTTGACGACGGGTCCGCACGCGCCGCAGCACCTCGACGGCGAGTACACGTTCACGGCGGACCTCGGCCTGTTCGCCCGCCATGTGGGTGCTCGGGTGCATCACCAGCGGGGGTAGTCGGCCGAGGTGGCGGCGCAGGCCGAACACCTCGATGGTCGAGAATTGGTAGATCACGTCGTACGGCTGCACCCGGTGTTGTTCGAGGAGCAGCGTGGCCAGCCGCTGTCGCCCCGATGCCCGCGCGGCGAGGCCGGTGAACACCTTGGTGATGTTGGTGTTGCTGTACCAGCGGTCGCACCGCCATCCCGTGTCGAGGCCGATCACCCTCACGCCGGGAATGGTCTCGACGCCGCTCGTGGTGGCAGTGAGGTCCAGCACTGTGTAGCAGTCGACCTCACAGCCGAGGCGGGTGAGCTGTTCGACCACCATCCAAGCGCAGCCAGCAACGCCGCCACCTCGCTCTGGGTCGCCACCGATGAGCGCGATGCGAAACGGAAGTGCGCCGCCCTCGGCATCGGTCGGGAGAGGTGGTGCGAGCTGCGGGGGATAGTGGCGCATGGTGCTCCACAGGGCCACCGCCAGTTGGCCGGTCGACAACGCCGCGAACCGGGCGGCGCGGCGTGGGCTGCGCCACACCTTGCTGAGCACGAACTGCCGCTGCCAGGAGCGCGCGACGCGGATGACCGGTCCCCATCGAGTCGACCATCGTGGCGGGCGGAGTGCCGGGTGCTTCAGGTACAACCGCCAGTCCGATTCGATCAGTC
>Ga0105046_10007121_pt1 | contig 17645 bp, 17 predicted proteins | sample MAT03_FD_78385 | JGI IMG/M metagenome (GOLD analysis project Ga0105046, IMG submission 78385) | Freshwater microbial communities from Lake Fryxell liftoff mats and glacier meltwater in Antarctica - MAT-03 (megahit assembly) | ecosystem: Environmental > Aquatic > Freshwater > Ice > Liftoff...
ATTGCCTATGTCGTTCATCACCCACCAAACCATGGAACTTCGGTTTCCAAGGTTTGGATAGTCGCCATTTTGAGGGTCGTATATTCCATTGCCGCTTACATCAATGAATGAAGCGAGGTTCTGGTCAAATGTGCTTAAGTTGGCAAAACCACTATCCGTAGCAATTGCTTTCAAAAATTGATTTCCTTTTCCGGGCCAATTTTTTATTTGCAATGGGATTTTATTTTCTCCAATAGGCCATGGGTTGGTTTCCAGGGCCGTAAAAAATGAATCAATGCTGACTCGATCTACTTTAAAATGCTAATCTCAAATTTTACAACTCATTTTTGAAGTATCAGGATTTTGGTTTACTAATATAGGTACTGACCAAAAATTTCTAAGCCCGGCTCTGTAGGTCTGGACTGAGGTAATTATCTTATTTCCATCACTTTTGTCAATTCCCCCTAACCAAAGGCCAGATGCAACAAAAGATTTTTGTACGGCTGGTTTTTAGGCCAAGAGAATTTTGGTAAGGTCAAATCGGGATCCCAGAACATATCACCCTGGTTTAATAACTTTGCCCTTACATTTACAGACTCAATGTCAATGTGTGATTTTCCACCTGTGCATCTTGGGTTTTGAGCATTCGCTGGAAAAGGGTTCCCCATATCGTCCATATCAAGAAAATAGTAATTGCTTTTTTCATAGAATCTGTTGGAATTTTTGGTTTAAGACCCAAATATAGGCTCACGGAAAGGAGAAATTATATTTTCTGGAAACGAATAGTTGTATACTTTCTTGTCAATATGCATTTGGAAATGGGATTTGAGGCGAAACCAATTTAGAGAAAAACAGTAACAAAAGAATATTATTTCACTTCCTCAACTTCCCAGCCTCTTCATAAATCCTCGTCATCTCTTCAAACTCGCCCACCGATAATTGCTCTGCCCTTTTGTCCATCCACGGGTGTTGCGCCAGTGATTCCGGTATCCCCATCGGTTTGAGGGCGTTGCGAAGTGTTTTTCGCCTCATATTAAAGGCCTGTTTTACCAGTTTCTGAAGATTTGAAAACCGGCAAGGCAAAACTTTTCCTTCGATCCGTTCCATCCGGATCACACCCGATTTAACCTTGGGTGGAGGATCAAAAACATGAGGCTCAACCGTGAATTCATATTTGATGGTGTACAAACTTTGCAACAGCACAGAAAGAATTCCATATTCCTTACCGCCAGGTCCTGAGGCAATTCGCTGAGCCACTTCTTTCTGCAGCATGCACACCACTTCGGTGACTTCCGCTTTCATTTCCAGAATATGAAAAAAAATCTGAGATGAAATGTTGTAGGGAAAATTGCCGATCACCGCAAACCGATGAATTCCCAATGCAGCAGGATCCATTCGAAGGAAATCTTCCAATACAAATTTTTCCTGATGAAGTGGATAGTGAAGTTTCAGGTAGTCGATCGATTCCCGGTCCACATCCGATGCCCGGAATTTCCAAGGTTTGGGCTCCAGTAAATGCTGGGTAAGTACACCCGTTCCAGGCCCGATTTCAATCAGCATTTCCGGATTTCCAAAGCCGATGAACAAATCCACAATGTCTTTGGCAATTCCCTGGTCTTTGAGAAAATGCTGCCCCAGATTTTTCTTTGGTCGTACACTCATGGGATCTTTCCTTTAAAATGCAAGTATACAGACTTAGAATGGCGGTTTCCGGAAAACCATTTTTTTACTCATCCCTTGTTTAAAAATAGCATGCCCTCATTTAACTGTATGATTTGAGTCATAAGCCATCGGTTTCATGCAGAACAATTTTGCCCTGCATAAAACATAAATGAAATGATAAAGCTAAAAACACTTTTGATAGTTGTGGCTGGTTCCGGAATGATTTTCTCCTGTGGAAACAAATCTTCCGAGTCTGACGAAAGTCAGGCAACTGAATCATCAGAAAGTACTGAAACATCCCCCGAAGCGACAAACACTGAATCTCCCAGCTATGATCCAAATCGGGGTGAAGGTAAATTCTCCTCAGAAAATCTGAATTTGGGTGCTTCTGTGGATGCAGCCATGGCAGAATCCGGTGAAAAAGTTGCAGGTGTAAAATGCACTTCCTGCCATAAAATAACAGACGAAAAGTTGGTAGGTCCGGGTTGGAAAGGGGTAACCTCACGTAGAAAGCCTGAATGGATCATGAACTTTATCACCAATCCAGATCCAATGATTGATAAGGATCCCGCAGTGCAGGCCCAACTGGAATTGTGTCTTGTACGAATGCCGAACCAGGGATTGAATGAGACGGAAGCTCGTGATATATTGGAGTTTATGCGAAAAAATGATGCCGTTAAATAAGAACCAGGATGAAAAATAAATTATCAAGTCTAAGCCTTTATTCTGCAATTTTGGTTGCAGCCTGTTTTAGTTGTAAACCAAAAAATGCAGAGAATGCCGTCAGTGGCAATGCAGCTGCCAAAACCTATGTAGCCCCTGGAAAATACGATGAGTTTTATAACTTCGTGTCGGGTGGATTTAGTGGTCAAATGAGTGTGTATGGCCTTCCAAGCGGGCGCTTATTCAGAGTGATTCCTGTATTTTCGGTGGATCCGGAAAAAGGTTGGGGATACTCAGAAGAAACCAAGCCTATGTTGAATACTTCCCACGGCTTTGTACCCTGGGACGATTTACACCACACAGAATTATCTCAAACCAATGGCGAAATAAACGGAAAATGGATTTTTGCAAACGCAAACAATACACCCAGACTTGCCCGGATTGATTTAAAAACCTTCCGCACAGCAGAGATACTGGAATTACCAAACAGCGGAGGAAACCATAGTTCACCATTTGGAACCGAAAACTCGGAATACATCGTGGCGGGAACCCGTTTTAGTGTGCCTCCAGATGATGCAAATGGCGATATACCTATTAATACGTATAAGAAGAATTTCAAAGGTCACATCAGCTTTGTGCGTGTGAATCCGGAAAGCGGAGCCATGAATATCGCTTTTCAATTGAAAACACCAGGAGTTAATTTTGATCTTGCCCGTTGCGGAAGGGCGAAATCCCATGGATGGTTTTTCTTTTCTTGTTATAACACTGAACAGGCCAGCACACTTTTAGAAGTGAATGCATCTCAAAAAGACAAAGACTTTATTATGGCTGTAAACTGGAAAAAAGCGGAAGAATATCTGAAAGCCGGAAAAGGAAAAAAGGTTCGAGTAAAATATGCACACAATGTTTATAATGATGCTACCCACAGTGCAACTTCCACTATAAAGAAAGAAGTAACCGTACTCGATGTTTCGGATTTGAAAGATATTTGCTACTTCATTCCTTGTCCAAAATCTCCGCATGGCTGCGATGTTGACCCTACTGGGGAATACATCGTAGGAAGTGGGAAGCTCGCAGCATTGGTTCCGGTATTTAGTTTCGATAAACTGCAAAAAGCCATTGCCGACAAATCATACGATGGTGAATATGAAGGAATTCCGGTTGTTAAATATGAGTCTGCCTTGTATGGTGAAGTTAAAAAGCCAGGACTTGGACCATTGCACACCGAATTTGATGGAAAAGGAAATGCATATACTTCTTTCTTCGTTTCTTCTGAAGTGGTTAAATGGAACATCAAAGATCTCAAAGTGTTGGATCGGGTTCCAACGTATTATTCAGTTGGTCACCTTTGCATTCCAGGGGGAAATACCCGCAAGCCTAATCCAAAATACCTGATTGCATACAATAAAATTACCAAAGACCGCTATCTGCCAACCGGACCAGAATTGACCCAAAGTGCTCAGTTATTTGACATCAGCGGAGAAAAAATGCAGATGATTCTGGATTTTCCAACCATTGGAGAGCCTCATTATGCCCAGGCAGCATCAGCAGATATCATCCGAAATAACGGTCAATTGAAGCTTTTCAAAATTGATGAAAACAAAAATCCATATGTTGCTAAGGGGGAAAAAGAATCCAAGGTAGTTCGTGAGGGCAACAAGGTGCACGTTTACATGACATCCGTACGTTCTCACTTTGCCCCGGATAACATCGAGGGGATTAAGATGGGCGATGAAGTATATTTCCATGTTACCAATTTGGAGCAGGATTGGGATGTTCCACATGGTTTTGCCATAAAAGGGGCAGCAAATGCTGAATTGCTCATTATGCCTGGCGAAACCTGCACCTTAAAATGGATGCCGGATCGGGTTGGCATTTTTCCTATGTATTGCACCGATTTCTGTTCAGCACTTCACCAGGAAATGCAAGGATATGTTCGGGTTTCTCCTGCCGGAAGTAATGTACCAATCAGCTTCAGTCTTGGCAAGCCAGTCCCTGAAAATCAGTAAGTAAACCTACATTTGTAAAGGGGGGGCCTTCCGGGAGATTTCCCTGAAGAAAGGCTCGCCCTTGCTTTCAAACTGCTCTTCAAAAAGTCAACTTTATGGGAAATCTTTCAAAACTTTTATTAGTCATTGCAGGCATCAGTCTTGTTATCGCAATTTTTATTCCCATCTGGCGGATTGAACTCAGTGCTCCTCAATATCCGGAAGGATTGGTTATGCTGATTTATGCGGATAAATTAGGTGGCGATGTGGACATCATCAACGGATTAAATCACTACATTGGCATGCAAACACTTCATGCTGAGAATTTTATTGAATTTACCGTGTTGCGATACATCATCGGTTTCTTTGCGATGTTTTGCTTTGTGGTTGCGTTGGCCGGTCGTAAAAACCTCTTGTATATTTTGCTTGCGGCTTTTATCACATTTGGGGTGGTGGCAATGATTGATTTTTATCGCTGGGAATACAATTATGGGCATGATCTCGATCCGAACGCCGCCATCATTGTGCCAGGAATGGCGTATCAACCACCCTTGATCGGGTATAAAGTGCTTCTCAATTTTGGTGCCTATTCCATTCCCGATGTAGGTGGGTGGCTTTTTATTGCCAGCGGCGTTCTGATGCTTATTTGTGTGGTGCTTGAAAAAGGACTTCTAAGCAAATTTTTAAAACAAAAAACAACCCAGGCGGGAATATTGATTCTTTCCGCCTCTCTTATGTCTTGTTCTATAGATGGACCCGAACCAATTAAACTCAATTCTGACAATTGCGATCAATGTAAAATGACAATAACAGACGGGAGATTTGGGGCTGAACTGATCACTGGCAAGGGTAGGATTTATAAGTTTGATGACTTCCTTTGTCTTCAGTCTTATATCAAATCCAACCCGAATGTTAAGTCTGTTTTCATAAACAACTATTTGAAAACTAATGAACTAATCCCTGCGAAAATCGCCTGGTTTGTAAACAGCGAAAATTTTAGAAGTCCTATGGGTGGTAATACCGGTGCATTTGCCTCCGAAAAGGAAGCAAAAGAATTTGCTGCTTTGTCCGGCGCAAAAGTCCAGAATTGGTTATCCATCAAACCATGAAACCTGCGGCGATATTTGCTTTCTTTTTTCTTGCACTCACGGGTTTCGGCCGGCAAATCGTTGTTGGTAAAAATGAGAAATGCCGACGTATAAAACAAGCTTTAACCCAGGCCGGAAATGGAGATACCATCCTTGTGAAAAATGGCTTTTACAAGGAAGGAAATCTGGTGATCAAAAAGTCGATCACATTTCTGGGAGAAGGTCTACCCGTACTTGATGGAGAAAGAAAGTTTGAGGTGCTTTCCATCCGTGCCAGTCATGTAACAGTGAAGGGTTTTCGTGTTCAACATTCCAGCTATGCGACTCTTGATGATCCGGGAGGAATTAAGGTGTACGACAGCCATCATATTTCGATCATCAATAATGTTTTACATGATAATTTTTTCGGCATCTATCTGCAATACAGCACCAACTGTCTGATTCAGAACAATTCCATTACTGGCGTAGGTACAGAAGAGCAACAGATTGGAAATGGGATTCATTGCTGGAAAAGCGACAGTATTCAAATTATTGCAAACCAGATTTCCGGACATCGGGATGGCATATATTTTGAATTTGTTACCCACTCCGTCATTTGGAGAAACCGATCTCAAAACAACATTCGCTATGGATTGCATTTTATGTTTTCAAATTCGGATGCCTATTATACCAATGTTTTTCGCAACAATGGTGCGGGCGTGGCAGTGATGTTCACTAAAGATGTAAAAATGTGTAACAACACTTTTGAAGACAATTGGGGAGATGCTGCCTATGGATTGCTGCTTAAAGAAATTTCCGATGCCTTTATTTCAGGAAATCATTTCTACCGAAACACATCCGGGATTTTTATGGATGGAACCAACCGCATTCTGGTGGAAAGAAATGTATTTGAATCCAATGGCTGGGCCATGAAAATACAGGCCAATTGCATGGATAATCATTTGAATTTCAATAATTTCATAGGAAATACTTTTGATGTTTCTACCAATGGAAGCCTGGTTCTTAATACGTTTGATTCCAATTATTGGGATAAATACCAGGGCTACGATCTGGATAAAAACCGGATTGGTGATGTGCCCTTCCGACCCCTAAGTTTGTTTTCAGTAATCGTGGAAGGCACCCCTCCAGCCATGCTGCTTTACCGTAGTTTTATAATTACACTTCTGGATAAATCAGAAAGGATTTTGCCCAGCCTTACGCCTGAGAATTTTATCGACCAGCATCCACTCATGCATTCCCTTCCTTTATGATTCAGATCGAACATCTTCATAAAAGCTTCGGAAAGCTCAACGTCTTAAAAGACATCAATCTCACTCTTTCCAAAGGAGAGTGCATTGCTCTCATCGGACCCAATGGCTGCGGAAAAACCACACTGATCAAATCAATTCTTGGAATGGTGATTCCCAATTCCGGTGATATCCGGTTTGAAGGAAAGAGCACCAGAAATGCTTTTTTATACAGGAACGAGATCGGTTTTATGCCGCAGATGGGCCGATATCCGGAGAATATGACCATCGGCCAGGTAATCCGGATGATGTCCGATCTCCGCCAGCACAGCAGAAACCTAGATCAGGAATTACCCGAACGTTTTCAACTTAAATCTTTGTACGAAAAACGGATGAGAACACTTAGTGGTGGAACCACACAGAAAGTAAGTGCAAGTCTTGCCTTTCTGTTTGATCCACAGGTTTTGATTCTGGATGAACCAACTGCGGGTTTGGACCCACTTGCTTCAGAAATACTGAAAGAAAAGATCATTGCTGAAAAAGAAAAAAATAAGCTGATTCTGATTACGTCTCATCTCTTAAGTGAACTTGACGACCTGGTTACGCAAATCATTTTCATGGAAGAGGGGAAGGTGATTTTTCATAAGCCTGTAGAATTGCTCAAAAAGGAAACCGGTGAAAGTAAGATCTCAAAAGCAATTACCCACATTCTGAAAAAACAGGTGTATGAACCGAATTATTAAATATGTAATCCTGGATATTCTTAAAAACAGAATTGTTCTTGCCTACACAGTCTTGCTTTCTCTGTTCTCATGGTCGGCATTTAGTCTGGAAGACAACAGTGCCAAAGGAGTTCTCACGTTGCTGAACCTGATGCTGTTATCGGTTCCCCTTATTTCTGTCCTTTTCTCAACGATTTACATCTACAACAGCTCCGAGTTTCTGGAGTTGCTTGTCAGTCAACCCATCAAACGAACCCGGATCTGGACATCTCTTTTTTTTGGTCTTTCTTCCAGTCTTGTTCTGGCATTTCTCATCGGAATGGGCATCCCGATTGCTCTTTTTGCCCCGACAAAAGTGGGATTGATGATGATTGGAACCGGAACTCTGATCACTATAGTTTTTGTGGCCATTGCTTTCCTTAGTTCTATTTTAAGTCGGGATAAAGCAAGAGGAATTGGAATTTCAATTCTGCTTTGGCTCTTTTTTGCGCTGTTGTTTGATGGGTTGGTTCTCTTTCTGCTTTTCCAGTTTTCGGACTATCCTATTGAGAAAGCGATGATAGGCATCACTTTTTTTAGTCCGATCGACTTATCAAGGATTTTAATCATGCTTCATCTGGACGAATCGGCAATGATGGGATATACAGGTGCCATTTTCAAAGAGTTTTTCGGCACCTTTTATGGATTATTTTTTTCCTTTTTTATGTTGATTTTGTGGGCAGTTATCCCCTTCATTTTTTCACGCAAACTATTTAATTCCAAAGATTTATGACACCAATTCAAGACATTATGCACCGTTTGGAAACCGCTTCCAATCCCGTTGCACAAGCCATACATAAAGGAGATCATTTCAAAGTACTGGCAATAGGTTTCAAAAAGGGAATGGTGATGAAAGACCACAAGGCTGCACTCCCTGCAAAGCTCACTGTTCTATCTGGCTCTGTCTTATACAAAATGGAAGGATTCGAAACGGTCTTGCTTCGATTTGATGAGCAACTCATTCCGATAGAAAAAATCCATTCGGTCGAAGCGTTGGAAGACAGCTTATGCCTTCTCACTCAAGGTTAATTCTACCATTATGAAAGGCGACATTTCCAACCGGGCCGATATTGAAAATCTAATTAATGCATTCTACGGGAAAGTAAAAACGGATGATCAGATCGGGCATTTTTTCATGGATGTGGTGCACGTAAACTGGGAGAAACATCTTCCGGTGATGTACGGGTTTTGGGAGAATATCCTTTTCCATTCAGGTACTTACGAAGGCAATCCGATGCAGAAGCATATTGCACTTCACATCCTTAGCCCATTAAAGCCAGAACACTTTCAGCGTTGGTTGTTGCTGTTTTTTACAACAGTGGATGACTTATTTGAGGGCAACAATGCAGAACAAATCAAACAAAGGGCGCAAAGCATTGCTTTGGTTATGGAAATGAAAGTTGTGGCCTGATAGGAAGATATGAATCAGCTACTCATCATTCTTCACCTTCTTGGAGCCTCCATCTGGATTGGAGGTCATTTGATATTATGTCTCCGGTTTTTACCAAAAGCCATAAAAGAACAGAACGTTGAGGTAATTACCAGTTTCGAAAAGCAATATGAGACAATTGGAATCCCATCTCTTCTCATTCAGATTGTTACAGGGATTCTGTTATCTTATCAATACGGTGTGGGTTGGCAAGATTGGTTTTCTTTTAAAGGATCCATTGAAACGGTGGTATCCATTAAACTTTCCTTACTGATTTTTACCCTGATTCTGGCTGCACATGCCCGTATTTTTATCATCCCAAAGTTGTCTTTGAAGAACCTCAATTTCATGGCATTCCATATAGTAGCCATTACATTGACGGGAATAGTAATGCTGGTAATTGGAACATTTGTGCGTTCAGGTGGCTTGTAAAAAAAGCGTGAATACCCATCCACGCCTTTTCAATTTTTAAAGAATCAATAAAACTAAAAGTTATTTTGGTAATAGAACCTGGTCAATCACATGGATTATTCCATTGGAAGTTGGAATGCTGGCAATGATTTCTGCCGTCCCATTCACAAATATTTTATCACCCTTTTTCGAAATGGCTATTTTCCCTCCACTTACCTGCTCATAAGATTGACCATCCTGAAGATATTCTGTTTTTAAAGAACCCACATAAGTATGGTATTCTAGGATCGTTTTGAGATCCTCTATTTTTTCTGGCTTCAATAATCCATCCACGGTACCCGCAGGAAGTTTATCAAAAGCTGCGTTTGTGGGAGCAAAAACCGTAAAAGGTCCGGCATTGCTCAGCGCATCCACCAATCCTGCAGCCTTCACAGCGGCTACCAAAGTTGTGTGGTCTTTACTTCCAACAGCTACCTGAACAACATTAGGATTTGACACATCATCCTTTACACCGGATTGTCCTACGGCATCCGTTCGGGGTTCAGCATCAGTCGCTTCTGTGTTGGTTGTTTGTGTTTCAGAAGCGCATGCCATAAGGCTCGCCATTCCAAGAATAATAAGAGTTTTGATTGCTTGATTCACTTTGTTTCAACTTTAATTTGAAACAAATCTAGGTTCTGAAATTGGCCGGTTTTATGCGTTGAATCATAAAGCCAAATTCTATTTTATTCTGCCTGTTTCACCGAAAAAAGGCTGACAATGAGCCCAATAACCATTACTAAGCCCAAAACAAAAAGAATTTCATTAGCATACGGAACCGCCGTGTAACTCAAAGAAGCTACACCTTGAATCCCTAATAGAATTTCATTGGAATAAACCCCAATGATAAAAATCGAAAGTCCGGCCATTGTTGTTCTATTTGTTTTTAAAAGGCCGGTGGAAAATATAAAAGCTACCAAAAAAATGCTGGTGATGGCTAGCAATACCAAGTGCAGGTACGCTATCACAATTGGCCGGAATCCAAAGGCCAGGATGCTTACTTCGGGAATGGTTGAACCCAATTGAAGAATCCATTTGGCTGTGAATGAAATCAACACCAGCAAGAAAACCCATCTCCAGAAAGGAGAAAAACAGGCATTGATGCCGGATGAATTTCTTTTATAAAACCTGAGGAACTGGCCCCATGCAAACGTTTGCATCACAGCGGAAAGCACAGTGATCAGGTATAAAATGAATGGCAATTCTGCCCAAAGAGTAGAAAGAAAATAGGCCATTGGACAAGCTACTACAAACAGATAAAAAATAGAATCAGGCACTTTCAACTCCGGTTTTACCCGATGGAGGTATCCAATAAAAATACCCACAATGGCAAAGAAAAACCAGCCATTGTACTGAAAATGAAGGTAGAAGTAAATTGAGGCCAGATAGAATTTCTGAATCAGTTGTTGGGTAGCCATCATGTAGGCCAGAGAAAATGTTCCTAAAGAAGAAAATACATTGAAAATCAAAGCCGATTTGAACCAGTTTTTTGAGGGGTCGGATGGAGGAATCGTTTTTAAATCTGCAAAGAAAACAAATGTGAAAAGGAAGGATATCAGAACAGAAGCAGTTGAAAATCCAATTGAGACAGCACCATATCCCTGAATAAAAAATGAAATCAACATGCCATATCCGAACAACAAATTGGCCCAAAGCAGCAAATTGTAATTAGAAAAGGATTCTGGTTTATTTCGTTTTTGAAGGTAATGAATCATCAGCACCATAATGGTTTGGGAAATCCAGGCTCCGAATGCAAAATGAGAATGTGCATGCTGGATATTTTTCTGCTCAAAAATCGGAAACGCAAAGCCAATTTTGTAGCGCATTAGCGTCCCAAGCATTGCCACAATAAGTAAACTAACCAAAGAAATGTGCAGCCATTTCCCAACCGGTTTCATTTCTCCCTTCATCAATAGTACAGCTTGTGATTGATGATTTCAACCTCTTTTTTATCGGCCATTTTGGTAAGAGTCCGGATCACCGTTTCTACGCGTAATCCGGTTAAATTGGCAATCTCCTGGCGGGTAAAGGGAATTAACAATTTCTGATTTTTGCACTGGGTGGAACTTTTTAGATTTGCGAGAAACTGAATAATTCTGGTTTCAGGTTTACAGTTCACAATAGACCTTGAACTGATGGACTTGTTGTAAATCCTTTTGGCCATAAGACACAAAAGCTGGTCCTGAGTTTCAGGATATTCCTTCAGAATCCGGAAGAAAGTCTCTTTTGGAAGCATTTGAATAATACTGTCTTCCATGGCTTCTGCTGTGGCAGGATAGGGTTGCTGAATCAGCAATGCGGGCTCTCCATAACTGTCACCCGGTGAAAAAATGCCTTGCGTAAATTCCTTTCCTTCAGGGCTGGTATTGAACATCCGAACTCTGCCTGTCAGAATCTGATAAAACCATTTGGGTTCTTCATCCTCCAGAAAAATGAAATCGTGCTTTTTGAATTTCTTCGACTTTCCGCCCCATGTTATTAATAAGTCAGTATCAATAAGCATAACACATTAATTTATAAGATGGTGGCTTATTCCTCCGAATGGAGAACGGCCAAACCTACTTGAATAAATTCAGCCAGTTCTTGATTTAATCTTTCAAATAAAGTGATAATAATCAGGTGCTTGATCCAGTTGCTACCTGCTCCACACAAAATCTATTTCTCCCGGATCAACTTATAAAGTTTGATCCCACCGACGAGCAATACAATTATAGCCAGCAATCCACCCAAGCCATACACCAGACTGATGTTTTGCTTCACAACAACCAGCATCACAATGGCAACAAGAAAAATCGTTGGCACTTCGTTCCACATTCGAAGCTGGTTTCCGGTATAGTGAAAGGAGCCGATTTTTTGTTGAAGATAAAGGCTGTGAAGCGAAAACTGGTATGCAAAAAGGCAAACAACCATGCCCATCTTGATCCACAACCAGGTTGGGATGGAAGGATAAAAGGACAGCATCCAGGTTCCGAAAATGAGGGTCAAAACGGTGGAAGGCCAGCAGATTCCGAACAATAAACGCCGGATCATAACGTCAAACTGGGTTTTCAGAATCGACCTTTCAGGTTCCGGCTTGTCATGCGCTTCCCGGTTGTAAATGAATAACCGGCATTGGTAAAACATCCCGCTGAACCAGGTAATGACGAAAATAATGTGAAGCGACTTGACGTATAAATAATCCATTGCAAACCAGAAGAATCAATCGTTGTGGCGGACAAATAAACAACAAAGGAACTTTTCAAGGGATGGCTATATTTTCAATTCATCGTTGTGTGTTGAATTCTAAAGACTTTCCTTTGGACCTCGATTCTAAAATTGTATGTCATCTACCATCGCTTCACTTTCACACGGCAATAAAAATCAGGTTCCAAATGCCAATGTCTGGCTCATTTCTTCCCCGGCAGAATGGCCCACAACGGCACTGGGTGCTCAGCCCAAATGGTTGAAAAAAGCCTGGGAAGATAAAATGGCCGTACAGATTTTGCAGGCGGAAGACCGTCAGATTGTCGTTGTCCAGATTATTTCCAGTACCGATTCTGCGTCACTTGAAAAAGTCCGGAAACAAGGTGCTGAAGCAGTAGGAATACTTCAGAAATCAAAAACCCATAAAGTTATTATTGCTGAACAAGGAGTTGAAAAACAAGATATTATAGCTTTTTTAGAGGGAGCAACACTGGCATCATACCAATTTGATAAATATAAATCCAAGCCGGAAAAAGGGCTAAAAGACATTACGGTTGTTTCTCAAAGTCTTTCTAAAAAAGAACTGAAGGAAGTTTCGATCGTCTTAGAGGCCGTTGCCCAGGCACGGAATCTGGTGAATGAGCCAGCCAGCCACCTCACTGCTAAAAAGCTGTCAGAGATTTTTGAGAAGACAGGAAAGGAAAGTGGTTTTGATGTCGAAGTTTTGGGCAAAAACAAAATCCAAAGCCTTAAAATGGGAGGCTTACTGGGAGTAAACCAGGGAAGTGATCTGCCCCCAACCTTCAACATTCTTGAGTACAAACCGAAAGGGCATACCAATAAAAAGCCCATTGTACTGGTTGGAAAAGGCGTGGTGTACGATACCGGAGGCCACAGCCTGAAAACCAGTTCCGGAATGGAATACATGAAATGCGATATGGCCGGAGCGGCAACGGTTCTGGCTGTGATCAAGGCGGTTTCCGAGTTGGAATTGCCTTTACACATCATCGGGCTCGTTCCGGCAACAGACAACCGGATTTCAGCTGCGGCAGTTTCGCCGGGAGACATCATAACCATGTCTGATGGCACCACGGTTGAAGTTCTCAATACAGATGCAGAAGGCAGATTGATTCTTGCGGATGCACTGGTTTTTGCTAAAAAATACGATCCTGAATTTGTTTTTGATTTCGCAACTTTGACAGGTGCAGCCGCCAGAGCCATTGGAAAAGAGGGATTTGTATTTATGGGAAATGCCTCTGATAAAGTGAAATACCAGCTGCTTGCTGCGCAGAACCAGACCTATGAGCGGGGTGTGGAATTCCCGATCTGGGACGAATATGCGGATCAGATCAAATCGGATGTGGCTGATTTGAAAAACATTGGAGGAGCTGAAGCCGGAGCAATTACCGCGGGAAAATTCCTCCAGCATTTCACCAGTTATCCCTGGCTCCATTTTGATATTGCGGGAACTTCCTTTTATGAAGCGGGAGCTGTTGGATATATTTCCAAAGGAGGAACCGGATTTGGTATCCGGATGATGGTGGAGTTTTTGAAGGGGTTGGGGTAATCTGGCTTAACCATTTGTACCCAATCCAATCTATTGGTTGGGTAGATGCTCCAGGTCGTCAAAATCTTTAAATCTCCCAGCTTCTTTTTTTGCCTGCCTGAGGTGATTGATGTGGAGGACCTTAATTATTAAGCCATCGTCTTCAAACCGTTTGGCTATGTCCATGCATTCTGAAAATTGAAGGCCTTTTACATTCAGCATGATGTCAATTGCATTGGGTCTTCGGCCAAACCGGAAAACATCCATCGTTTTCTCATGAAGGAAATTCTCCCGTGTCATGTCAAAAACGGGCATTCCAAATTGGTTAAATGCTGAAACGATCCGGGAATAATTCGCATCTGTCCGATTGACCCAAATATCCATACCGCCTGTAACTCTTTGATAGCCATGAAGTATTACGGCAAATCCACCAACCAGAATGTATTCTACTTCCTGATCATTGAATGCCTGAAGGAAATCCCTGAAATCAGTTGAAAAGATATCACCCATCCCTCTTAATTATTTCAAAATGCGTCCGATCCATCCTTGGTGGATTGTCCGGATCAAATCCATAAGCCCTGGCTGTGAGGTAATAACTGTATCGGAGTCTTTGCTGCCAGGTTGTACCATTGCTGTCCTCCATTTCTTTGTTGGCTTTTTCTGCAGACAATTGTTGGAAGGCAGTTCGATCAAAGGCAAAAGTCTCTTTGTAGGTTTTTTTCATTCACATCCAAAATTCAGAACTTGAATCAGGGCCGTAAATATCCCATTTTCAATCGATTTTCAATTCCCGGACTTTCAGGGCTTTTCCTTATTTTTGCGGCCCCATTGCCGGAATTTTCCGGACTTATCCAGAACGTTTTCTATCATGAGTGCATACAAGCCGCTGTCCAATCCTGATTTTTACAAGATTTCCGAAGAGATCCTTGCCTTTTGGCAAAAGGAAGAAATCTTCGAACAATCCATTTCCAGCCGGGAAGGAAAGGAAAGCTTTACTTTTTATGAAGGTCCTCCATCGGCCAATGGCACACCCGGTATTCACCATGTGATGGCAAGGACCATCAAGGATATTTTTTGTCGATACCAAACTCTGAAAGGAAAACAGGTGAAGCGAAAAGGCGGTTGGGATACCCATGGCTTGCCCATTGAACTTCAGGTAGAAAAGGAACTAGGCATCACCAAAGACGACATCGGAAAGAAAATTTCGGTGGAAGAATATAACCGGAAATGCCGGGAAGCGGTGATGAAATTCACCGATCAGTGGAACCAACTTACGCAAATGATGGGCTACTGGGTGGACCTGGAAAATCCTTACATCACTTACAAAAACGATTACATTGAATCCTTGTGGTTTTTGCTCAAGAAGCTCTACGACAAGAATTTACTTTATAAAGGCTACACCATTCAGCCTTATTCACCAGCGGCGGGAACTGGGTTAAGTTCCCATGAACTAAACCAGCCTGGCACCTACAAAGAGGTGAAAGATACTTCGATTGTGGCGCAGTTTAAGGTAAAGGATTGGGAGAAATGGTCCGGCCTTCATCAGTTGGCAGAGATGGATTACATCCACATCAACGGAAATGAACTTACGGATTCACAGAACCTAAACGAGGTACGGAAAATATTTAAAGCGTATCTTTTGGATGTTCTTCGAAAAGAAAAATATCAAAATTTATCCAGTAGCTTAATCATTTCCTTAGGAGGTAAAGGGATAAAAGAAATTATCTCTTTTTCTCCAACCATAGAAGAAACAGTTTGTTTGTATTCCATTCCTCAGCTTATTCCAACCGCTAAATGGATGGGCTCAGAATTGAGTTATAAAGGTGAGGGTTCTCACTATCATTATTTTTTAAACAAACTTAAAATTGAATCTAAAACGTTTTGGGTTAAGCTGGTTGTCCAACAAATTGGGAAAGATTATTGGCTCTGCGATGTGGCCTTGGGTGAAATAAAAAAATCCTGGAACCCCCACATTACTCAGATACCCAAATCCGATGACGTAGATTTTCCAGGACAACGCAAAGATACGCGTTTTCTATCCCTTTTGTCAACACCTAATTCATTTTTTTTAGATAGAATTAAAAACCAGACCAGTGAACCTTTTATCCTTGCCTGGACCACTACACCTTGGACACTACCTTCAAACTCGGCTTTAACCGTTGGTAAAAATATTGACTACCAACTGATTGAAACCTTTAATCCGTACACATACCTTCCGATTTCGGTGGTTTGTGCGAAAGAAAGAGTTGGATCGTATTTTAATGAAGCCGGAAAAGAAATTGATTTTTCAGTGTACAAACCGGGCGATAAAATAATTCCCTGGAAAGTAGTTACAGAGTGCAAAGGTTCTCAGCTGGAAGGAATCGAGTACGAGCAACTGATGCCTTATGTAAAACCTCAAGTGGATTCTTCTTCTTCTTCTTCTTCTTCTTCACTCCCCTTTGGAGAGGGCCAGGGTGGGGCTGCCTTCCGTGTCATCCTCGGTGATTTTGTGACTACAGAAGATGGAACAGGCGTGGTTCATACCGCCCCAACTTTTGGAGCAGACGATTTCAGGGTGGCTCAGCAAAACGGAATTCCGCCCATTATGGTGACCGGTGAAGACGGCAAACCTATGCCTCTGGTGAACAAACAAGGCCGCTTTGTGAAAGAAGTGACCGACTATGCTCTGGAGCCTGTCAAAGAACAATACCTCACAGAAGAAGAAAAAGAAGTAGCTAGAATCAAACAGGGAAGAGATAAATATCTGTCTGTGGATGAGCGGATCGGGATCAAACTGAAAACCGAAAACCGGGCATTTAACGTTCAGAAATTTGACCACCCGTATCCGCATTGCTGGAGAACCGATAAGCCTGTTTTATATTATCCTTTAGACAGCTGGTTTATAAGGACCACAGCGGTAAAGGATAAAATGATCGCCCTAAACAAGCAGATCAACTGGAAGCCGGAAAGCACCGGTACCGGTCGTTTTGGCAATTGGCTGGAGAATCTGGTAGATTGGAACCTGAGCCGCAGCCGGTTTTGGGGAACTCCACTTCCCATCTGGCGTACCGAAGATGGAACCGAAGAATTGTGTATTGGATCGGTACAACAACTTTTGGAAGAGATAACTCTATCGATCAAAAGCGGGAAACTTAGTAAGGAACAGGATGATTTTAACCTTAAATACTCCTACAGCGCAAGACCTCACCCTAAATCCCTCTCCAAAGGAGAGGAATTTGATTCACAAAAAATTGCAAACTCTTCTCCTCTCTCCACTGTAGAGGGGCTGGGGGTGAGTTCACATTCCTGGTTAAATTTTGTGGGCACTGCAGATTCAAAAACCTGGAAGAATCTCAAAGTATTTGCAAGAGAAAATCGAAAGCACCAAACAGAAGCAGAATCTATACTTTGGGAGGCTTTAAGAAATAATGCACTAGGGTATAAAATCAGAAGGCAACATGCCATCGCTGATTTCATTGCTGATTTCGCTTGTACCTCCGTTCTCTTGGTTATTGAAATCGACGGTGAGTACCATAGTGAACCAGGTTATAAAGAATATGATGCGTTTAGAACTGAATTTCTAAATGCAAATGATTTTGAGGTTATCAGATTTACAAATGAAGAGGTAATCGGTGATCTGGAAAAAACATCTTCTGAAATCTTAAAAGCCCTTAAAGATCGGGAGGAC
>Ga0105046_10007122_pt1 | contig 17644 bp, 22 predicted proteins | sample MAT03_FD_78385 | JGI IMG/M metagenome (GOLD analysis project Ga0105046, IMG submission 78385) | Freshwater microbial communities from Lake Fryxell liftoff mats and glacier meltwater in Antarctica - MAT-03 (megahit assembly) | ecosystem: Environmental > Aquatic > Freshwater > Ice > Liftoff...
ATCTAGCCGGAAGGCCACAAGGAATCGACCGGACATCGAGACGAGAAACCCGGGTCGCACAGCGAAGCGAAGTGACCGGGGTTCCTTGTTCCTGCAGCCAGGCGCCTCGCAGAAGGCCGCCGGGCGCCGCTCGCCCACCGTCCCTCCTCCCCGTCCGAGTGATCCAATCGCTCCGGGCCCCCGTAGCTACCCCCATGAATCACGGCATCCAAACAATTGGAATGGAGGCGTTATGCCGGAAGTAGAAGACAAAGAAGAAGCAAGCGCGATCGAGAAGATGCAGTCAAGTGGTGTCTCTCGACGCAAGCTGATGTCGATGGCTGGCGGATCCGTCGCCCTCGGCGCGTTCCTCGCTGCCTGTGGCGGCGATGACGATAACTCGAGCACAAGCTCGAGCGGTTCAACCGGATCTAACGGTTCGTCCAGTTCACCGATGGGTGAAGACAACAGCACCGCGATGTTCGGCGAGGGCGACCTCGGCATTCTGAACTACGCCCTGACCCTCGAGTATCTCGAAACGGCGTTCTACGCCGACGTGATCAAGAGCGGTCTGTTCAAGGGTTCCGACCTGGAGGCCATCAAGCTGTTCGGCTCACAGGAAGCGGATCACGTCGTCGCTCTGACTGACGCGGTCAAAGGCGCCGGAGGCAAGCCTGCTCCGAAGCCGAAGACCGAGTTCCCTCTGAACAACGCCCAGCAGGTCCTGAAGCTGGCTTCGACGGTCGAGAACCTCGGCGCGGCGGCTTACCTCGGACAGGCACCCCGTATCAAGAGCCCGGAAGTCCTCGCGGCGGCCCTGTCAATCCACAGCGTTGAAGCGCGGCATGCCGCTGCTCTGAACACGCTCCTCGGCAAGACGATCGTGCCGGACGGCCCGTTTGCCAAGCCTGCTGAAGCAGGAATGGTTCTGAACGCAGTCCAGCCCTTCATCGTCTGAGCCTGGATACAGGAATAGGAGATAGAAATGACTGAACTAAAGACAGCAACTGACCAGATGGTCCACCCGGAACTGGCATCGATCGAGATCGACGGCCAGGAGCGAAGTGACTTCCTCATGAAGGGAGCCCTCGCCGCCGGAGCGATCTTCGGGCTGGGAGCGATCAGCCCCTTCGTCCGGAACGCAGTGGCCGCGTCCGATCAGGGCGACATTGAGATCCTCAATTACGCCCTGACCCTCGAGTTCCTCGAGTCGGCGTTCTACAAGGAAGGCCTGAAGCGGGCCGGCGCCAGCGGTGCCCTCAAGGAGTTGATCACCACGATCTCCACCGATGAGGATGCCCACGTCGCCGCCCTGACCCAGACGATCAAGGACCTCGGCGGCAAGCCCGTCAAGGCTCCGAAGGTCAAGTTCGAGTATGCGGACACCGCGGCCTTCACGGCCCTGGCCCAGACGCTCGAGGACACCGGAGTCAGCGCCTACAACGGCGTCGCCCCGGAGATCAAGTCGAAGGACGTACTCGCTGCCGCTGGCAGCATCGTCCAGGTCGAGGCCCGTCATGCGGCTGCGATCAGGCTCCAGAACGGTGATTCGCCGTCTCCGGACGCGTTCGACCCGACCCTGTCTCAGGAAGAAGTCCTGAAGGCGGTCCAGCCCTTCCTGGTGAAGTAACCAGGGAATGAGGGCGGTGGATGACTCCCAACCTCCATCCACCGCGATCCATGTGATCAGGGGCGCGCCGGTTCCCACGGCCGGCGTGCCCTTCCTCGATACTCCCCAGAGATAAGAAAAGAAATGCCCACCACACCCCAACCAGCCCGGCACCTCGACGATGAAGACCTGCTCACCCAGGTTGGCAAACGTGACCAGGTCGCCTTCGAAGCTTTCTACGACCGGTTCGAGCGCCAGGCGTTCTCTCTCGCATATCGCATCATCGGTGAGCGTTCCGCCGCCGAAGACATCGTGCAGGAAGCTTTCCTCTCGATCTGGAAGAGCGGTGAGCGTTACGACAAGACCCGTGGCAGCGCCGGCGCGTGGGCCCTCGGCATCGTCCGCAACCGGGCGATCGACACCTTGCGCAGCAAAGCGAGCCGCACCCCGACCCTCGATTCGGATGACGACAGCGTGCTCGAAAGCCGCCCGGCCACCAACCGGACCGACGAGCAGGCGATGCGCCGCGAGACCCAGCGTGAGGTCCGCGAAGTCATTTCCGAACTTCCCGAAAAACAGTCGAAAGTCATCAACCTGGCTTTCTTCGGTGGTTTCAGTCAATCCGAGATCTCCGAAATGCTCGATCTCCCGCTCGGCACCGTCAAGGGCCGCATGCGCCTCGGGCTCGAGAAGATACGAGGCGGCCTCAACGAAGAAGGGCAGGTGATCGCATGAGCACCCAGGGTCACAACAGTTGGAAAGAGCAGCTTCCCGCCTACTTGCTCGGCGCCCTGAGTCCGGTCGAGAAGATCGACCTCGAATACCACCTGGGTGGCTGCGCCGAATGCCAGGCCGAACTTCGCTGGCTGGCGCCTGCCAAGCACCGCCTGGTCGAGCAGGTCGAACAGGTCGAGCCTTCGCCGGAACTGAAGACACGGCTGATGGCTGCGGTCGAAGCCGATCTCGCGGAGAACCCGGTTGAAGCGGTGGCAGAAGCCCCGGCGATCGCGATCGAACCCGAGCCGGAAACCGCCGCTAACCGCGAACGGCAGGAACGCCGGCCCGCGAAAAAGAACTGGTTCGACTTCGGCCAGTTGCTGCGCCCCGCCGCGCTCGGCGCGGTGGCTGCAGTGCTGTTTGCCGGCGTGATCATCGGCTACGGCGTTCGCGGCGGCGGCGAGGGGTCGCAAGCGCCCGTGGTGGCCCAGAAAGTGATTCCCGGCGACTCGAACGTCGGCGACGCTGACGCGGTGATGGTCACGTCCGGCAATTCCGGCACCTTGAGGATCACCAACCTTCCGAAATTGGAAGACGGCGAGGTCTACCAGGCCTGGACTCAGAAGGGTCAGGAGATAGTCCCGACCGACTCGCTGTTCACTCCGCGGAGGGATGGCACCGCGACGGCCAGCATCCCCGACCTCAGCGGAGTCAACACCGTCATGGTAAGCGCCGAACCGGCCGGGGGTTCTGAGCAGCCGACCACCACGCCGATCATCACCATTCCGATCCCGAGCTGAATCACCAGTGGCAGAAGGCCGGACGCCCGACCGTGGCACCACGGGTCAAGGTGGGGCAACGGTCTATGGTGGACCTATGACCGAGACCGGAACAAGTGGCGAGTCGATCACCGCTGAAGGCATCCTGGCCCTCGAGGCCGAAATCGAGCAGCTCGAAGGTCCCGCCCGCGAAGAAATAGCCAAGCGGCTGCGTGTCGCCAGCGACCTCGGTGACCTCAAGGAGAACGCCGAATACCACATCGCCAAGGAAGACCAGGCCCATTTGGAGACCAACATCAAGCGCCTCCGGCAGCGCCTGATCAACGCCGAAGTTGTCGATGTCGACCAGTCGAACGATCTTTTCAGCTTCGGCAAGACCGCAGAGATCACTGACAGCCACGGCAACCGTCACGCCTGGACTCTGGTCGGATCGACCGAAGCCAACCTTTCCGAAGGCCGACTCTCCGCCGAATCGCCGGTCGGGCAGGCCCTGCGCAACAAGCCGGTCGGTTCCGAGATTTCGGTGACCACACCCAAGGGTGACCGCATGTTCAGGATCGAAAAGCTGACCTGAAGTTTCGCCAGCTGACTTTCTGTGGGAAGAAGATTGCCCCGGAAGCCTCACTGAGCGGCATTGCGGTTTCCTTGCGAACCAGTCGCTGACATATGCTCTGCTGACGATGGCAGGCAAGAAATCGAAAGCAGCTAAAGCCGGAACGGCAGCCGGACTCGCGGCACGCGGTATCGACTTTGCCAAGCGGGTCGACTGGCCGGCTGTATGGCTACGGGCGCAGTGGCTCACCCACCACACCAAGCGGCTCTACAACAACCTTTCGGAGGCCGAGCGCAAGGAGTTCATGCAGCTCGTCGTGCCGACCAAGGACCACAAGGTGATCCCCAGGACAGACCGTGGCCGGGTTCAGGAACTGGTCACCAAGGCATTCACCGGCTCCACACGCAAGTAGGCGTACCGGACCGGCTACTCCCTTTCAGGCCGTTCTTCTCCGGGCCAGACTCCGGTATACCTGGCGAAACCGACTCGGGTCGCGTGATCGACCAGCCCCCGGGCCAGGGTGAAGATCGCGCCTTCGAGCAGCAGCGCGATGACCATCTTCGGCATGTCCACTTCCCGGTGCTCGGCATCTGGTGGCTCCTGGTCGTCGACCATGGTCCAGACTTTTTCGAACGCTTTTTTCGCAATGAATCCGGCTGCGAGGCCGGAAAGAACGCCGAGGGGTTTGAAGAAAATTGTCATTCCCTCGAAGATATCCATACCGCCCCGGTTTCAAACCGATTCGGCTTCGGGTAGGTCCCTGGCATGGACTCGAACGACACCGACAAGAACCTGCGCATCTACCTGAATGATCATCTGGCCGGATCCACCGGCGGACTGGAGCTCGCACGACGGGCGCGGGGGAACTCGACCGACCCGGTAAGAACCGCTATGTGGGTCACGATCTGTGAAGAAGTTGAAACTGACCGTGATGTCCTGGTGCAGATGATCGAACGCCTCGACTTCCACGGTAATCCGGTCAAGGCGCTGCTTGCCTGGGCCGGTGAAAAGGTCGGACGGCTGAAGCCGAACGGTCAGATCTCGGGGCCCTCGGCCCTCGGCCAATACGTCGAGTTGGAGCTCATGTTTCTCGGGGTCACCGGCAAGCTCTCACTCTGGGAGGCCCTCGCCGCTGCTGACGACCCGCGACTCCGTGAGTTCAATCTGGTTGAGCTGATCGCCCGGGCGGAGTCCCAGCGCGAACGTCTCGACCAACACCGTCTGGCCCTCGGGTCGCGACTGTTCGGCCACTGACAGTCGAAGACTGCGCTTGCGTCCGGGGTGACACCTTCCGAGAAAATCAGCGGCTCGAGATCCCGGCTGCGGATCAGCCTGATGGCTGTGGCCGTACTGGCGATATCACTCACGCTCATGGTCGCCGCCGGGGGACCCGTGGCCGACCGGGCCGGTGGCTTTGACAGTACGCCGCGGGCCACTGGTCAGCCCGGTCCGGGAACCCTCCTGGCCGGCTGCCCGGTCTTTCCCCGTGGCAACGCCTGGAACCGCGACATCTCCCGGGCGCCGGTCCATCCGCTTTCCAGCCGGTACATCCGGTCGATCGGACGTACCACCACCCTGCATGCCGACTTCGGCTCGGGCAGGTACGGCGACTACGGCATCCCTTTCCGGGTGGTCGGCCGCAAGCAGCAGAAGATCCCGGTGAAGTTCACCGCCTACGGATCCGAGAGCGACCGCGGCCCATACCCGATCCCACTCGGTTCGAGGATCGAAGGGGGATCCGACAATCACGTGATCGCGCTCCAGCGTGGTACGTGCCGGCTGTATGAGCTCTACCGGGCCCGCCGTGGCGATGGACGATGGCTGGCTGATTCGGGGGCACGCTTCGACCTGCGCTCCAACCGGCTGCGCCCCGCCGGCTGGACCAGCGCCGACGCGGCCGGCCTGCCGATCCTGCCGGGTCTGGCCCGGGCCGATGAAACGGGCAGCGGCCGGATCACCCATGCCCTGCGGGTAACGGTCTCGGAATCACAGCGCGGCTACATCCATCCGGCCCGCCATTTCGCATCGTCGTCAAGCGACCGCTCGCTGCCACCGATGGGCTTGCGCCTCCGGCTGAAGGCCGGTTACGACCTGTCCGGGTTCAGCGGGCAGAGCAGAACGATCCTCCGGGCACTCAAGAAGTACGGGTTGATCGTCGCCGACAACGGATCCGACTGGTTCATCAGCGGAACCCCCGACCGGCGCTGGAATGACGACGTCCTGGACCAGCTGAAGTCGGTACCCGGTCGGGCCTTCGAAGCAGTCAGCACCGGCCGCATCCACCGTTGAGTCGACGTTCGCTCCACTGGACGGACGGCTTGCGCTGCAATGAAAACGCCGGGGTGCTTTCGCAACCCCGGCGCCAGGTGCGTCCGTGTCGCGCTACTTCTTGGGTGTGAAACTACCCAGCAGCTTCGAGAGGTCGATTCCGTTGAGCAGGCTGCCGATGTTGAACCCGCCCAGCGAGCCGCCGAACTTGCCGAGCAGGCCGCTGAGGTCTGACGGCAGGGTGACCTTGGAGGTCTTGAACTTCTTTGCTGCGTCCGAGATGCACTTGATCTGCGCAGAAGTACCCCTCTTGGCGGTACATGTCTGGATGATCGCCACGCCCTGTGTGCAGGCGGACTGGAGTGCCGGCTGCTTGGCCGTCAGGCAGAGAGCTCCCAGACTCTCGACACTGGGGATCGAAAACGCCGGCGCGCTCGCGGCGTTGGCCGGGGCGGCACCGATGGCACCTGCAACAGCCAGTACGGCCACCATTGAACCGATCTTGTTTCTTAGACGCATACCTCTCCTCTGGGTTCTACTTCTCCCTACCCATCGGAGACCATATACCAAGATTTGCCGAATATGGACACTGTGTTTATAAAACTTGCGGTTCTGGCCTGAACCTTCGCGTACCGTTCCGTTCGCGTTCCTGACACCGCGCCGCAATCTCGTCACGGGCCGGGGCCGCCGGTCCGTAGCATCCACCGTGATGCCAGACAAGTCTCCAAAGAAACCGGACCGCCGCCCGATCCTGACCAAGGTGGCCGAGGTGACGCCCCTGACCGCCCACATGATCCGGATCGTACTGACCAGCGAAGACCTCGAAGGTTTCCCCGTCGGAGAGTTCACGGACCAATACGTGAAACTGCAGCTGCCCCCACCCGGAGCCGAATACGAAGCACCCTTCGACCCGGCCGAGGTCAAGGCGACCCGGCCCCGCGAAGAGTGGTTCCGTCAGCGCACCTACACCGTGCGTGACTGGGATCCAGAAAGACGGCGGTTGACCATTGACTTCGTGCACCACGGGGACACCGGTCTGGCCGGCCGCTGGGCCGCCAACGCTCGCCCGGGCGACCTGCTCCAGATCCTGGGGCCCGGCGGCGACTACTCACCTGACCCGGCGGCCAAGTGGCACCTGCTGGCAGGTGACGACGCGGTGATCCCCGCGATCTCGGTAGCCCTGTCAAGAATCCCCGCGGGAGTCGAGGCACACGTTTTCCTCGAGGTCGAAGACGAGTCGGAGACCCTGCCCGTTGAGAGCACCGGAGACCTCAGACTGACCTGGCTTTTCCGGCGCGGACGCCCGCACAACGAAAGCCGGTTGATCCTCGACGCGATCGAAGCCCTCGAGTTCCCGGCCGGTCACCCCCACGCGTTCGTCCATGGTGAAGCGGAGATGGTACGGGCGCTCCGGAAACATCTGGTCATCGACCGCGGCGTTCCCAAGGAATCGCTCTCTGCCACCGGCTACTGGAAGTACTCACGCACAGAAGAGGGCTGGCGGGAAGACAAGCCCGAATGGAAGAGGCTCGCAGAGCAGGACCTGGCTTAGGGGGCCAGTTTTTCTGTCTGGCGCTCTGGCGTGACCCTGACGACCTTCTTGGCCAGGCCGATTTTCTCCAGACCGGTGATGACCCAGGCTGACGGGTCGAGTTCCCATCGCTTGAGGCCATGCTCGGCGGAGCGCGGGAAGGCGTGGTGGTTGTGGTGCCACGATTCGCCGAATGAAGGCAAGGCGAGCCAGAACACATTCTTCGACTGGTCATCGACGTCAAATCGCCTGGTGCCCATGAAGTGGCAGACCGAGTTGATGCTCCAGGTGATGTGGTGGACCAGGAAGATCCTCACCAGGCCTCCCCACAGAAGTCCGGTCGCGGCACCGGCCAGGGTTCCGCTGATCAGGTAACCGGCGAGGGTCGGGATGGCCAGGCTGAGCAGAAGGAACCAGAGGAAGTTGCGGCTGATGAACTGCATGCCCGGATCCTCAGAGAGGTCACGCGCGTAACGTTGTTCGTCGGCTCGACCGTGTTCGCTCATCGACCAGCCGATGTGAGCATGCCATAGCCCGGCCATGACCCCCTTCACTCCGTCGCCATGACCGACATGGGGACTGTGCGGGTCACCGGGCCTGTCGGTGTGGGCGTGGTGTTTGCGATGGTCGGCGACCCAGGTGATGACCGGCCCCTGCACCGACATCGACCCGAGGATCGCGAACGCGTATTCGACCGGTTTGGATGTCTGGAACGATCGGTGGGTGAGCAGCCGGTGGAACCCGACCGTTATCGCGAGGCCGGTGATCAGGTACATGACGAGCAGGATCACGAGATCCGCCGGGGTCACGATCTGGTTCCAGAAGAGCACGACCGCGGCAACCGTCGCAATGAAAGGCAGGATCACCCCGACCAGATTCGCAACCTTGTCGACTGTAGCCATCTCGGGCATTTCTGCGGCCGGTATCTGGTGAGCTTCCATATTCCTGAAGACTATTTATAAATCAGCCGCGAATCTGCTCCATTCAGGTGAACATCTGACGTAGTTGTTATAAGACTGTTTATAACTTCTTCTGACTCAGAGCCCTGGCGTAGCCTTTCCGACGATGTCGCCGACGTCGTCGAGCCCACCCTTCCACTGATCTCGAGCGAAATCGTCGAGACGATCGCCAGCGAGATACCCGAGTACTCACGGCCCCTGGAGGGGGCCTTCGGGTGGGGCGTTCACCGTGGGGTCGGTGAAGCACTCGGCCAGTTCGCCGGGCTGATCCGCGATCACGATGCCGACCGTGGCCCCAGCCGCGAGATATACCTGGCACTCGGCCGCGGCGAGTTCAACAACGGCCGGACACTCGATGCGCTCCAGGCGGCCTACCGGATCGGAGCCCGGATCGCCTGGCGCCGCATCGCTTCAGCCAGTCTCGATGCCGGGCTCGACGGCAGCACCCTGGCCCTGCTCGCCGAATCAATTTTCGTCTACATAGACGAGCTGTCGGCCGACTCGACCGAGGGTTACGCCCAGGCACAGTCGGAACGCCAGGGCGAAAGGCTTCGCCGGGAAAGGCAGCTCGTCGTCGCCATGCTGCGCGAGCCACCGCTCTCCGAAAGCGATCTCAAATCGCTCGGGGCTGCCTCCGGCTGGCGCATTCCGAAGAACATCTCTTCCCTGATTTGCCACGAACGCGACCTGGCCGAGATCACTCGAATCCTCCCCATCGATGTGATCTCGGCCCCGGTCGACGGTTATGGCTGCATTGCGGTTCCCGACGCCCACGGACCCGGTCGCCTGAAACAGCTGAGGGACGCGGTCGGCCATAAGCCGGCCAGCCTGGGTGGGGCGGTCGCGCCGAACCGTCTCGGCGATTCCTGGAATCTTGCGCGCACAGCAATGAGTGCGGCTGAAGCAGGAGCAATTCCTTCTGGAGGGCTGATCAGGGCCGAGGAACACCTCGTCGACCTGGCGCTGTTCAACAGCCGTGATCTGATCGGGAGGCTGAGGGACCGGACGCTCGAACCGATGTCGGGCCTGACTCCCAAGGCGCGCTCCCGAATGACCGAAACCGCGCTGGCCTACATCGAAGAACGTGGCAACGCGACTGAAATGGCCCGTTCTCTGGGCATCCATCCGCAGACCGCGCGCTACCGGATAGCCCGGTTACGCGAGATCTACGGGAACCGCCTCGACCAGCCGCCCGAGCGCCTGGCCCTCGAGCTCTCGCTCCGTAGCTCCACCGACGGCCCTGAAATCGCACTGGGTGATCGAATCGCTACCAGCCGTCCTACCGCCCCCAGCCGAGCTGCTATTGGCCCAGCTGACCGGCAACAAAATGATGCTGCGGCTTGAGCCGGATGCCGGAAGACGCCGCACATGAAACCCGGAGCGTGTTTGTCCCGGCAGAAACACCCGCCTCGAGGAAAACACCTGACCTGTGGAATTTCGTCGCGATTGGTTCTCCATGGGTTGGTGGGCTGACAAACGGAAACCGCGCCGCCCCCGACTGCCTTTGGGGGCGGCGCCTCTGCGGCTTCCTTGCGGTCGCCGAAGCTGCTTCTGATCAGCCGATCGGCGTGGCGATGACCGAGTTGTCGAGAGCCGTCCCGTTGGTCGCTCCCACGGTGCAGCTCAGTTTGATCGTGGTCGTGCCGGCTGGCGTCACGGCCTGCATGGCGACGTTCCCGCGACCGACTGTGACCGTGTTCCAGCGGCCCGAATCAAGCTCCTGATCCTGATTGCTGATCGAGCAGCTGGCTTTGGCTCCCGACGCAATCGAGAAGAGGTTCGTCTTCGCGGTGACCAGGTACTTGCCGCTCGGAACGTTCAGAGTGATCGGAGTTACTTCTGAGTCGACGGGAATATTGGTCGAACCCTGGACCTGAACCAGCGGCTGGATGATGCCGTTGGCTCCGGGGACACCCTGGGCACCTTGCGTACCGGGAACACCCTGTGCGCCGGGAGCACCCTGATCTCCCGCGGCACCCTTAAGTGACTTGACGAGGGCCGGCTTGAGCTTGCCCTTGGTGATCGTCTTGTTCTTGAGCTGCTTGGCGGTAACGGTGCCCTTCTTGATCGACTTGCCGTTGATCAGACCGGAAGCCGCAGTCGCCGTGCCGCCGATTGCGACGAAGAGAGCGAGCATCGCGATCAGGGTGGCGGGCTGAACCTTCTTGAATTTTTCTTTGATCATGCTCATGCTTTCTCCTGTTCGTGAGTGTTGGTATCGGGGGAAAAACCGCGCCGCCCCCTGACTGCCTTAAGGGGGCGGCGCGTTTCTATCGGCGCCGTGGGGGGTCGCCGAAGCCTTGACTACGGGGTCGTCTTGACCGCGGTCACGTCAGCGCTGTAAGCGCTGTTGGCACCCGACGACTCACAGTCGACATCGAGCTGAGTCACCCCGGCCGTAGCGGTGACCCGATTCATGGAGATCACAGCGCGTCCGTTCGCGGCTGCGGTAAAAATGCCGCCGGCACCTCCGCCGCCACCGTTGGTAGCGAGGTCACACTGGACCAGACCGGCACCCGCACTGAACGCCTGCACGCTGACCGTGATGATGTAGCGGCCGGCCGCGAGTCCGTTCATGTTGATCACTTCGGTCTCGGTATTGGCCGCAACGTTGATCGGCGAGTCGTCCGACTCGAAGTAAGTGGTGATCGTGCCACCGGGAAGCCCCTGCGGACCCTGCTGGCCGGCTGCACCCTGCGGACCCTGCTGACCGATCGCACCCTTTTCACCCTTCGCTCCCTGCGCTCCGGCAAGCGCGGAGAGCGTGGACGGGGCGAGCTTGCCCTTGGTGATCGTCTTGTTCTTGATCTGCTTGGCGGTGACCGTGCCCTTCTTGATCTTCTTGCCGTTGATCAGGCCCGATGCCGCAGTGGCGGAGCCACCCAGGACGATGAACAGTGCGAGCCCGGCCATGATGGTGGCGAGCTTCGGTCGTTTCATGTTTCGGATCTTCTTCATGTCGCTTTCTCCTCGATGTCTGTTTTCGGATTGGCTTTTTCTGTGTCCCGAGCCAGCGCCATCAGGGCTGTGGCAAACTCGGTCCAGCCACTGAACGAACGGCTGACGCCCTGCTCGTTCTCCAGCTCTCCGCGAAACGAATCCCCGATGGATTCGATGTCGCAGCGGATGTTCAGTGACTGGTTGCGGGGCACGAGAATCAGAATGCCCGCTGCCCCGCGGTTCTTCATGGGGGTAGACCCCCCTGTCTTCCCCCTGGGGGGTCGAGATCAGTCGGTATTGCGGTTTTCCTTCTTCATCGTTTCTCCATTTGGTGTGGCGAATTTGTGTTGCTATGGAGATAACGGGGGAGCCGGCAGATACTTACGCTCCAACCGAAGAAGTATTCGAAAGAGCTTTTATAGAGCGGTTTCCAGCTCTCGCCTGGAGCCGACGCCCAGTTTGGAATAGACCTTGGTCAGGTGGTTCTCGACCGTTTTCGGGGTTACGAACAGTTCGTCGGCGATCTCGCGGTTCGTCTTCCCGCCAGCTGCGAACTCGGCGATCCGCCGCTCGGATGCCGTCAGTTCGTCGAAGCTCAGCCGTCTTGGTGCCGCGCCGGCGATTTCCAGCTCCCGGGCGGCCGTTTCAGCCGGAATCCGGCTGTCGCAGGCCATCGCGATCTCGAGCCCGGCTTCGAGCTGTTCCCGTCCGGCCGACTTCTTGCCGGCCCTGAGCAGGGCGATGCCCAACTCCACCCTTGCCCTGGCTTCCTCGGTCCTGTACGCAGAGCCGGAAAGGGTGTCAACCGCTTCTTCGAGCCTCTGTCCGCGTTGCTCGGGCGGCCCGGCGAGGGCGGACGCCCGCTGGGCGATGCCCAGGGCCGTTGGCCGGTTCCACCATTCAGCCCACTCGAGGTGGTCCCCCGCCAGCCCGTCGGCTTCTTCCGAGTATCCGGACCGGGCGATGGTTCGGGCCAGCAGTGCCCTCCAGGAAAGTGCTTTCATCGATCGTCCCGCCCGGTCATCCTCTTCGAGCGGGGCGATGTCCACCCTGACCGCTTCGAGGTCTCCCTGGGCTTCGTGGAGGCAGGCTCGGCTCCAGGGAACCCATCGCAGAACGGTCGGACCGCCCGGGCCGTGTTCGATGCCTTTACTGATCATCTCCTGCGCCGCCTCCTCCAGCTTGCCTTGCTCGACCAGCGCTCGCACGGTGAAGGATCCGTTGACCGGCACCATGATTGGTGCGATGCCCCCCGCAGCAGCGGTGCGGGCGTCCGCTTCGGCATCCCTGGGCCTGCCTTCGTTGATCGCCAGAACCGCCCGACACCCGAGTGCCCCGGCCCGGCCGAAAGCCGACCCCCGACGCGCACCGTCGGCCAGCGCCTCCTCGATCGTCGCCCGTGAATCGTCATAGGCTTCGCAGGTGAGAAGCGCGTAGGTGGCCATGTACCAGCCGAGTGATTCCGAGGTGTCTTCACTGATCATCCGGCCGTTGCCGATCGCCCGGTTGGCGACCTCGATTACTTCCTCCGGACGTGAACCCGTCGCGTGGAGTTCCTGGGATAGCAGAGCCAGAATGGTCCGCTGCGCGGCGGTGTCGCCGGGCACCCCGAGGTGCCTTCGCAGGTCGATCCCGGAATCGGTCCCGGAAAGCCAGGCGAGCATCGCCAGGTCGGCTTCCAGCTGCAGTGCTCCGTCACCTTCGCGGTCGTCCAATTCGTCCAGCGACGCGTGGACCAGCTCGCGGGCTTTGTCCATTCCTCCGCTCGCGAAGGCCGCGAAGCCGCGGTCTCGCTGGGCGGCGATCCTGAGGCTCTGGTCTTCGAGGCCTGGTAGCGCCAGGTCGATGTGTTCGAGGCCCTCGCTGAATGAACCTGACCGGACTTCCGCCCGTCCAAGCTCGGCGATCACCAGCGGCCGCTGGTCCCGGGACGGCGGTTCGGCCAGGGCCCGCTTGAGGTGGGTCACCGCGGTCGCCGGCGCGCCGGTCCGCCAGGAGCGCTCGGCGGTGCGACGCAGCAACTCGACCAGGTCAGGGTCGGCCGCAGGCTCGGAGTTCAGAGCGTGGACCGTCGTTTCATCGTCGGTCGCCCCTTCCGCCTTCAGGACCTCGAATGCCCGCCGGTGGAACGCGGCCTGGGCCGAAGGGGAAATGTCATCGGCGATCGCCGCCCGGACCAGCGGATGCGCGACCCGCAACGGGCGCCCTGCCTCGAGGATGCCGGCTGCCACCAGCCGGTCGGCGGCTTCCGCCGCGGCATCGGCTTCGAGCCCGGCGATCGCGGCCGCGTGCCGCGACTCACCCTCGCCGCCGAGGATCGCGAGAGCCTGCGCCAGTAGGCGTGAATCATCGCCGAGTGCGCCGAGGCGCATCAGCAGCGAACGCCTCACCGTCAAAGGTCCCACGTCGAAGATCTGGCTGGCGGAGAGCTCGGAGGGATCCGAATGGGATGAAGCGATCTCACCGACCAGTTCGGTCAGGAAAAACGGATTGCCGCCGCTCGATTCTGCGAAAGCGGCGACCAGTTCCTCCGGGATGTCCCTGCCGGGAAACGCGTCGGAGAGCAGTTGGAGAACCGCGCCCTCCGACAGCTCTGCGGGCCGGATCATCGTGGCGCCGGCGTCAATGAAGACCGGCGAGAGCGCCTTGGCCTTGGAGCCGGGCTCATCGTCACGCACACCGGCGAGCAGCGCGATCGGATGGCCCTCAACCCGCCGTGAGAGGTATCCGCTGGCGATCAGTGAAGCACCGTCGCCCCAGTGGGCGTCATCGAAGACGACGAGGATCGGCCCTTCTTCGGAGAGGTTGGCCATCAGCCAGTAGAGGCCATGCAGGATGTTCTCGGAAAGGTCGCGGCCCGGCCCAGCATCGGCAGGCATGTCACCGATTCCCAGGACCGACGCCGCCGATGCGGCCGGGCCCGCCAGAAGCGACTCCCTCTGCTCCGCCCCGGCCGAAAGCATGTCTTTCTCCAGCATCTGCCGGACCACCCCGTATTCGATCTGCTGCTCGAGCACGCCACCACGCCCGTAGACCACACGCATGCCTCGTTCCTGCGCCATTTCCATCGCTTTGCGCAACAGTGTGGTCTTGCCGATTCCGGCCGGGCCCTCGACGACGGCCAGCGAACCATTTCCGGCACACGCGTCTTCCAGCTGTCGGCCGATAAGATCGACCTCGAGATCCCTCTCGAGCAGAGCCATGTTCCGGAGGTTCATCTGGCTTGGATTCTATGGCCCACAGTTTCGGATTCGGTCATTGTTTGTAGCGATACCCGGGAGATGGAAAAATGACACGGCTCGCAGAAGGTCGCAGTACACATTTGGAGAGGTCCGAAATCGCAGCCGAAACGCTTCGTCTGTTCGATGAGGGCAGCTACCCGAGCATCAGGCAACTGGCCAAGGAACTCTCGGTCACGCCGTCGGCCATCTATCACCATTTCGACTCCCGGGCGGAAATCGTGCAGGCGGCCGTGGAACTGGTCTGGCAGGAGATCCTCGCCAACATCATCTCCACCGTCGGCGACCCCTTCACCGCCGATCCACTGGAGGTCCTGGTCACCGCCGGACTCGAGACCAGACGCGGTTTTGCCGATCACTGTGCGATCACCCCGTACATGGCTGCGACCCCCGAGTCGGACGAGATCACGGCCGGCACACTTGCGATCATGGCCAACGTGTTCGAACGTTACGGGCTCAAAGGGGAAGCGGCGGCGGACGCCTTTCACGCATATGCGTGTTACGTCTTCGGTACTGCACTCTTCAACGCGAACCGTCTCGCCGCAAACGTCGAACTGAAAGTTGTTGACGTCGAGATGGATCGTCTCGAGAAGTTCCGCTCCAGTCCGGATTCAGGCATCACCGAAACTTCCGATATCGAAACGAGGGCAGCAATCGACTCCGTGGTAGACATCTCGATCATCGATCCCGCCCGCGATGAGCAAATCTTCGCCGCCGGCCTCCGCCGGCTGATGGCAAGCATGCCGCAGGCGGCTTGATGGAACTGGTCGAACTCAGAAGAGAAGGTCCGCTGGCGATCCTCACGATCGACAGCCCTCCGCTCAACCTCTTCGAGGCGAATCTGATCGGGGAGTTGAAGCAGGCGATCGAAGAGGTCCAGGCGAATCCACCGCGGGCCCTGTTGATCCGGGCCGAAGGCCGGGTCGTCTCGGGTGGAGTCAACGTCGAGGAGTTCAGGGGTCTGACCCCGGCTCAGGGATCGGCACTCTGGTCGGACCTGCTCGGCATGATTGACCGGATAGAAGCCCTGCCGTTTCCGGTCATATTCGCCGCCCATGGTTTGACCTTGACGGCAGCCTTCGAGATGTCGCTCGCCTGTGACCTGATCATCGCCGGCGCTTCGGCGAAGTTCGGGCTGGTCGAGATCGTGGTCGGCCTGACCCCGTCGATGGGTGGCCCCCAGCGACTCGCAGAGCGGGCCGGATCAGGACGGGCGAAGCAGCTGGTCATGACCGGTGACCTCTTCAATGCGGAAACCCTCGAGCGCTGGAACGTGGTCAACGAAGTCGTGGCCGACGAAGACCTGGGCGAGCTCGCCGTCAAGCTGGCGACCCGGCTTGCCAACGGTCCGACCAGGGCACACGCCATGACCAAACGCATCCTCCGGGCATACGTCGAAGGCGGGGTTCCGGCCGCCGACCGGGTCACCCGCCGCGACGCCGCCGACCTGTTCGCGACCGAGGACCTGATCAACGCGGTTGACACCTTTCTCGACAAGGGTCCCGGACACGCAACCTTCGAAGGCCGTTAGGGCGTGAGGGGCAGGCTGGGACCAGCAGCAGTCGTCTTCGCATCTGCGGCACTGGTACTTGCCGGCTGCGGCGGCGGAGGCGAAGAGAGTCCGGCCGCACCGACCAATGACGCCTTCATCACCAAGGCCGACAAGATCTGCGCGCAGGGCGAGATCGACCTTCAGGACGCCGTGACGGCGACCTTCGGCAACCTGGCTCCGACTGAAGCCGAAGGTGTCGAATTCACGACTACGGAGACGGTCCCGCTGCTGAAGCTCCAGGTCGAAGCCCTTCGGTCCCTGACTCCGCCCGAGGGTGGCGCTGAGACCGTCAACGAGATCTGGGACGCGATGGATAAAGGGGTGAAGGCCCTGGAAGAAAACCCGGAAGCAGCCCTTTCAGAAACCGAACCCATGGCCGACGCGATGGAACTAGCCCGCTCCTACGGCTTCCGTTCCTGCGGGGCGGAAAGCTCGGTCCCGACCGACCCGGAGCTCTAGGCCTCCCGCGGTCGGCAAGGGCCCGACGGCTTCGGTCAATCCTTCCTGACCCGTCGCCGCCGGGCGATCTCGATGGCACCGAGCTCGTCTTCGATCTCGGTGAGACCACGCTTCATGTCACCCACCTTTTCGATCAGGTCGGCAACCGGGTCTTCCTCCGTGCCTTCGAGCATGCGTTGATCGAGGCGATCGAGGATCTCCTCTGCGCGTTCCGCATCTCGCGCCTCTTCAACCGAGGTGATGATCACCGCGATCAGGATGTTGATCACAAGGAAAGAGGCGATCAGGACGAAGCTGACCAGGAACACCCAGGCGAACCGGGTCACCGCCTGGGCGTCGAAGAGGATCTCGTTCCAGCCCTCGAGGGTGAGCACGGTGAAAAGTGTGAGCATCGCGGTACCGATGGTTCCCCACCGTTCCGGCAGTTCGTCACCGAAGAGTTGTACCCCGACCATGCCGTAGACGAAGAGCAGCAGCAGGGTCATGGCAGCCATCGAGCCGATCGGGCGGAGGGCACGGCCCATGCCACTGACCAGGATCCGCAGATCCGGCAGCACGCTGATCACGCGCACGATCCTGAGCAGCCTGACCAGCCGCAGCAACGTTGCGTTCTCTCGAACCCCGGGGATGAACACGGCGAAGACGACGATGAAGTCGAAGACATTCCAGCCGTCGGTGAAGTACCGCTGGGGCCGGCTGCCGTAAGCAGTGATCCGGATCAGGATCTCGACGATGAAGATGCCGAGGCAGATCTCGTTGAGCAGGAAGAGCGTGTCTCCCCATTCCTGGTCGAGCGAGTCGTAGGTCTCGAGTCCGAGCACGATCGCGTTGAACACGATCACGCCGAAGATCGTCAGCTGGAAGCCCTTCGAATCGGCGAGCCTTTTGCATTTCGAACTGATTCCGGACAAGCTGGTTCTCAGACCCCTGTCTCGCAGGGAAGACGACCGGACTTGACCGCGGCCTCAAGGGCCTCGAAATCGCGTTCGCTCTGGTCGGCGTAGGACTTGCACCAGCTGGCGACCGACCTGTCGAAGACATCTGAGTTGCCGAGGTAGC
>Ga0105046_10007124_pt1 | contig 17644 bp, 10 predicted proteins | sample MAT03_FD_78385 | JGI IMG/M metagenome (GOLD analysis project Ga0105046, IMG submission 78385) | Freshwater microbial communities from Lake Fryxell liftoff mats and glacier meltwater in Antarctica - MAT-03 (megahit assembly) | ecosystem: Environmental > Aquatic > Freshwater > Ice > Liftoff...
CGGCGCTGCGGTTGGCCCTGCTTTTGGCTGGGTAGATGCGGATAGGCTTGGTGATTTTGAGGTGATGAGTCACCTGCACGCCTACATTATCTTTATTATACCCAATTTGATTCTTACGGGTGGGATTTTGTACACCGTTGCGGCACTGACGCGCAGTACCATGTACAGCTTCATTGCGGCAGTGGCGCTCTTGGTTGGGTATATTGTTGCCCTAAACATGATGCGAGACCTCAAAAACGAAGACATGGCCAGCCTGCTCGATCCGATGGGCATGCAGCCTTTCCAGCTCCTCACCCGCTACTGGACGGTTGATGAAAAGAACCATCAGTTTGCCACCTTGTTTTCCTCCGGCATACTGCTGAACCGATTGTTGTGGATGGGGGTCGGCTTGGCCGTGTTGCTGGCAGGGTATTTCAGGTTCAATTTTTCTGAAAAAGCAGCTGGCCGGAAAAGCAAAAAAAAGGCGCTGAACGAGGATACCGAAATCTTTGTGTTGCAATCCTTTACCGCCTTGCCCAAGGTGCAACCCGTTACAGGTATGCGTACCACGCTTGCGCAACTGTGGAGCCAACTCCGCACCGACTTTTTGGGCATCGTTAAAAGCACGCCGTTTATATTGCTGACGGTCATCGGGCTGCTCAACAGCGGTTCCGGTATGGCCTTTGCTACCGATAGTTACGGCACACACCAATTACCTGTCACGTACACGATGATCGATATTATTCGCGGCCAATTTTACTTGTTCGTGGTCGCGATTCTGGCCTATTTCTCCGGCGCGTTGGTGTGGAAAGAGCGCATTGCCAAAGTCGATGAAATTTATGATGCCCTGCCCACCAAAACCTGGACGGGCTGGGTGGCCAAATTGGGCAGCCTGGTCGGCATTATCGCCATACTCAATATCGTCGCCATTTTGGTGGCCCTGATCGCCCAAACCATGAACGGCTACGACCGGTATGAATTGAGCGTGTACATCCGTGAATTGCTGGTGCTGGATTTGTTGGGCTTTGCTTTCACCGCCGTATTGTTTATGCTCATCCACGTGTTGTCGCCCAACATGTACCTGGGCTTCTTTATCTGTGTGGTGACCATGGTACTCAATTCTTTTGCCTGGAGCGCCCTGTATATTTCGAGCAATATGGTGGAATTTGGCGCTATACCCAGCTATACCGTCAGCGATTTTTTCGGGTATGCGCCTTATGCCAAAAGCCTGGCCTGGTTTAATGTGTATTGGCTGCTTTTCTGTGCTATTTTGGCGGTGGCGGCCATTTGTTTTTGGCCGCGCGGTAAAGAATCGGGCTGGCGCAAACGCCTTTCACTGGCGCGTCAGGAATGGAAAACCTATCGATGGGCGGGCATGTTGGCCATTGCCGTTTGGGCTGTAACGGCGGGTTTCGTTTTTTACAATACGAAAATCCTGAACACCTACAAATCTGATAAAGAATCGGAACTGCTGCAAGTGCGCTATGAAAAGGACTATAAAAAGCTCGAAAACGCTTTGCAGCCCCGTATTTACGACGTGAAATACGACATCCGTATTTACCCGGAAACCCGCTCCTGTGAAGCCGATGGTCAATACTGGATTCGCAACAAGCACGATCGGCCGATAGACAGCCTGTTGGTACAAACGCCTTCGAGTTACCTGCAATTTACCCTAAAAAACGAACGACTCGGCCTGCTGCTGAACGACTCTGCGGTAGATTTCAGGATTTATAGCATCAAGCCCGCGCTCGCGCCGGGCGACTCCATGCTGCTGACATTTAACACCACGTACCGTCCCAAAGGTTTTGAGAATGAAACGCGCATGACCCAAGTCGTGCAAAACGGCACTTTTTTCAACAATATCGAAATCTCCCCTTCTCTGGGCTATCAGGAAGCAGGCGAATTGCTTGACAAAAACAAACGAAAGGAGCATGGCTTGCCCGAAAAAAGCCGCATGCCTGCGCTCAACCCAGCCGACACCCTCGCGCGTATGAATTCCTACCTCGGCTCGGATGCCGATTGGGTCAATGTTGAAACCACCATCAGCACTTCCGCTGATCAAATCGCCATCGCGCCAGGCAGCCTGGTTCGCGAATGGACAGAAGGCGGTCGCCGACATTTTCACTACAAACTGGATCACAAAGCCTGGAATTTTTACGCCTTTATGTCGGCCCGATACGAAGTGGCACGGGAAGAGAAAAACGGCATCCAATTCGAGGTGTATTACCACAAAGACCATGCAGTGAACGTGCCGCGTATGATGAAATCCATGCAGAAATCGCTGGAATACTACACCACACATTTCGGGCCTTACTACCATAAGCAATGCCGCATTATTGAGTTTCCGCGCATTGCCTCATTTGCGCAGGCCTTCCCCGGCACCATGCCCTACTCCGAGAGCATTGGCTTTATTGAGGATTTCAAACCGGAAAAAGACGATATCGACATGGTGTACTACGTGGTCGCGCACGAAATGGCGCACCAATATTGGGCGCACCAGGCCGCAGGCGCTAAAATGCAGGGTGCTGAAATGACCACCGAAACATTTGCACAATACAGCGCACTCATGGTGATGGAAAAAGAATACGGCCGCGACATCATGCGCAAATTCCTGGAATACGAACTGAACCAATACCTCACGGGCCGAAGCCGCGAACGCTTGAAAGAACTCCCGTTGGGCAAATGCGAGAGCCAGGGCTATATCCATTACCGCAAAGGCTCACACGTGATGTACTACCTGAAAGAAATGATCGGGGAGGAGCAGGTAAACAAAGCCTTGCGCGCCTACCTGGACAGATTCCGCTACGCCGATCCGCCCTATCCAACCAGCGTAGATCCCATCAATGAATTCAGCGCACAAACGCCCGATTCCTTGCAATACATCATCCAGGATTTGTTCTGGGACATCACCTTGTTCGATAATAATACGACCGAAGCAACGGCAAAAGACCTTGGCAATGGTAAATGGGAAGTGAGTATTACCGTTGAAAGCCACAAACTCAAAGCCGACGAATTGGGCAAGGAAACGGAAGTGCCCGTGAACGACTGGATCGACATCGGTGCGTTCGCCGAGCCAGAGGGCGACAAAAAATACGGCAAAACGCTATACCGGCAACGGGCGCTTATCACGCAGGCAAACAATACTTTCACGTTTGTGGTGAATGAAAAGCCGGAAAAGGCGGGGATTGATCCTTTTGCGTTGTTGGTGGACCGGGAGCCTAAAGACAACTTAAAGAAATGTGATAATTAGGGAATTTTTAATGTGATAATTAGGGAATGTGATAATTTGATAATGAAGGGTGCCTGTGGGAGCATTGTCGCGTTGCCTAAATTTCCGAGTGAGTCTAGCGGCGCATAGGGACGGTTGTAAAAGGGACGTGGAAAGCCAAGCTCGAAGAACAAGTCCCAGCGGGACTTTACCTTTGTAGCAATGCCAAAGCGCATTGCAGCCGTTCCAGCGGAACGGTATCATTAGCATGTTTGTGGCGTATCAAAATCATTGTGTTTTTAGAGTGAACATCGTGCTAACGTATGCAGCAGGTCAAAAGACGCTGCTGCGGCGCTTGGGGTGCTTGGAGAATGGGCTAAGAAGACAGATTGAGGCAAAAAAACACCAATGCAGGGCACTTGGTGAGAGGCTTTGGCGAAGGGGTGAATACCTAGCGAGACATACAGATTTATTAGTTGGCTAGGGATTCACAACTATCAAATTCAGCCCAATTGCCATTTATGATTCGACGATCCTCAAATTTTATTTCCGAATTTGAATGGCACCGACAAAAACAGATAGCCAACGCCAACATAGCAAAAGTTAGCATCTTCACTTTTCTGCGAAAATGCGTCATCTGGAAAAATTTAAAAAACATAGATTTGGAAATTAATAGAATATCGCGAGTTTGGATAGCTCTTGCATTTCACAAGCCACGTAGCGGCGAATTTGATAATGGGCGCGTTGCCTGATTATTCCCGGTAGCCTAACAAATTAATTGTAGCATTCAGTTTGGAAACGCGATAATGCTGCCACGGGCACCCTCAATTATCAAATTATCGAATTCCCTAATTATCACATTAATTCCCACTGGCACCCTTCATTATCAAATTATCACATTCCCTAATTATCACATTACTGACGAATTACCTTTACCTCCCGTCTAGCCATCACATACCCATCCAAATGCAGGATACTGCGGCGATTGGGCTTGGAGTTGTCGTAGAGGATAATACCAGGCCGGGCGCGGCCCATTTTGCGGTCGCTGTCAAACTCAATACGTATGGCAGCTGAATCTCCGGGCATCACGGGAAAGCTGGGATAGCGCAGTACCGTACAATCGCAATTGCTTTTAGCGCCTTTGATGATATAGGGCGCAGTGCCCGTATTGGTCACCGTGAATGAATCCAGCAAGATCATGCCTTCTTCAATTTGGCCGTATGGAAGCGTGTCGCGGTCCCAACGCACGGTTGTATAGCCCACTTTTTCGGGGTTTTTAAGCACTGCGATGTATTGCACTACCCGATTCTGGTTTTTAGCATTGAGCAATTTGCAGGTAGCCTCTACGGGCTTACCGTAATAAGCGCCCAGGTGGTGGGCATAATCGAGCACCTTGCTTTTTTGCTCGGCATTAAGGGTGCTGAGCAGTTGAGGCAATACTGGTATGCTGTCGCTTTGGGCGTTTAGGCCGCAGCAAGTGAGGAGACAACAGAGGATGGGTAATGCGTTTTTAATAAAATTCATGGAATGGCCGTGGATGTTGAAAGGGGTTTTCAGCACAAAGGTAGTGCCGAAAGCAGTGCTTTTGCGCTATTTGTACCTTTTTAGGGTCAAGAGCTTTGTGTACACAGAAAAAATGGTGGCACTATCTGACATTCTTGTTTCACACAACCTCACAACGACACAACGGGCGATACGTGCTTGGCGGTTGTTACGGCCTCTGCACCTCTGCCGCACAAGCCCGGTATAAAGAATCGGTGATAAATTTCGAGTTCTGAGTGGAATAAACATCCATCAAGCGAATGTGAACGAACAACGAGCAACGATTAAAAATCCGAAGCCCGATACACCTTTGCCTCCCCCCCCACAATCACCCCAAAGGTGCGCTCCTTCCGCGGCAAGCGCGGATCGTCAAAAAACAAGGAGTAGATAATATTGTCATCGTTCGTGCAGTAGTCGCCACAGGGGAAGTTACCATAATCGTAGCGGTAGCCAGTGTCGTCACTCAACAATTTATAGCGGCTGAACATTTTATTGACCGTGCTCAGGGGCATTTCAAGTACCTGTACTGCGCTTGGTTTGCTTCCAATTTGTGGCCCGGCAACCGCCTCCTGCCGCATTTGAGACCAATAAGACTCGCTGTTTCGCTCTTTCACGATCAAGTTGCCATTGTACAACAAACCTGAAACCTCAAAAAACATCTCCTGCCCGTTTTGCTCCCGCAGCCATACGTTGCCAGAGCCTGTCAGGGGGCAGTACATTACGGAAAAAGGCAGTCCAGCCTGACGCTCATTCACTATTTCATGCCACTCCAATACCGGATGTGGATAAACAAAAATCTCCTTGCCTGCCTTTAAAACCAGGCATAACGTCGTATCGTCCAGATAAGGCATGTGCTCAATGACACGATCGAGGTACATGGGTGCATCAATAGAAGGAATGGCGCCCGGCAATGCGCCCAAAGCCAGGCGGGAATAGGGTATCAGCCAACCGTTGTTGCCGGGCGGCAGACTCGGAGCATCAATGCCTGGACGGCCATACAAATCACAGCCCGGATAAAAAGCGCCCCAGGCAAACCAATAAGCAGTCATATAATTGGCTGGCTCCAGGCGCAAGCCTTTGTTTGGGCCAGTAACTATTTCCCCCCATACATCATAGCTATTTCCGTCACTATCGGCCAACACCACGGGCAGCTTGTCTTGTACCGCCCTGTATTCCACGACTTGTCCCGGACCGCTGGGTTTGTTGAATGCGGTAATAAATTGGCAAACCGAAGAGCCAATCAGCAATATTTCCTGGCCGTTCACCGCATCTTCAATAAGGTGCATCCTTATGGTTGGATCTGGCAGTGTGCGCGGTTTTGGATCTTCCTGCTTTTGGCAGTTTTGACCTAAAAAAAGCAAGAGCAAGGGTAGTATAAAATAGAAACGGCGCATATCCAATGGTTTTAATAATCTCCAAATATAGTAATTATTGGGGAAATTATAGGGGTAACAAGGACGAGCTGTCGCCGTGGCGACAGAAAATCGCCTGCTCCCTGAATTTAAGCAACTCGATATTGGTTTTTGCTTCTTGCAGGTAAACGCATGTCGGAGATTTTCTACATTTGCCACCAAGCAAACGAAACACCGACACATGACGATTTGCCCAACGACCTGGACTATACCACCATCGGCAACCGCTTTTCCTGGCGGGTAAAAGCCGACTCAAGGGTGGTTTCCGAGTTTAAATTTATCTTGAAAGATCCCGTGAGCGGCCGGGTGGGCGAAATCAAACATACGACCAAGGTCAACAACGTGCAAATGCAAGCCATGCTGTACGACCCAAGGGCCATCATGGCATTTGCTCAGTTGATACACCGGCAGAGTATCAAAAATAAGATCCCAAATGCGGAGATGTACGCCAAAGTCAAATTTAGCCTCAATGGGCGGGAGCCGCAGTATTTTGTAAACCCGGATGTGGATATGATGAAAGTTCAGTACAGCCCGTTTGAACGGCTGAATTGGGTGGTACCGGTGGTGCGGTAAAAGAACAACGGCGCTTTTTGGCGGCACCGCGCATTGCAAAACAATACCCCGAAAACCGCCTGTTCTTTGCGGGGCAAGACAAGTGGGGGAATCCTTCAGCGGTGCGCCAGTTGTCACAGCATTTTGAGCAATTTGCTGAGATCAATTTTGAGGAAAAACCTAACCTATTTTGTTATCACAAACCCTATTGTAGAAATGCCAAGCGCGCCAGCCCGTACGTTTTCCACTTTCCCTGCCCGGCTTTGAGCCCCTTCGCTAAAAAAAGTATCGGAAAACAATTTTTCAAGTGGGCTGGAGTTTTGAGGTCCTCGGAGGAGCGCGCCCCCGCTTAACTTAATGTTTCGAAGGTCAACCGGTTTATCGGTAGCAATAAGTTTCATGATTTCCTGGCCGTATGGTTTACCGACTTCGAATGTGGGGGGCAACTCAATGCCTTGTCCGGGCTTGATACCAAAATCACTGGCCGATTGGCTTAAGTCCCATTCAGGCGGCGCCAAAATCGTGAACGCATTGTCAGGTTGGATGTCCAGCAAGTTGAAATAAGCGAACTTTGCGCCATTGTTCTGTACTTTTATTTTGAATTTTGTGCCTTCTGGGAGGATAAGTGTACCGCCAGGATCTGTAAAATTATGGAGGTCTATGCGGCTGATTTCTACATGCTGATCATTGAGTTCAACCGGAATTATTTCCATGCTCAAGTTATAATCGGTAGATACGCTTGCCAGATTGCGCAAAAACTTGACTTGGCCAGTCTTTCTGATTTCACTCAATACTTTCCGGCTCAAGGTTTTTTCGTCGATATCGACGGGAAACTGGGCCATTGTTTGCTCGTCGGCGCTTAATATTTCCAGCATTGTCCCGTTCTGGATCAAGATTAGATCGGCGGGTTCTTCCAAATGCAGGAGCGACTGCACTTTAAATTGATCTTGCAAGCTGGATTTCAGCTTTCCATTGGGCAACAGCATCCGCAAATTAACCCGCAACTCGCCAGGATTTTGTTCCAGCAGGAACGCCCAAGCCGTATAAATGGATGCTGCATTTGAAATTGGCACGTCTGTTTGAACCACACATTCGAGTGGCTTGCTCCTGAGTATCGTTCCTTTTGCCAAGGGCACAGCCTTATCAATATCCGTTGTTTCCGGTAGATACAAGCCGATCACCGAACCCGCTGTTAGCCCTTGAAGCCACCCCCCTTCCAGTAGTATTTCGCCTTTGTCCGTTGCATATTTTACCCTGAAAAAAGGCCGTTGTTCTACCAAATTACCGTTCAGTACCAGTCGGTCAAGTGCCCCTTCCACTTGCGGGGTTTGGCGCGGCGCTGTCAAGGCCATTTCCAAACGAATGCTTTCAAACAGGCTGCGGTATGTCGTCTTTTGCCCCATTTTGCTGAAAGCTTTACTAAAGGCGTAACTCAGCGAGCCAACCAGCTGGCCGTTTTGGTCGGAGGTTTCGAAATTGAGCTGGTCCGGGGATGCGCCGAAGAATGCCACCATAGGCGCCATTTTTTTGCTTTCTGCTGCTTCAAATTGTTCCTCCGTTGTTTTCTTTCCCTTGATTAGGTGGCGGGAAATCCAGGTGCTATCGGCCATTTTCCGCTCGGTTCCTCGGGCAGCAGCAAACCCCCGCGTGCCCGAACCGCTGTGGCAGGAATCGAGCACAACGATCAACTGGCCGCTGGCACCAATCTTTTTTCGGATTTTCTTGAAAAGCTTCCCCAATTCGTCGTCGCGAATCAATCGTTCGCCTTCATATACCCCTTTTGCATAGTTTCTCGGTGAATCATAGGGCACAATTGCTTCGTCATAACCGTCAAGTTCATCACCATTATCATCTTTAATTTGCTGGCCATGCCCGGAAAAGTGACAATATACCATGTCACCCGGGCCCGCTTTTTCCAACAAGTTTTGAATGGCCAGTAAAATGCCTTCGCGGGTAGCCTCAGCATCGCGGAGTACCGTAACAAGCCCTCCGTCAAAACCCTGTTGGGAAAGCGCCGAGGATACCAGCTGAATATCGTTGGCCGCATTGATTTTCTGCCATCCGGTGGACGAAGGGTAATCCCCCACAGCGATAATCAGACCGATATTATTGGCCGATAAATGGATACCGTTGCAGCAAAGCAACAAGTAGAAAATGATTGTTTGAAATTGGAAGCCCTTTTGTGTTTTCATCTTTGCTGAAAATTTCGGTTTTGTCGTTGTGATATAAGCCCTTCCTAATTTTCCAACCACAATGCCCAACCCATCACCTTGCTTTCCGGCGCAGGCCCAATAAAGAAAATAATATCATTGTACAACAACGACTGTCCGGTGGTCGTCTCAATCGTTTTTTTAGGCGATTTATAGGCTTCCGAAACGGCATTTGCGCTGCTTCCGACCTGGATCTTTTTCGCAGTTTTGCCCTTATAATCTGGGCGCGTGATCAAAAAATAGCATTTAACCTCCTTGCCGTCTGCTTGTTGTGTGCCGACCAGCAATTTGGAGTTGGGTCCTGGGTTCAAGTTTTGAAAGAACGTTCTTCCGTCGCCGATATTAATGCGGTTTTTATAGTCAACCCCCAGTTCTTCTGCTTCAAGCAGCAGGTTAATGTCGTCAATGGTTTCCGGGACAAAGGATATAGCGGAGGGTAATGCTACAAATGGGCTGGGTTTCCCTGTTTTCAGGCGCACCAGATTTTCCAGCGCAACAGCACTGGAATCCTGATTATACGCATCCTGCAGTATTTTTTCTGCACTTGTTTTGTTCCCATCCATCACCTCGATGATGGCCAATACTACCTGGGCATCTGTCCCCGTTTTTTTATAGGCGGGTTTTCGTTTCACGACTGCGGGCACCTCCACCGTGGCATAATATTTTGCCCGGGCATTATCGTGTAAGAGTACGTAGGCACATGCTTTGTTCAGGTACGCCGGTGCATAATCGGGATCCATGTTGATGGCGGCCTCAAAATGGCGCAGCGCCTCCCGAAACAATTTTTCACGCGCGTCAAATTCGGTTTTTCCACGGGAGCCAATACTTGTCATATCCAGCTCAATCGGCAAAACATAGGAGAAGGAAGTATCCCTACCCAAATCCAGTCCAGACAGCAGGGCCATGATGCCCGCATTGTTGTACAGGGAAGGGCTTTGGTATTGCTGCAGGACATACTGGTAGTACATGGCAGCATCACGGTATTTACCGGTGATGTTCAAATAATTCGCTATTTCGCTAACATTCACCAGCTTTTCAAGCAGCTGGGCCGACCGTACATTGAGCTGCTTACGTTCATCCAACACAGGATAATTCGGGAGGACATCTGGGAATCCATAAGCTTTATACAACGCACCTGTCATTTCTGAGGATTTGCCAAAAACGGGGAACCCTGCTGAATAAGCCAGGAAGCCCCCAATATAATCCGCCTGGGTTTCATTAAAAACCTGGTCGGTCTGGCTCAGGACACCCAACTGTTTCCCGACTTCCAAATCAGCATATTGCTGTGCGAAATCGCGGCGCCAACCGTGCTTTTCATAATAATGTGACAACTCATGCCCAATCATTGCGGCCAGCGCGGCATCGGCATCAGCCCCGAAAGTCATGCAAATATCATACGCTTTTTCCTCAAGGCCTATTTCCATCCGGTCGTAATTCATCCAGGCAACCCTGCGCACATCGCGGCTCATTACAAAATCCGGGATGGCAGCGCGGTAATCGCCGCGGGCGGCCACAAGCCTGTTGTAAATCGCCAGTGCATGGTTGTATTTGACGGTATCTCCCGGTATGCGTTGCGCAGCATCAATACCCATGGAGCTCCGACTGGCAAATGCAAATTCAATTTCTGGCTGCACGGAATCATTTTGAGCTTGCATTGTACTCGCAAGCAGTACAAATGCGATCCAATAAAAATGGTATTTCATAAAATGCTATAATTAAGTGACAAATTGGCGTTGCGAAAAATACGTTGGAGCAATTGCTGTACTTTTGGAGCATTAAACATAAAAAATAATTCAAGCAATTCGACAGATTTGGAGCATTATTTTTCGTTTTTGTAAACTTGCGATTACACGAGGGTTTTTTGTGTGTTATAAATTCAACTTTATTATGAAGTCTTTATTAGCTATATTCTGCTTGCGATCCATTGCCCGAATCATGGTGCTTTTCGCCATAATGCAGCCGCTATGCGGTCATGCACAAATAAAGCCGATGGTCAAAAAGGGCCAGACCAGGGCCGTTGTAATCGGGGTTGCCAAGTATCAAAATCCAAATATTACGGCCCTACAATTCACCGATGCCGATGCCAAGGCCTTTGCGAAATACCTGCGCTCCCCGGCTGGAGGCACCATTGCTGAAGACAACATAAAGCTCCTGACGAATGAACAGGCAACCCAGGGACAAATGGCCATGGCATTAACCTGGCTGATGCAGGAGAGCCAAGAAGGGGATCAGGCCATCATTTATTTTTCCGGCCATGGCGATGTGGAAACCACCACCATGATGAATTTCGGATACTTGCTCACCTACGATGCCCCGGCGTCGACCTACATGGCCGGTGGCGCCTTTCCCATCAATTATCTGGAAGCAATCGTGCAAACATTGACAGCCCAAAAAAATGTTGCTGTTTTGTTGATAACGGATGCCTGCCATGCAGGCAAGCTCGCAGGCAGCGCGGTGAACGGAACCCAGGCGACGGCACAGGCACTTACCGCACAATTTGCCAATGCCGCCAAAATACTTTCCTGCCAGCCAAACGAATTGTCGCAGGAGAGCACCATTTGGGGCGGGGGCCACAGTGTGTTTACGTATTACCTGATCGATGGTCTTATTGGCTTGGCTGATAACAACCACGACAACAAAGTCTCCATGCTCGAAATCCGGCGTTATTTGGAAGACAACGTGCCACCAGCCGTGGCACCGAAAAGCCAGATTCCCCTGATTTCCGGCAACATGGCCCTGCACTTATCCACCGTTGATCCGAAGAGCCTTGCGGCACTCATCGCCAGCCGAAACAACCCTACGGAGGTGGCTACCGCAGATGTCGCCCTGAAAGCAGGCGGAAAGGAAACGGTCAAACCCGCTGACACCCTGACCATGGCACGGTTCCGGCAAGCGCTAAAAGATAAGCACTTGCTTTACCCAAAGGAAGGCTCCGCTTATGCACTTTATCAGTTGATCAAAAGCAAGTCGGATATAGCGGATGCCCAAAATCAAATGCGCAACGATCTGGTGGCTGGCTTACAGGACGAGGCGCAGCAGGCGATCAATGCCTACCTGGCGGGAAATCCTCAGGAACTCAAACGTCGGTGGTCGTACGATACCACTTACCTCCATTACCCGGAGTACCTCGCCAAAGCCGCAGAAATAGTAGGCCCCCAGCACTTTTTGTATACAGATCTGAAAGCAAAGCAATTGTATTTTGAAGGATTGAATATGCGCTTGGCAGCAGAGCAAGATAAGAACAACGTGGCAGGATTTGACAACGCAATACAAAGGCAGGAGCTGGTGTTGAGCCTTGCTCCAAACGCGGCATACGCCTACAATGAATTGGGGTTGCTTTCTCGTCGGAAAAAGGCGTACGAAAAGAGCCTGGAATACTTCAACAAGGCGATTGAGTTGACGCCGACATGGGCAATGGCACAAACAAACCTCTGTGCCATCTATAATGATCTTGATCAGTATGACAATGCCATCTTGCACTGCAACCTGGCCCTTGCGGCAGATAGTAGTTTTGCGTTGGCCTGGCACAACCGGGGTGTCGTTTTTGATGCAAAAGGTGATTTCCCGCAGGCCATAAACTGTTTCAACAAGGCATTATCCTTCGACCCGGATTATCCCACGACTTATTACATGCTTGGAAACGCTTATTACCTTTCTGGGAATAAAGAGAAAGCGGAAGAAAACTGGAACCGCTGCATCCAGCTAGATCCAAAAGGGCGTTTCAGCTCTACCTCTTGGAACAACCTGGCTGAAATTGCTGCTGAAAATAATGACTTTAAAGCTGCCTTGGAGCGGTTCGATCAAGCTATTGCAGTAAAGCCGGACTATGTGCTCGCATTATTTGGCAAAGCCAAGACTTTGGGCGCTTTGGGCAAAAAGGAAGCTTCCCTGGAAGTATTGGCCATTGCCCTTGAAAAAGGTTTCAAGATAAAAGATGACATACTCTCTGCTCCAGAACTTGAAAAGGTGCGGGCTATGGATACATTTTCCGCATTAATGAAGCGGTATTTTCCGGAGTGAAAAACCTAGCGTCCAGTGAATATGGTGTGAATTGGCAAAGCGGCAGTTCCAATTTTAATCTAGACTCGAAACCAAACAGTTGTGTCATTCCGAGCGCAGCGAGGAACCTGGTTCTATATCCTAACCCAGGTTCCTCGCTGCGCTCGGAATGACACAACTGTTTGGTATTCAATATAATTCAGCGTTGATACCTACCTATGCGAAGATGGGTACATACGCTAGGTTACGAAAACAGGGTACGTGCCCTATCGATACACCCCCCGCGCTTTAGGCTTCAACCCACAGCGCAACCAAAATGCGGAATGCATTAATTTCACATACGCGTTTTTAGGCTCTTTTTCCTGCGCCTGGGTGTACAAGCGCGAAGCTTCCTCAAACCATCCATTAGTTTCCAATGCTACTGCCTGCATCACTAATTTGATTGACTCCGGGCTTTTTGCAAACAACTCACCTTTCTGTACCACCTGAATGGCCTGGCTGCGCCCTTCTTGTTTCCCGATCTCAATAATCTTGGTCATTGCAAGTGCGGGAGTGCTGCTTACGGTTGAAACAGTCCAGTCGTATTGACTACCTACTTTAAAGGCGGCATTTTTTAGGTCAACGACCCAGAAGGTGTCTTTCGTGGTGGTCTCCATGACCAGTTGGTTCTCCTTATCCCGGATTTCAACGTGGAATGCATCGTTTCCGAGGGGTTTTGACCAGTAAAAACGCATTATTTCCGGAAAAACCTTTCCAAAAGGCTGAATTGCCGCGATGGAAGTGCTTTTGCCGCCCCAGCCGTCGCCCGCCGTGCCTTTGGGCCTGTCTATGCCCCAGCCGTCGCCCGCCGTGCCTTTGGGTCTGTCTATACTACCCCAGCCGTCGCCCGCCGTACCTTTGGGTCTGTCTATACTACCCCAGCCGTCGCCCGCCGTACCTTTTGGCCTATCTATACTGCCCCAGCCATCGCGTTTGTCATTACTACCCACAGCCATCATAAAAGCCGCCATGGTGTAATCGCCAAATGTGAGGTCGAAATTGGGCTTTACCATATTGTCGCCTTCCGGAAATACCGTGAGAAGGCTAACCAGTTGTTTGCCGCTTTTCTCCACAAACTTGCCATCACAATACAACGTGACGACCGAGTTATTGCTCAGGTTAATGGCACCTTGCCTTTTGAGCACAGCACCTGTAATCGCCTTTTGTTTCTTTTTGTTATCGGGGGACTTATAACACACTTTTCCTTGAGCGGAAATCAAAATAACAGGCATGGCCTGTTGGGCAAATAGGGTAGCACCCATCCATGCCAGAAGGAACATTAATAACAAACGCTTCATTTACGTAATGATTTATAGCCCTGCTTAGCGGTATTTTATTGCCGCTGAAACAGTAGACCAGGTTTACAAAATGATTAAACAACAGGTTTAAAAGCGTGTGTTTTGAAAAATGGGCGTAAAAGGATAGGATCGTTAGTCTTGCGATTGTCGGAAGCAACCCCAGGCCAGCACGGTTCCTGTATCATTAAATTCGAACAAGAGGTTTAGATGTGAATAGGTGTAGGCATAACCAGCCTTCCAGGCCACCCTGCGTATTGGTGGGCCATAGGTCTCTTCCACTTGCGCAGCGGTACTGCCAATTTTTATGCCTTTCTGGGTGGCGTCGCCACAGCCCGCGGTGCACAACTGAATGACGGCATAATGCTCGCTGTTGTCGGCACAATGCAGCAAAATTTTTGATGTAAGTGCCTGTTTAATGCCACAAGTGGTATTTGGAGCAGGCTTTATTTCCTTATCCACTTCCGGAGCTTCCAGAAAGTCGTCCAGGTAAACGCCATTGATGGTTTCTATTGCAGCAGCGCCCATTTTACGGGGTGGGACGGCAGCGTCCTGTTGCAGGGTGTGCAAGTTGATGTTGGCAATAGCGCTCCCCTGATCGCGGGCCTGGCCAAACAGGATTTCTGCCAGCGCGTTATTTTCCTGACGCGCTGCCATGACACCTTGAACGACCAGTGCAGCGGCAGGGCTGGCACCGGGAATTGCCTTGTATTTTGACAACCAATAAGTGGCATCATCCCAATTGTCCAGTAGCGTGAAACAGCAGGCCTTGTTCAGGTAGGCGGGGGCATATCCGGGATCTAGTAGCAAGGCTTGATCAAAATCTAGCAAGGCTTCTTTCAGCAAGCGGGTTCGTTTTTGAATCCGATCCTGCTCAATACCTTTCAACGCATACAGCCGGGAATTGGGGTCGGGTTCCAGTGGCAGCACCCAGGGCATTTCCTTTGGAGAGAAGAGATTCATGGCTGCAAGCGCCTGGTTCACCCCGGCATTGTTGATGATTTCCCGTCCGGGATAATCTTTCATAATATACCGGTAGTATTTCGAGGCGGTTTCGAACTCTTCCAACAAACTGAGGTACTGTGCTGTTTCAAATACCGTCTGTAGCTCTTTTAGTTGCCCCGCGGCGTTATGACTCATGGCGACGCGGTCTGCGAGACTGGGGTAGCCTTTCAGTTGTTCTGGCAAACCGTAGGTTTTGTACAACTGTGGCAACAGGCGGGCCGTGATGCCGTAAACATTGTAACCAGCTGTCAGTGCCAGAAAACCACCCAGATAATCAGCCTGGGTTTCCTGTTTTACACCCTCATCGAGGTTGCCTATTTCCGTTGTCGAGTTAAGGCCCTGGTTTCCTTTGACAAAATTCCGGCTCCAATCGTGTTTCTCGTAATAGTGGGTCAGCTCATGCGACAGTAAGGCTGCCAGCGCGTTCAAGGAATCGGGCCCTAATTGCATACAGGCATCGAAAGCCTTTTCTTCCATCCCGATAACGGTGTTGACCGGATCCATCCAAGCCACAAACTGTTCGCCTTTGTTCATGACAAAGTCGGGCACTGGCAAGCGCAGATCGCCACGTGCCGTCACCAATGCTTCGTACACTTTTTTTGCCGTGGCCATTTTTCCGGAAGTGGCGGAAGCAGCAGATGCTACACCGTTTGCATTTTGTACATAAGCGAAATGGTGATCCTGTGCGTAAGCCGATCCAAAATGGGACAGCATGCAACAGAGCACCAACAAACCAGTACGGCATTTTCTTTCAATCATGATCTCAAAAGATTAGAGATGAACAATGATGAAAGGCAGGGTTGATATTGGATTATTTGATCAATGATTTGGCTTCTTCAAGCTTATCAATGCGCGCCAAAAACGCGGCAAAGGCTCTTTTTACCAGCAGATCTTCCGGGTTGTCGGCGGCCAACTTTTTGTAGCGGTTGTAAGCATCGTAGAAAAAGCTGTTTTTTTCCAGCGAAAAGATTTCCATGAGCTGCTGTTCAACAGGGGAGACGGTCTTGTAATCAGACTGGTCCGTTGCGACGGATAAAGCCTTGGCTGCCATGCTGGGATGGTACGCAAATTGCATTTTGCGGGAATGTGGTGCTTCGGGGTCGCCTATTTTTGTAATAATTTGCCATTCATATACGCCCCCATCTTCAAGGGCAAGATCTGCCAAGTTCAGACGGAGTGTATTGCCCCGGGTCCAGGTGAGCAGCACGAGGCCGTCATCAGCTTGGCGTGTGAGCCTGTAACAACATTTTAGATCGGGTTTTGCGCTCCAGGTAAACGCCACTTCATTGTCAGAAAGCTTGCCTTCAAACAGCATATCCGTTTGAATCGCAAAATCGCTGACAGCGTAACCTTTAATACCCGCGCGCAGGGATTCCATAGACTGTTTGTGGTGTTCTTCCAAACGCTTATTGTCCTCTGTTCCTTCCATACTACCCGTTAGGAAGCCCCAAAATCGTCCCATAAAACTGAGCGAACTGGTATTGCCGGCTGTTCTGGCAACTTCATCGAGAAAATGCATTTTGGTATCTTCAAATTCAAAGGTTTTCCCCATGCAGAGCAGGGTGACCTTGGCATCCTGGTCGCAACGAAGCCTGCCACCAGAGGAGAGGGTAAGTCCGGGATAGACGGTTCTCGGGTTGTCTTGCTGCGGCGGATAATAATAAACCTTCCCTCTGGTGTACGTGACGGTTAGGTTGCTTTGAGCCGCAAGGGATAGAGAAAAAAAGAGCGAAAAATAAAAAATCAATGTTTTCATGGTATTGTTTTAGTGTCAGAATCTTCGGGTGCTTTACGAGGCTTGGACTGTCTTTTGTCAGGTTTGGCCAGCTTTTTTTTGTGGTGCCGTATGGGAAAATGATCCGGGACTTTACCCAGAAAATTAATGTTTTGCCGGAGATAATAATATATGATACAGAGGTCGAAAACCAGTACCAACCCAACGATGGCAATCGTACAGTCAATCGTAATTTTAAAAGCATAAAAAACCCAGGCAGTAAGTAAAAAAAGCAGGGCGATTTCGATGACTTGTACCACATGTGCCCATCGGTATAAAATTTTGGGGAAGTGCTTGAAGTACCAAAAGTAACGGTAATTCCAGAAAAAGAAAAATGTATTTACATAAATCAAGACCAATGCAAAAATAAAAGTTATCCATTTTGGAGCGGTACGAATATAATCCCGGTCTAACAACATTCTAATGATGTTGGCATGGATGACAAGGCCATACATATCAGGGTTGGTTCGTCCGGTGTATCGTTCGTTTAGCGGGGTAAAAAACCTGTCAATGATCGGGTCGTCGGGCTTATAGTCCTCCAAATAGCCGATGAGAATGATTTTATCTTTCAGGATTTCCCCCAAATTGATGGTGGTATCAAGAATCGTCTCCGGTTCGAATCTAAGAAA
>Ga0105046_10007126_pt1 | contig 17642 bp, 10 predicted proteins | sample MAT03_FD_78385 | JGI IMG/M metagenome (GOLD analysis project Ga0105046, IMG submission 78385) | Freshwater microbial communities from Lake Fryxell liftoff mats and glacier meltwater in Antarctica - MAT-03 (megahit assembly) | ecosystem: Environmental > Aquatic > Freshwater > Ice > Liftoff...
AGCAGCGTTTCGCCGTCCAGATCGCGGAAGTTGTGCTTCATGTTCACGTCCGAATGGGTGAGCCACTGGCTGCCGCCGGCCGCGATGCGCAGGCCGGAGGAGAGGGCCGCGTTGGTGTAGAAGTAGACGCCGCCCGCCGAGCGCACCCCGAACTCGTTGGGCATGGTGCCGGTGAAGTCGGCCGAGGTCGAACGGTCAGCCCACAGGAAGGTGCCGGGAGCCGAGGTTTGCACCCACGCATTCGTGCCCAGCACGGCGCTGCCGACGGCACCGGTTCTGACATTCCGACCGATCGCCAGGGCCTCATCGCCGTTGGCAAAGGCTTGAAATCCGGCCGCGAAGCTGCCGAATGCGTTTGCGCCCGACTGGTAGCCGAACGCCGCGGCGGCACTGCCGGCCGTGACGTTGAAGCCCGCTGCCAGGCTGTGCGTACCGTTGGCCCGCGTTCCGTAGCCGAGTGCGGTGCTGTAATCGCCGCCGGCGATGCTGTTGCGGCCCAGCGCCGTGCTGAAGGCACCGTTGGCCCGGGTGTCGGCCCCGAAGGCCGCGCTGTAGTTGCCGTTGGCCGCCACGTTGTTGCCGAGCGCGACCCCGGAGATCCCGATGGCGGCGGCGTCCACGCCGGCCGCGAAACTGTAGGGACCGATGGCCGCGCTGTTCAGTCCGAAGGCCGTGCTGTGCGACCCGATGTTGAGGTCGTCGCCGAGGGGGCCGGTCGTAATCTCGCCCGCGCGAAACGCCGCTTTCCTCGGGTACCACATCATTCGTGTGCCCGCGCCGGACGCGGGGATGTTGCCCACGCTGATCGTGCCGCGCGCCAGGAACCCGCCGTCGGACAGGAGCGCGAACGTGTTGGGGATGGTCGATCCCCCCGCTGCTGGCACCGGCCGCGGACTGCCGCCCGTGCTCGCGCCGAACGCGAACGTGCCGGCGTTGCCGGCGCTGTCGCTCCAGGTGCCGCTGGCGCTCGGCAGCGTGAAACGCGCCGCCACCTGCACGCCGCGCCCGCCCGGGGCGGTCACGATGTTGAGTCCGGCGGCGATCGAGCCGTCGGCGTTCGGCGTGGCCACGCCGACCAGGGCTGCGCGCTGCGCCGCCCCGCACTGATCGTCGAAGCCGTCCATCGTGTAGACCGAGCCTTGCTGCGTGAGATTCACGGTCACGACATTGCAGAACGGCTGCAACTGCCAGGTGAAGGTGCCCAGTGGCTGCGCTTGCGCGCGATCGACCAGGCCGAAGGTGGCGGCAACGACGCCGAGGGCGACGAGCGTGCGGGTCATGTGTCCTCCGATAGCGGAAACGGGTCTACTTGCGGGATCGCAATGCGGGCCCGCGATCCGGACACGCGCGGCGCGACTGCCCTGGTCAGCGCATGTTCTGTCGGGCGTGGCGTGCCGTGGCCTCGGCATAGACGGCGTGCCACAGCGTCTTGTCGTTCCACGCCAGCACACTGGCGCGGGGATCGTCTGGCACGAACGCGCCGATGGCCGCCGCCGGCATCGCCGTCGGTGGCGTCAACGTGACCCAGCCGCCCACGCCGTCGCGCGACAGCCGCCACCGGTAACGAATCGAATTGGGGAACACGGCCTGGACGTCGACCGTGGCGATGTCGGCCGTGCCGTTGCCGTCGAAATCCGCCACGTGGAGCGAGTTCACCGTGTTGCTGAGCCTCGTGCGCAGCAACGTCCAGCCCGAGGTCGCGGAATAGCTGACTCGCCACGCGCGGTCCACGACCCCGAAGACGTCAGTCGTGCCGCTGCCGTCGAAGTCGCCGAAGCGGAGCTCGTCAACCCGGAAGGACGAGGTGTTCACCTCGACGAAGGGCCCGTTGTCGTAGGCCACGAACCACGAGTGTCCGTCGGCGTGGAAGATGTCGGCCTGGCCCGAGGCGTCGAAGTCGCCGATGGCCAGATCGCGCAGCGGCGCATCGGTGTGATTGATCGTGTCCCAGTCGGACGCGCCTCCCCATGACGCCACCAGCCGTCGTCCGTTCTTGCCGAGCACGTCGGTGCGGCCGTCGCCGTCGAAGTCGCCGAAGAGCAGCGCGTCGAGGCGGTCGGGGTGATCGTTGAGCAAGCGCCACTCGGCGACGCCTTGTGGCGCGTAGTACCACGCCGTCCCTGTCGCGAGGAACAGGTCTTGCCCACCGTCGCCGTCGAAATCTCCGACGCCGAGCGCCTGGGTGGGGTTCGGCTGGCTGAACTGCGGTGGCGACGGCTCGACCATGAACGGGTCGAGGTAGGCCCCAAACACTCCGACGTCGACGCTCAGGGCGCCCCGCGTGAACGACCACGGCACCTCGCGCGGCTGGAGGAACACGTTGTGGCGCACGTCGACGAAATCGCACGGCGTGCCGCGGATCTCGAAGTTGTGCCGGTTGGTGCCCAGGAAGGTGTCCAGACATTTGCCACCATTTCTGGCAATCAGGCCGTCGAAGGCGTGCAGGCGGAAGCCCACCGGGCCGCCGCAGTTCGCGCAGATCTGCGCCTCCAGGCCGGGGGTGGCGAGCACGCCCATCGCCGCGATGACGGCGAGAAGAAGACGCCTGATGAGCACTTGCGTTCGACTTGTCACGGTAGCCTCCTGCGTGGCCCCACGCGCAAGTGTTTGGGGCCGCTACTAGACGATCGGAAGCGCCCTCGCAAAGCCGCCAACCAGATCGTCGGGAGTCCCTAACGCTGACGAATATCGAGACGTTGCCGTCTACTGGGGCGTGGATGTCACGCCCGAGTGCCGCCCGGCTTCGCCAGAGCGGCGAAGGCGCAGGGTCGCCGTTGGTGTTGCCCCACGCGTGATGTGCTCGACCTCCACCGACACACCAAATGCAGGGAGCGCCGCTGGGGCTTTGGCAACACTCCAGTAGTAGAGGTAGGAGTCGGTCCACAGACGGGGATTGAGCGTGCCCTGATCACCCCATGCGTTCAGGACCGCGTAGTTGGGGTTGTCGCCGAGGTGGCGGGCGCGCTCGACCAGTTGTGTCGTGAACTGGTGTGTGGTCTCGATGGCGCCAGCGACGCACGTGTTGTAGGCATCCCACAGCGGCCTGGCCGCCGGCGACTGATCGATCGGCCGGAACGGGCAGCTGCCGACCACGGCGGCCGCCACGATCGGCTGAAGCCGCTCGTAGACCAGTTGCTCCACCCACGGACGCGTGACAGCGCTGGCGCGAGGCCCGCAGACGCCGTTGGCGCTCATGAAGCAATACTGACGCGTGACTTCGTCGATCGTCGCCGTGACCGGCCTCGTCGTCACCGTCACCCGTTCCCACTCCGTCGGCGTGGCGAAGGCGGCCTGGGTCTTCTGCTCGTGCCAGCGAGCGAACTCGGTGTAGAAGGCGCCCTGATAGTCGGCGGCGTCACTGAAGATCGGATTGCGATCGGGATGAAAGGCGGCGTCACGCGCCAGAAACGGCTGACCGAGCATGACGGTCGTGGTCGGGTCGTTCTCGCCGAGCACACCGTGCCGGACCGACTTCGGCCACCCGCCAGCGGCGCCGATGACGTAGGGCCAGCGCGCTGGCGGTCTCGACGGGAACGGCGTCGATGCCTGTGCAGGAAACACGTCGAGCGGACGGTAGGTCGGCGTCGCGTCGAGGATGGATACCGGCGGCGGATTGGGGAAGTCGCCGAACACCACCAAGGAGACGCCCCAATCGAACACCGGGAAGATCTGTTCGGTCGGCAACGTGAGAATGAACACCACGTCGTCGAGCGTGATGCCCGACGCCGGGTCCTGTGCCCTGCCGAGCAGATCGACGAAGTCGTACAGCCTCAGCCGTGAGGCCTCCGGCCGGTGCGGGTAACGATAGTCGATTCCATGCAGCCGCCGGCGCGCCGGCCGTCGCTCGTTCGCCGACCCCGCGGAGAGCGACGGCAAGGCCCAGAACGTCGCAAAGTGATCGGCGAAGTAGCCGACGACGCCTGAGTTGTAGCGATACTCCGCGAAGGCCGCGGTGCCGTTCAGCTCTCGAACTCGCGACTCCTGAAACGTCATCTCGTCGTGCGGGTTCTGCCCCCGCAGCTCGAAGAAGTAGGTCTGCGGAAACGGCGACGTCTCCTCCACCACCGAGAAACCGAACCCGCGGTCGAAGTCACGGTTCAGGCCCTGCCATTGGCCGGCGTCTTCGCCCTCGAAATCGCTGACCAGATGCTGCTGGGGGTTCGAGGCGGTGCCGAGATAGACGTCGTCGATCCACCAGCCGATGTCGGATGATGGCGGCTCAGATGTCCCGAACTCCCAGCCGCTGAAGTTGAACCTCACACGGACCGTCGAGCCTGGAGGGACGGGCAGCGGAACCTGCTCCCGAACCCATCCGGTGTCCGAATACTGCCGGCTGTCGCCCGTGAACGCCGGTGCACCGAGGTCGTCTCCGAACCACTGCAACGTCTGGCGCCAGGGGTCTACGACGGTGCTGCTCGTCGACCCGGCGAGCGAGGTCCAGGTTCGACCACGGTCGGTCGAGATCTGTACCCAGCCCAGTTGAAGTCCGGCCGGATACAGCCACCCCGAGTGCGCGCCGTACTTGGTCCAGAAGCTCAGCACCGGCTGGCGCAGGCCGGCGGGCACCCGCAGGCTGGCCTCCATCAGCCGGCTGCCGCCGTGCGACCGCCCCGACCACACCATCCGCCGTCCGGTGTGGCCCGGACGCCAATAGCCGCTGGCCTCATCCGCCGCGTTCGTCGTCGGAAAGAGTGCGACTGTCTTCGGCGGAAGGTTGATCTTCAGGATCTGCGCCCGCAAGTCGGTAGGGCCGCGACCCAGGTGTTCGACCAACTGGATGCGCGTCCCCGCCTCCGAAGTGAGCTCCCGCATTGTCCGCTCGTCGGAGACGGTCACTTCGGTCACGTGGCCCCAACCCAGCTTGGCGCGATTGACGGGATCGAGACCGGCGCTCCAGCGCGGGTCGTTCGAGGCGGTGGCGCCGTAGCGGTCGACCGAGTAGTTCATGATGCTGGTCGCGAAGCCCGAACCATTGGTGCGAGACAGCGCCTGGTTGCTGAAGCGGCTCGCGCCGTCCGCTCCCGGCCCTCCGAAATCGTTCCGGAGCGCGAAGTCGCCGGTGAACATGTGACTGAGCCCGATCGCGTGTCCGTACTCGTGCGCGTAGATCTGCACGCTGTCACTGCGAACCGCGTCGTCGCCCAGGCCGAACGCCGGCGAATCGGGCGTCGTGTTCGCGCCGAATCCCATGCCAGTCACGGTGATGGCCAGGGTCGACAGGGCCGCGTGAGTGCCGTCCGGATAGCGGTCGCCCGTGAGGGCTTGCGTGCTGTCGTAGACCGGCGGCCCGTAGCCCCAGTAGCTCAGCCCCTGCATCAGCTCTTCGTCATAGATGTCGAGTGCAAACGAGTACGGCGTCATCACCAAGATGGGATGCACCCACCCCTGGCCGTCGGCGCGGGTGGTGAAGTCCACCACCGGGTCGAGTTGTTCGATGATGGCGGCGGCGATGCTGCGGCCATCGAACGGGATGAACGGCACCGTGACCGTGTGCACGCTGCTTGCGTCGCCGCGGATCATCAGCTTGCCGCCCGATTCCCGGAAGAAGAAGCCGGCCATCGACGCCGGGTCACGAAAGTTGAAGTCGTCGCCGAAAACCTGCCGCGTGATCGCCTCCTTCGTCGTCGGAAAGCCCGGGCGGTCGAAACGCACCGCGCCCAACCACGGCGAGTCGAAGTCTTGCCGGGTGGCGGGGGTTTCGAGAAAGACCAGTAGCGGCCGCTGGGTCTCGACGCCCCGCGCACGCCGCTCGGCACGACGCATCGCACGCCACGGGCGCGTGCGTCGGCCCCTTGCATCGTGCAACACGAAGCCCTCGAGCGACGCGGCCATAGGGTTGTCTTCGGCGGCGACCAAGTTGCTCATCGGACTGCCCTCCGACACGGGACAGCTCAGCCCACCAAGCAGCTCCGGTCGTCGGCGGGCAGCGCTCCCGGCCTGGCTGGCGGGTGGAAGGGTATCGAGTCGAGCCTCGATCTCGCTCGGCGATAGCGGCGTGATCTTTCGCCCGGCCAAATCGCGCAACTGCTGCAGGGCGGCAACCGGTGTCTGGGTCTGTGCCGTCACACCACCAGTCGAACTCGCCAGCCAGAGTCCGATACCGACGACCAAGAGCCAAGCCGAGCGTGGTCCGCGCTCGATGAACCGTCGCTGTGGAGCAGTGTTGAGATGTCTCATGGTTGTCCCCGGCTTGTCCCGAAAGCGGCCCGTCATGGAGAGAGATCGGAAGGGCCGCGGAGAACCCGACACGGGCCGCGCGGTCAGGGTGGTAGCATCGCCCCAGCGTGATGCCGCCCCCCGAGCCGGACGACCCGATAGGTACCCTGATTGCCGCCGTCGGCGCTGGGGGCAGTCCCGCGCAGAAGGCGCTCTTCGAGGCGCTCTACGCGGAACTGCACAGGCTCGCCGCATCGCACGTGCATCGCGCCGGCGGGCACGTGACGCTCGGCACGACCACCCTGCTGCACGAGGCCTATCTCGAGATCTCGAAGCGCGACGCGCTCGCCTTCCCCGACCGCCGGCACTTCTTCGCCTACGCCTCGCGCGCGATGCGCGGCCTGGTCATCGACTACGTGCGCCAGCGCTTCGCGCAGAAGCGCGGCGGCGAGCTGACCTTCACCGTGCTCGACGACGGGGTGGCGGCGCCGGCGGCCGGCACGACCGACGTGGAGCGCATCGGCGCCGGGCTCGAGGAACTCGAACGGCTCGATCCCGCGCTGGCGCAACTGGTCGACCTGAAGTTCTTCTGTGGCTTCACCTTTGCGGAAATCGCCGCCATGCGCGGCGTGTCGGAGCGCACCGTTCAGCGCGATTGGGCGAAGGCCCGCGTGCTGCTACGCGACGAGCTGGAAGAGCCCTAGGCCGGCCGGTGTCGTCTTTCGCCCGTCCCTTCCGATCGTCTTCAGAGAACCCATGAGGCATCTCGATCTGGCCACGTGGCACATCGTCAGCCCGCTCTTCGACCAGGCGCTCGACCTGGAAGCCGACGCGCGCCGGCGCTTCGTCGCCGAGGTGGCCGCGGCCGACCCGAAGACCGGCGAGACGCTGACGCGCCTGCTCGAGTCGCACGACCGGCTGCTCGGGTCGACCTTCCTCGATACCCCGGCGCTCGCTGCTGAGCCCGACCTGGCCGGCACGATGATCGGCGCCTACACGCTCGATGCGCCCCTGGGAGCCGGCGGCATGGGCGTGGTGTGGAAGGCGCACCGCAGCGACGGCCGCTACGAAGGGGCGGTGGCCCTCAAGCTGCTGCAACTGGCGGTGCTCGAGCGCCACACCGAGGCGACCTTCACGCTCGAGGGCACGCTGCTGGCGCGCTTGTCGCACCCGAACATCGCGCGTCTGCTCGATGCCGGCGTGACGGCCGCCGGTCAGCCTTACCTGGTGCTCGAGTACGTCGAGGGCACCCGGCTCGACACCTTCGCCGAGGCGCAGCAGCTCGACGTGCCGGCCCGCCTGCGCCTGCTGTTGCAGGTGTGCGACGCGGTGGCGCACGCGCACACTCACCTCGTGCTGCATCGCGACCTGAAGCCGTCGAACGTGCTGGTCGACACCGAGGGCCGGGTGAAGCTGCTCGACTTCGGGGTCGGCTCGTGGCTCGATCACGAGTCGATGGGCGCGGAGCCGGCCGGCCCGCGTCGCTTCACGCCCGAGTACGCCGCGCCGGAACAGGTGCAGGGCGGCGTGATCACGACCGCCACCGACGTCTACGCGCTCGGGGTGCTGGCCGCGGTATTGCTCACCGGAAGTTCACGGCTGGCGCCCGCGCCCGACGCGGTTGCCGCTCGCCCTCTGGCGAGCGACCTCGATCTCGTCGTGACCACCGCCATGACGTCCGACCCAGCGGCACGCTACGCCTCGGTATCGGCCTTCGCCGACGACCTGCGCCGCTACCTGGCGCTCGAGCCGATTGCCGTGCGGGCGGCCACGACCCGCTACCGCGTGAGCCGCTTCGTCGCTCGACATCGTCGCGGAGTGGCCGCCGCGACGCTGGCCGTCGTGGCCGTCCTGGCTGGGCTGGTCGGTACCATCACGCAGGCCAGGCGAGCCGAAGCGGAGCGCGAGCGGGCCACCGCGGAAGCCATGACCGCGCGAGCCGAGCGCGACCGCGCCGTCGAAGCGCAGCGCAACCAGCGCGGCACCAACGAGTTCCTGCAGCTCGTGATGCGCGACGCCGCGTCCAGTGATCCGGGCGCCCTGCGGCGCCAGTTGGATCGCACGAGCGAGCTGCTCGACAAGACCGACTTCGAAACCCCGGTCGTGAAGATCGGCCTGCTCCGCCAAACGGCGGCACGCTACGGCGAGATCGCCGCGTGGGGCCAAGGCCTGGCCCTCATGCGCAAGGCGCAAGCCCTGGTCGTTGGCCCGGAGCTGTCTGGGCCGAGCAGCGCCGTGCCCGTCAACCTGGCCTGCTCGACGTCGCGCTACGCCTACGAAATGGGCGACCTCGCGGGCGCGCTCGCGCAACTCGAGGCCGCGGATCGCGCCTTGGCGGGCGGGGCTGTGGTGGGCATCCCAAGCCGGGTCGAGTGCCAGTTGTACCGCAGCTACGTCGAGCTCGGTCAGGGACAGTTCCAGCGCGCGCTGACGACTGCCAGCGAGGCCATGCAGGCGCTCGAGGCCAGCGGCACTCGCTCGGGCGAACAGCATCGCATCATGCGCAGCGCCGTGGCGCGTGCCTTGTTGTCGGTGGGCCGCGCGGCCGAAGCGCTCGCGCTGGCCGACCCTCTGCTGGCCGAGAGCGACGCCGGTCAGGGCCGGCGGTCGATGGCAGTGATTCGCCGCTCGGTGCTCACGACCATGGTGCGGCGCTCGGGCGGCCAGCCGCAGGAAGCGTGGGAACTTGTCCAACTGGACGCCGCCGCCGTTGACCGACTCCTCGGCCCGGCGCGGCGTGACCTGCAGACCGACCTCGAGCGGGGCCGCGTGCTCATGGCTCTAGGCCGGCATCAGGAGGCGGCCGAGGTCCTCGACCGGGCCGTGCATGCCGGGCGTGACGCCGGACCGACGCTCTTGCTGCCAACCACGATGCTGGTGGCCGCGGAAGCCTGGCTGAATGTGGGCCAGACCGCGCGGGCACAGACCCTGCTGGCGGCGAGCTCCGCGGCCGCCCCAGACGCGCTCGCCAACCGGCCCGAAGAGATCGAGGCGTTGCGGGTGCGCGCGTTGCTCGCCCGCGCTCAGGGCGCGCCCGAGCGAGCGGCGCCACTTCTCGACAGGGCGCAGCAGATGATCGATGCCAGCGGAGGGGACGCACATCCCTCGGCCATGGGTGTCGCGTCGGCGCGGGCCAGCGTGGCGCTCGAGAATCGCGCGTTCGTGCCCGCCCTCGCCGCCTGTGAGCGCGCCCTCGCGTCGGCGCGGCTCTGGGCAATCGACCGGGAACGGTCGAGCGACGTCGGCCGGCTGCTCGTGCTGCGGGCGCGCATCCACGCCGCGCTCGGGCAGGCTGGCGACAGCGACGCCGATCGGCGCGAGGCCGCCACGCACATGGAGGCCGCGCGCACGACGCCGTGACCGTCGTACACCCCGCCAGCCCGCGTGACTGGCAGGGTGTCCGCTGATATCGGGTTACGGCACGACGACCTGTAGCTCAGCCGAGGCCGCACCCAGGCCCGCGCCGTTCACGGCGCGCACTCGCACGAAGTACGCGCCCGAAGGCAGGTTGGGCACCGTCACCGACGTGCCCGCCACCGGCGCGCGCGCCAGGTCGTCGAGGCCAGGCCCTGACCCCGCCTCGATCACATAGCCCGCGGCGGCACCGCCCGTGAGCGGTGAAGTCCACGAGAACGTGACGGCGCGACCGTTCACGACCGTGGCGAAGTCCTCGGGCGCACCCGGCGGCATCAGGGCGCCGCCGATGCCGAGCACGACCTCGTTCGACGCCGCGCTCACGCCGCACGCGCTCACCGCGCGCACGCGCACCACGAACACGCCGGGCGGCGCAGGCGCCGTGACGGTGGTCGTGCCCGCGGACACGAGCGTCGTGAAGAACGCGCCGGCCCCGAAGGGATTGGCGACGAGGCGATAGCCGGTCACGCCCGGCGTCGTGCTTTCGGTCCACGTAACCGTCACGGTGCCGCCGCTCACGACCGCGTCGAGATCGGTCGGCGCCTCAGGCCGCGCCGCACATCCGTTCGGCCCCACGACCAGTTCCACTTCGTCCGACGCTGGACCGACGCCGCCCGCGGATACCGCGCGGATGCGCACGTAGTAGGTGCCCGGCGGCACGCCGCTCGCGTCGAAGAACGTGTCGGCACCCACCGGGAAGCCATTCGCAATGGTGCTCGTGCCCGGTGACGCACCCACGTCGATCACATAGAAGCGCGGGTCGGCGCCGTGCAACGGCGGGCCCCATTCGATCGCCACCTGGCTGCCGTTCGTGACGGTGTGCGGATCGGTCGGCGCCCCAGGACGCCCGGGCACGCCGGCCCGCGGATAGAACGCCAGCCGTCCCACCGGGTCCACTTCCTGGTCGTCGAGATCGGGCAGCGCCTCGCCGCCGGCGAGCACGCCTTCGAGGCGCGCGTCGAGCGCGTGCACGACGCCGTACCAGCGCGGGCGCCAGGGCAGTAGGTAGGGCCCCGCGCCCGTGGCCGCCGAGAGCACCGATGCCAGGCGCGGCCGGACGACGCCGTCCACTCTGCTGAACGCGCCGCCGAGGAACACGTACGGGCCGTCGCGATCGATGGCATGCACGGCGCGATCGGGATTCGGCTGCCAGCCGGTGACGGCCGCCGGCGCGGCGACGGTGAGCGCCGCCACGTTCGCGCGCGTCGATCCAGCCATGATCGCGAAGGCGCCGCCGGCGTAGACGGTCTGGGGCGCCAGATTGAGGGCTCGCACCACGCCATCGGGTGCAGGGGCCCACGTGCCGTCGGTCGCGCCGGTGAGCCGATCGACGCGTCCGAGGTAGGGTGTGGTGGCGCCGCCGAGGGCGGTGAAGCTGCCGCCCGCATACACGTGCGTGGCGTCGGCCTCGAGCGCCAGCACGGCGTCGTCGGTGGCGCCGGGCAGGAAGCCGGCCAGGGCGAGTCCGCTGGCGCCGCCAATCGCGGCGAGGTGACTACGAGGCTGTCCGCCGGCAATCGCGAAGTCGCCGCCCGCGTAGATGGTGGTGGTGCCGGTGGCGCCCGACGAGTCCGTGAACGCGGCGAGCGCACGCACAGTGGCATCGGCGCCGGGATTCCACGACGCGAGTGCGCGGGTCGCCAGGTCGAAGGCCGCAAGGTGGTCACGCGCCTGACCGGCGATGGTCGTGAACGCGCCGCCCACATAGAGACGTCGATCGCGCGCGAGGGCCAGCGCCAGCACGGCGCCGTCGGGGCGCGGGCTCCACGGCAGCAGTTGGCCGGTGTCGAGATCGATGGCCGCCAGGTTCTTGCGCAGGTGACCGCCGAGTGCTTCGAACGAGCCACCGAGGGCGACGCGGTCGGCCGACGCGGCGACGACGCGCACCGGGTCGTTGGTGGCGGGGTGCCAGGCAGCCAAGGCGCCGGTGGTCAGGTCGACGGCCGCGGCATGCAGCCGCACGCGTCCGCCGACGTTCAGGAATTCGCCCCCGAGGTAGATCGTGGTGCTCACGATCGACAGGGCGAGCACCGCGTCATCGGCAGTCGGATCCCACGGCAGCACGGCGCCGGTCGCCGCGTGCACCGCGCCGGCGTGGCCACGCGCGCTCCCGGCCAGTTGGGTGAAGCGGCCGCCGGCATAGACCGTCGTGCCGGCGAGCGCCAGCGTGGTGACGGCGTCGTTGGCGCCGGGGTTCCACGACGTGGCCGCCGCGGTGCTCGCATCGATCTGCGCGAGGAAGGCGCGTGCCGCGCCACCTGCCGTGGCAAAGGCGCCACCGACGTAGACCGTGCTGCCGTCGGCCGACGGCAGCAGCGCGCGCACCGTCGCATCCGCCGACGGATTCCAGAGCGTCACGGTGCCACTCTGGGTGTCGTAGGCGGCCAGGCGCGCACGGGCCGCGCCGCCGAAGGTAGCGAAGTCGCCACCGACATACAGCGTGGGGCCCGCCGCTGCCAGCGCCACGACCACGCCGTCAGCGCCGTTGGTGGGGCCCGACTGCACCGCGCCGTCGGCCGCCGCGAACGCCGCGACGTTGGCGCGCGCACTCGGCAGGGCGGCTCCCGGGCCGTCGCCCGCATGCGTGAACTCGCCGCCCACGTAGAGCGTGCCGCCCACGAGCGCCAGCGCGACCACGCGGCCGTTGACCCGTCCCGTCCAGGCCGGGTCGACGCGGCCATCGGCGAGGATGTGCGCCACCTGCGGCTGGCGCTGCTGGCCGACGAAGGTGAAATTGCCGCCCACGAACCAGCCGCCGCTGCCGTCGGCAACGATGGCGTTCACGTTGCCGTGCACGCGCGCGGCACGAAGGGCGCGCTGGCTCGTCAGGGGCGAGGCCACGGCGAAGCCGCCGGTGACGTTATGGCGCGCCGCCACGGCGTTGAAGCGCCCGCCCACGAAGGCCACATGTCCGGCGCGTGCCACCGTGTGCACGGCGCCGCCAAAGGCCCAGTTCAATGCCGATACCGGCCGGTGCTGCGCTCCTGCCGCGGTTGCGGTCATGAGCAGCGCCGCCGTCAGGGCACACGTCCACCATCCTCGCCGTCCGTACATATCGCCTCCTCCAGTTGGGTGCGGCCCGGCGGGGAGATCACCGGCGCGTCCGATGACTTAGACCAGGCGCGCGGGAAAGGGTTGAAGCGTTCGCCCGTTCTGCAATCGGTCGCGCCGCGGCTCTTGCGACGTCGATACAGAAATCTGTATCATGGCATCGTGAAGACCACGCTCGACATCAACGACCAGCTCCTCGCCGACGCCAAAGCCCTGGCCGCCCAGCAGCGGACGAGTCTGACGCGAGTGATTGAAGAAGGGCTGCAGCTGCGCCTTCGCGCCAAGGCTGCTGCCGCGAAGCAGGGGCGGGTCCGGCTGCCCGTGTTCAAGGGTCGCGGAGGACTGGTGAAGGGCGTGGACCCGCTGAGCAACACGTCCCTGCTCGAGGCCCTGGGCGATGACGCCTGACGTCAACGTGCTGGTCGCCGCCTCGCGCACCGATCATCCGCATCACGCCGTGGCCCGGGCCTGGATCGACGAAGCGGTCACCGCAGCCGGCGCGGGTGCGGCGTTTACGCTGATGCCGATGGTGCTGGCCGGCTTTCTGCGGCTGGTCACCAGCCCGAAGATATTCCAGCAGGCGACGCCGATCGAAGCTGCCGTGGCCTTCGTCGAGGCGCTGTTGGCTTCGCCCGGCGTACAGCTGGCTCCCGTGGGCCCGGAGTGGCCACGACTCCGGAAACTCTGCCTGGACAAGCACCTGGGCGGCAATGAGCTGCCGTACGCGTGGCTGGCCGCTGCCGTGGCTCACCTGGGCGAGCACCTCGTCAGCTTCGATCGAGACTTCAGGACGTTGCTGGGTCGCAGCCAGTTCACACGGCTCACACCCCCATAGTGGCAGTGGGTGGCCCGTAAACGGGCCACTCGCCCGCGACACGGCTACAGCTCGCGCAAGGCCGCCGGAATCGGCAGCCGCGCCGCGCGCAGCGCCGGGAACAGCCCGCCGACGAGCCCCATCAGCAGCGCGTAGATCAAGCCGAGCGCGAGCAGCGCCGGCGTGACGCGGAAGGCGAAGGCCACCTGGCTGAACGTCTGGAAGTTCATCGTGGAGGTCTGATAGCCGTTGAAGGCGAGATACGCGAGCACGCCGCCGATCACGCCGCCGATGGCCGCCAGCGCCAACGACTCGACCATCACCGACACCACCACCGAGCTGGCATCGAAGCCAAGCGCACGCAGGGTGGCGATTTCGCGCGAGCGCGTCGACACGGCGGTGTACATCGTGAGGATGGCGCCAAACACCGCGCCGATGCCCATCAGCGCGGCGATGCCGAAGCCGACGCCGCGGATGAGGCCGCTCAGCGCCCGTGACTGCTGCGCGTAGTATTCGGTTTCGCGTCGCACCTGCACGTTCAACTGCGGGTTGGCGGTGAGCCAGTCGCGAAAGGTGTCGAAGGTGTCGGAGGAATCGAGCTTCGCCACTACCAGCTGGTAGCTGTTGCCGCGCCGGTAGGCGCCCTGCAGCACGCGCGCGTCACACCAGATCTCGGTTTCCGACACGCCGCCGCCGGCATCGAAGATGCCCACCACTTTCCACGTGTTCTGACCCGAACGTACTTCGCGGCCGAGCGTGAGCCCGCTGAACTGCGCGCTGGCCCCGCGTCCCACCACGATCTCGTTGGTGCCGAACTCGAGCATGCGGCCCTCGACGAGGGTCGTGTTGTCGCGCACGGCGAGGGTCTGCGGACCGATGCCGCGCATCGGCACGTTGGCCGCCGATCCGGTGCTGATCTTCGGCAGGTCGATGATCACGTAGAGTTCGGCCGACGCCAGCGCGGTTTGCCCGTCGCGGCGCAGCCCTGGTGCCTGGCGGATGAGATCGGCCTCGGTGCCGCTGACGCCGCTCGTCATCTCGCTGTCGGCGCCGTTGCGCATCACCAGCGCGCGCGTGGGCGAGCCCGAGTTCTGCATGGCGGCGGTGAAGCCGGCGGCAATCGACAGCACCGACACCAGCACCACGACCACGCCGGCGATGCCGATGATGGCCACCCCCGACGAACTCAGGCGTTGGGGAATGGTGCGCAGGTTGAGCGCGGTGATGGCGATGGTTTGACTGGTCCAGTGCAGCATCTCAGCCTCGTCCTCAACCGCGCCGCAAAGCGTCGGTGATCTTCAGGTTCATGGCGGTGGCGGCCGGCAGCGCGCCGGCGACGAGTCCGAGGAGCACGACCAGGCCCGCGCCGATCGCCACGTCACGTCCCGACAGCACGAAGATCGGCAGCATGCCGCCGGTGGGATCGCCCTGCTGCACGATGAACCACGCCGTGCCCAGTCCAGCCGCGCCGCCGAGCAGCGCGATCAGCACGGATTCGCCGAGCACCAGGCCCAGAATCGATCCGTTCGAGAAGCCGAGCGTCTTCAGCACACCCACTTCGCTCGTGCGCTCGCGCACCGACTGCGCCATCGTGTTGGCGGCCACGAGCAGCATGGTGAAGAGCACCGCAATCAGGATCGCCACCATGATTGCGCCGATGTCACCGACCTGCTTGGCGAAGCCCTCGACGAAGCCCTTCTCGGTCGTGGTCTTGGTTTCGGCCGAGGAGTTGGCGAACATCTCGTCGAACGTGGCGCCCATGGCCTGCGCCCGCCCCGGATCGGCAATCTTCACGATGTACCACCCCACCTGCCCCTGCCCGCCTCGGCGATTTTCGTTCAGGTAGTCGTAGCGGAAGAAGAACTGGGTCTTGTCGATGCCCGGCTCGCCGTCGTACATCCCGGCGATGTTGAACTCCCACACCTGGCCCTCTTTGGGCTGCCAGATGGTGCCCAGGATCGGCACGCGGTCACCCACCTTCCAGCCAAACCGCCTGGCCAGATCCACGCCCACCATCACGCCCTGGCGATCGGCGAGCCACGCCGCCATCTGGTCCGGCGGCACCCGGTATTCCGGATAGAGCTTCATGAACGGCTCGGGTTCGACGCCGATCTGGGCGAAGAAGTTCGACGGGTCCTGGTAGACGCCGCCGAACCACGTGTTGTGCGTGGCCATCGTGACCCCTTCGGTGGCCCGCAGGCGTTCGAGGTAACTGACCGGCAGCGACATGATCAGGCTCACCTTGTGGATGAGCACCAGGCGATCGAGGCCGGCGATCTCGACGCCGAAGCTGAAGGCCGTGCGGATCGTCATCAGCAGGCCGAACAGCAGGAAGGCGATGAAGATCGACAGCAGCGTGAAGACGGTGCGCACCTTCTTGCGCCACAGGCTGCTCCACAGCAGGGGCAGGTACTTCATGCGACCTCTCCGAGCAGCACGCCCTTCTCGAGGTGCAGCGTGCGTTTGGCGCGCTCGGCCGCGCGCGGGTCGTGCGTGACCATCACGATGGTCTTGCCGTGTTTCTCGTTGAGCGCCGAGAGCAGGTCGAGGATCTCGTCGCCCGACTTGCGATCGAGGTCGCCGGTGGGCTCGTCGGCGAGCAGCAGCGTGGGGTCGGTGACGATGGCCCTGGCGATGCCCACGCGCTGCTCCTGGCCGCCCGACAACTGACGCGGATAGTGCTTGGCGCGGTCGGCGAGCCCGACCACGTTCAACGCGATGGCCACCCGCTTCTTGCGCTCCGCCTTCGACAGGTTGGTGAGCAGCAGCGGCAGGTCGACGTTGCGTTCGGCGGTCAGCACCGGCAGCAGGTTGTAGAGCTGGAACACGAAGCCGATGTGATGGGCGCGCCAGCGCGAGAGCTGGCCGCCGCCGAGCGCCGCGATGTTGGTGCCGGCCACCTCCACCGAGCCGCCCGAGGGCGCATCGAGCCCGCCCAGCAGGTTGAGCAGCGTCGTCTTGCCCGAACCGGACGGGCCCATCAACGCCACGAAGTCGCCTTGGGGAATCTCGAGGTTCACGCCCTTCAGCACGTCGATACGTTCGTTGCCGCGAGTGAAGTACTTGTGGACGCCGGTGACCTGTACGAGTGCGCTCATGCGACCTGCTGCTCCTTACTTGACGACAATCGGCGTGCCTTCAGCGACGCCAGCGGGCGGCGCCACCACCACGCGGTCGCCGGCCGACAGACCCGCCGTCACTTCCAGCCGGTCGCCGTCGGTGCCCGCCGTCTGCACGGCGCGCCGTGCCACGGTGCTCTGCTGCACGAGGAAGACATAGCTGGCGCCGCCTTCGGTGCGCACCGCGCTCCTGGGCACGAGCGCCACGGGCCGGGCGGCTGGCGCGCTGCCTTCGGTGGCTTCGCGCAGGAACGTCACCTTCACGCCCATGTCGGGGAGGATGCGGGGATCGAGCGCGTTGAAGCCGATGCGCACGAGCACGGTGGCCTTCTGGCGGTCGGCCGTGGGCACCACCGCAATCACCTTGGCCGGGATCGCGAAGTCGGGATAGGCGTCGAGCACGGCCGTCACGGGCTGACCGGCCGTGACGCGGTTGATGTAGCTCTCGTTCACGTCCACTTCCACTTCGAGCGAGCGCATGTCGACGATGGTGCTGATGCCGGTGCGCGTGAAGCCGCCGCCAGCCGACACCGGCGACACCATCTCGCCCGGCTGAGCGTCCTTCGAAATCGCCACGCCGCTGAACGGCGCGCGAATCACCATGTCGTCGATGCTCGTCTGCTGCAACGCCACCTGCCGCTCGGCCACGGTGATCTGCTCGCGCTGTGACCCGATCCGGGCGATGAGCGAGTTGACCTCGGCCTCGGCCTGTTCGAGATCGGCGGCCGTGGCCAGGCCTTCCTTCGACAGTCGCGTGCGGCGGTTGAGCGTCAGGCGCGCCTCCTCCAGCCGTACTTCCACTTCGGGCACCGAGCGCCGGGCGGCCTCGAGTTGCGCGCGGGCCAGTTCGAGCGCGGCACGCATGGTGGAGTCGTCGAGCCGGGCCAGCACCTGACCTTCGCGCACGGCCATCCCTTCCTCGACGTTCACCTCGATCACTTTTCCAGTGACCTTCGACGACACGGTGGCGCGGCGTCGGGCGGTGACGTAGCCGGAGGCGTTCAACACGGAGGCCTGAGCGCCTACGGCCCGCTGACTGACCTGCGCCACCTCCACCTCGATGGGCACCACGCGCTGCGACCACCACC
>Ga0105046_10007128_pt1 | contig 17641 bp, 16 predicted proteins | sample MAT03_FD_78385 | JGI IMG/M metagenome (GOLD analysis project Ga0105046, IMG submission 78385) | Freshwater microbial communities from Lake Fryxell liftoff mats and glacier meltwater in Antarctica - MAT-03 (megahit assembly) | ecosystem: Environmental > Aquatic > Freshwater > Ice > Liftoff...
CTGACGGCCGTCGGCGAGGCCGACGATGGAGAGGCGGGTGTTGGCGAGTTCGAGGCCGGGTTCGTTGAGGAAGCCGTCCTCGTCGGGGCCGCGGTGGTAGAGCGCCCGCGCCATCGCCGCGACGGCGCCGTGCGGGGCGGCCCGCTTGCCGCCGAGGTCGATCATCCCCGCGATTCCGCACATCAGGCGTCGTTCCTGAGAGAATAGTCAGAGCCGGCGAGCCGAGCCCCGTAAGGGGCCGGGTAACGCTTGACTCACCCGGCCCCTTACGGGGCTCGGCTCGCCGGCGCGACGCGCTCCCGCCGCGCGTAGTTCCACACCTTCCGCTGCATCACGAACCGCACCACCCGCGGGAACGCCCGCTTCCCCATCCACACCCACCACGACACGAACCCGACCGCCGCCTCCGTCCGGTTCCGCAGCAGGCTCCGCAGAACCCCGTCGGCCACCTCGTCGGACGGCTGCGCCCCCTCGAAGTCCAGGTGAATCTTCCCCTCGTTCCGCAGCAGGTGGCGGTTCAGGTCGTCGCTGCGGACCAGCCCCGGCAGCACCAGCAGCGCGTCGATGCCGAACCGCTCGAACTCGCCGCGGAACGCCTCGGTCATTGCCACGAAGGCGTGCTTGCTGGCGCAGTGCTCGGACATCGACGGAATGCCCCACCGGCCGCAGATGCTCGCCACGTTCACCACCGCCGGCCGCCACCCATCCGGGCCGCGCTCGTAGCTCGCCGTCAGGTGCGGCTGACACAGCCGCGTCAGCTCGATCGGGGCGAAGAAGTTCACTTCCAGCACCTGCCGCGCGATCTCCTCCGACGACGTGCTGAACTCGCCGAAACTGCACACGCCGGCGCAGTTCACCAGCACGTCGAGCGCCCCGAACCGCGCCGCCACCGCGTCCACCAGGCGCTGCCGGTCGGCGGCGTCGGTCAGGTCCGCGGGGAACGTGTCCGCGTCGGCCCCGGCGGCGCGCAACTCGCCGGCCAGCTTGGCGAGGTCGTCGGCGGAACGGGCCGTGAGGGCGAGCTTCGCCCCGAGCCGGACGAGCTTCCCGGCCAGCCGCTTGCCGATCCCCCGGGACGCCCCGGTGACCAGCACCACCCGCCCGCGCACGTCCCGCCGCATCGGCCCACATCCTCCGTCGGTTCGGGCGCCGCGTCGTATCCGGGAATTCTAGGAGAACCGCCCCACCCCACCAACCGCCGGCCCGGCCGCGACCGCCGAACCCGCCGGCACGACCGGCACAGTCGGCCGGGCTTCCGTACCTTACCGGGATGGGTGATGCTAAAGCCCGGGGACGGCCGTCCCCGGGCTTTCGGTCTGCGAATGAGGGGAGCCGATGGAGTACGCGATCGGGGCGGCGCTGGGGGCCGGGCTGGTGCTGTTTCTGGTGTTCGTCATTCTGACGGCCCGCGCCGGGAGCCTCGGCAACGCCCTGCGCGGCCTCACCGTCGCCGGCCGCGCCCACACCGACCCGGCGTTCCACGCCAAGCTCGTCACCCTCGAAGCCGGCGGCGACGTGAAGCCACCCGCCCCGCCCGCGCCGCCGAAGCCGTCCGGCGCCCCGCTGCGGATGCTCGCCGTCCTTCAGGCGGAGGCGCGGCTGGTGGACTTCCTGCTCGAAGACATCTCCGGGGCGTCCGACGAGCAGATCGGCCAGGCCGTGCGCGAGGTCCACAAGAAGTCCCAGGACGCGCTGCGGCGGCACGCCGTGATCGAGACCATCCTGCCGGGGAACGAGGGCGACGCGACGACGGTGCCGGCCGGGTTCGACCCGTCGGCGGTGCGGGTGGTGGGGAACGTGGCGGGGGCGCCGCCGTTTACCGGGTCGATCAACCACCCGGGCTGGAAGGTGCGCGAGCTGAAGGTGGCGCCGCCGCCGGCCGGGGCGGACGAGTTCGTCCTCCAGCCGGCCGAGGTGCAGGTGGCGTAGGTGCGGCGAAGCCCGGGGACGGCCGTCCCCGGGCTTTCACCTCAAGGAATCTCGTAGAATCCGAGCTCGGCGGCATCGCGGCCGGTGTCGGTGACGCCGAACGTGCTGTCGCCGTTAGCCTCGAAGAAGCCGTGGTCCAACAGCCAGTCGAAATGGGCCTGGTCGTGCCGGGTCATGTTCCGGGCGTCGTCGTAGCGGAACTTCTTCTTCTTGAGCACCCGACGCAGCATCCGCCACCGGCTCTCGCCGAGACTAATTGAAGCCATGGTCGGTGCCCCTCCGAGGCTGAGACGGGTGGTAGGGGGAAGGCCAAACAATCATGCGGCAGGAACCGAACCGATCCACCCCGCGGGCCAACTTCCGATCAATAGGCGCGGCCTCCCGCGCCCGACGATGCGGCCTGTGCCGGGGGTAAGGGTGCGACCCCGTCTCTTCGCGCCGCCGCCGGCCTGCCGACCTTGCAGCACGGCTCCCGGGTTGCCAACCTATCGGCCGGTTCGAACTGGGAGGCGTCGATGCACGGAACGGGGCCGGTGGCGGTGAACGGGTCGGTCGTGTACGGGTACTGGACCGACCACAGCGGGGCGTGCCGGCTCCGGCTCGGGCTGGACGACTGGGACCGGCTCGGACTCAACGCCGGCCAGCGGGTCCGGTTCGGCCGCCCGGACCAGCCCCCCGACGAGGTCCTGATCGCGGCCGCCGACCGCCACCCGCCGGTGGTGTGGCTCGACCTCGTCCCCGTCGCCCCCGCCCGCGTCACCCGGGTCGGGTAGCGTGTTCGGGGTGGCTTCTGTCGCGGATAGCGGGAGTCTAGCCAAGCCCGAACGATGGTGCAATTAGGAATCCGTGCGAAATGTCGGAAACAAATTGCGACCCGGCGAGCCGACCGCCGTCAGGCGGCGGGTGACGTTCCCATCACCCATCACCCGCCGCCTGACGGCGGTCGGCTCGCCGCCCTTCATTACACCGCCGCGACGACGGCCCCGAGCAGAGCCGCGAGGCGGTCGGCCGCCAGCCGGGCGTTCCTGACCACCTCGGCGTGGTCGAGCGGGGCGCCGCCGATCCCGGCCGCGTGATTCGTCACGCACGACACCGCCGCCGCCTCCAGCCCCAGCATCGTCGCCGCCTCCGCCTCCCGCGCCGTGGACATCCCCACCACGTCGGCGCCCATCACCTCTAGCGCCCGAATTTCGGCCGGCGTCTCGTAGGTCGGCCCCGTCAGCGCCGCGTACGTGCCGACCGGCAACTCGGGGTCGAACGTCGTCAGCACGTCGAGCAGCCGCGGCGAGTACGGGGCCGCGGGAACGGGCTTGCGCCAGGCCGCCGGCCCGACCAGGGTGAGGTGCCTTGCCACCGCGATCAGGCAGCCGGGGCCGAGCGCGGGACGGATGCCGCCGACGGCGTTCGTCTGGATGAACGCCCGCACCCCGAGCTCGGCCGCGACGCGGGCCGGGCCGCACACCACGTCCCACGGGTGGCCTTCGTAGAAGTGCAACCGGCCGAAGAAGACGAGCGCCGGCACCGCGCCCCACACGCCGACCGCGAGCCGCCCGCCGTGGCCGCTCACCGTCGGCGGCACCAACCCGGGGACGTCGCCGAACGGGACCGTGGCGTGTTCGCGGAACGCGGCGACGACGCCGCCGAGGCCGGAGCCCAGTACGACGGCCGCCCGCGGGGCGAGCCCGCGGGCGGCGGCGGCGAACGCGGCGAACCCGGGCATCAGGCGGCGTCCGGGTGGGTGGGGTCGGCCCGCAGCTCGGCGAACTGCTGCTTCACCCGCACCGCCCAGCCGACCAACTGCGCCGCGGCCTCCAGCCCGAGTCGGACCGGGTTCACCACCAGGTCGTAGCCGGACAGGTCGGCGGCGTCCAGGAACACGGTGCGCGACACGAACTCGGCCCGCCCGGCGTCGCGCCGCCGCACCTCGGCCGCGGCCTCGTCGCGCGTCATCCGCAGCGTCTGCGCGAGGTACGCGACGCGGGTGTCGAGCGGCGCCGCGACGCGGACGTGGAGCGTCGATTCGACCGGCAGGAGGTGCCCGGCGGCGCGGCCGACGAGGACCGCGTCGCCGCGGGCGGCCACGGCGAACAGCAGCCGGTACAGGCGGGCGGTGTCGTCGTCGGCCTCGACGCGGCGGGCCTGCCGGAGGCGGGCGAGGTGGGCGTCGGCCCAGTCCTTCGCCGACGCCGGGATGTCGGCGAGGAGCTGCTCGCGCTCGCCGTCGTTCATCTGGAGGTAGTCGAGGAGGTCCTGGTCGAACACCTGCCAGCCGAGGAGCTCGCCGACCTTGCGCGCCAGGGTGGTGCCGCGGGCGCCGGCCTCGCGGCTGACCGCGACCGTCAGCCCGCGCGGCCGCGCCGCCGGGCCGTCGTCGGGCGCGTCGCCGCGGAACCCGTGCACCGGCGCTTCGGGAGAGGCGACCATGAGTGACCCCTGTACCTGTTCGGACCGGAAAGCCCGGGGACGGCCGTCCCCGGGCTTCGCCGCCTTACACATCGTCCCGATACTCCGTTCGCCCGAACCGCCACGCGCCCAGCGCCAGGAGTGCGACCGTCGCCGCGCCCAGCACCGCCCACGCGGTCGCGGCCGACACCGCCTCCGGCACCTCCAGCATGGCGCCCGGGTAGCCGGCGTCAACCGCCTCATTATAGATGAGTGACCGGGCGTAAAAGCTCAAGCTGAGTAACTTCAAACTCCCCGGCAGCAGCGCGACCAGCGCCTCGAAAAAGAAGACATAAACCAACCCCACGACCACCGGCCGGCGGACCGTCGCCCCGACCAGGTGGAACAGCGCGGCGAACGCCACGGTGCCGCCGGCGGCCGCCGGCCAGAACGCACCGAACGCCTCGCGTCCGAGGGCGCCGCCGGCCAGGCACAGCGCCGCGAACCCGCCGACGCCGAACAAGAGGCACCACGGCAACGCCCCCAGGAACGTCGCCAGGTAGATCGCCGGCCGCGGCAGCGGGCGCGTCAGGAGCCACACCAGCGACCGGCTCTCGCGCTCGGTGCCGAGCGCCCCGCTGGCGAACGCGAGCGTGAACAGCGGCAGCACGAACCCGACGAACGCCCCGAGCGGCACGACGCCGGCGAAGTGCGTGAACGCCCAGTCGTGTCGGAACTTCTCCGAGCCCAGCACCGCCGCCGGCACCGACAGCATCAGCGACCGCAGGGCGTCGGCCGTGGGGTCGAATGGGGTCGGCGTCTCGCTCCAGTGCGTCAGCCGGGTGTTGGGGAGCGGCGGGTAGCTCTGGAGCGTCGCGGCGGCCTTGAGCTCCGCGCCCATCGTCTCGTACCGGGCGGTCGGCCGCAGCTGCTCGGCGTACTCGCGGTAGGTGGCGCCGAAGCGGCGGTTGCGGCGGTCTTCGAGCCGCCACCCGGCGGCGCTGAGGGTGACGGCCGCGACCCACGCCACGGTCAGCCCGAGGAGGCCGAGGCTGACCCAGCCCATCTGCCGGACGCGCCAGTGGCGATGGAACGAGTGGCCGACGAGGACGAGGAAGCCGACCAGCGGCGAGGGGCGAGGGGCGAGGGGCTCGGACTCGATCCCGGTCATGCCACCCACCCCCGCCCGCGGTTCCGATCCCCTCGCATCACGGCTGGTAGCCGCAGGCTTTAGCCTGCGCCTACGTAGGCGCAGGCTAAAGCCTGCGGCTACCAGCCTTTCACGATCCCGCCTTACGTCCGGCCGCTCCCGCCGAGCAGGTAGCCCAGAATCGCGTGCGCCGACTCGTCCAGCGGTTCCAGCCGGCGGACCTCGGCGTGCTCCTCGATCAGCACGCGGCCGACCGCGGGGAAGAACCGCTTCGGGTTCCGCGCCTTCACCACCAGCCCCGGGCCGTCGGGGCCGGATACGACTTCCACGCCCAGCACGTCGGGGTTGTCCAGCAGCCGACGCGCCACCTCGCGGGCCACGTCCACGTCAATGCGGACCGAGACGGGGTGGTCGTCCAGCAGCTCGCGGATCTGCGGCAGCGTGCCGACCGCCGCCACCCGGCCGCGCGCCATGATGACGACGTGGTTCGTCAGCTTCTCCAGCGCTTCGAGTTCGTGGCTGGAGATGAGGAGGCACTTCCCCTGCGCCGCGAGTTGCTGGAAGAGTTCCAGCAGCTCCTGCCGGCCGATCGGGTCGATGCCCGACAGCGGTTCGTCGAGCACGAGCAGGGCGGGGTCGTGGAGCAGCGCCTGCGCCAGCTTGATGCGCTGGCGCATCCCCTTCGAGTAGCCGGCGATGCGGCGGTCGGCGCGGTCGGCCATGCCGACGCGGGTCAGCACGGCTTCGGTGCGGCGGTGCGCCTCGCGGCGGTCGTAGCCGCACAGGCGGGCCATCACGAGCACGAAGGCGCGGCCGGTCATGTCCTCGTAGAAGGCGTCAGCGTCGGGGCAGTAGCCGACGAGCCGGCGGGCGCGCCAGTCCCAGGCGTCGGTGCCGCGGACGCTGACGCGCCCGAGCGTCGGCCGCAGCTGGCCGGTGGCGAGCCGCAACAGGGTGCTCTTGCCGGCGCCGTTCGCGCCGACGAGGCCGGTGATGCCGCCGGTGAGTTCGAGCGTCACCTGGTTCAGCGCCAGCACGGAGCCGTACCACTTCGACGCCTGCTCGAAGAGCAGAAGAGGTTCGCCCGGCGAGCGGGGGGCGTCAGCCCCCGGTTGCGACCCCGCGTCGTCCAGCAACAGCGGGCTGACGCCCGCCGCTCGCCGAGGCTTCAATTCCGCGTTCCGCATTGCGCACCTCAGCCGCCGATGACTTCCACCGCCTGCACCCGCCGCCGCAGGTACAGGCAGCACCCCACGCACACGCCGCCGACCACGGTCGCCGCCTGCCAGTACGCCGGCTGCGGCTGCGGCTGCACCGTCGCCGGGTCCACCTGCAAGCACCACATCCCGACCAGATAGAGGTTGTTCCACAGGTCGATGAGCCGCCACTCGGGGTCGGCGCGGAGGCCGTCCACGACCCACCCGGCGAGCATCCGCAGCAGCACGAACACGCCCATCCACACCATCACCATCGGCACCGTCTGCCGCACCCACACCGCCGTCGCCACCACCAGCAGGCTCAGGCAAACCGTCAGCACCAGCCCGTAGCCGAGAATGCCGGCCAGCAGGTTCAGGTTGTCCAGGTAGTACGTCTTCCAGTCGGCCAGCAACCCTGCTTCGACCCACAGGATGATCGCCGGAATCGTCGTCGCCAGGTTGATAACGGCGCCGATGCCGAGGCACTTCCCGAGGACGTAGTGCCAGCGGCCGATCGGCTTGGCGAGGTAGAACGGCAGGCTGCCGTGGTGGAAGTCGTTGCCGACGAGGACCGACCCGGCCAGCGCCAGGAGGATGACGACGACGTACCCCTCGAACCACACGAAGTTGCCGAACGTGTGGGCGCTGCCGTTGAGGTTCAGGCGGTCGAGGAACTTGGTGAAGTTCGCCACCGGCACTTTCACGTTGGCGACGGTGACGGTGTCGCCGAGCTGGCCGGGGATCCAGGCGAGGAGGTACTGGCCGTAGAAGAAGAAGAAGAACACCAGCAGCACGAGCGCGAACAGCCCCCAGTACAGCCGGCGGCGGGCCATCAGGCGGACGGACGAGCGAGCCATCGCCAGCGCCGCCCAGCCGGGGCCGCGAAGCGTGCCGCGCCAGGGGCGGTAGCGGAGCAGGGTGTCGGTTTGCGCGGGCATCGGGAGTGGGTTGGTGGCTGGGGTTTCCGCCGACGCCGCCCGGGGCTTCCGCCCCGGGCTAGCGAAGGCGCCCTACCGGGCTAAAAACCTGGCTCCTGGCGCGGGGCTTTTAGCCCGGAGGGCGCCTTCGCTAGCCCGGGGCGGAAGCCACGGGCGGCCTACGCGGTGTCACGTTCACGCCGACACCGTCCGCAGGAACAATTCCTCCAGGGTCTCGTCGTCGCGGGTCAGCGACCGCACGACCACCCCGTTCACCTCGGCCAGCTTGAAGAACGCCAGGTTCGTCCACCCGCCCGGCACGCTCACCCGCCACTCACCCGGCCCCAGCTCGCCCAGCACCTGCACGCCCTCCGTCACCAAGTCGTCGCGGAACCCGGCCGGGTCGCCGTCGACGCGGACGCGGTAGCGGTCCTCGCGGCGGCCGCACAGCTCGGCGACCGTGCCGACGCGCCGCACCCGGCCGCCGGCCACGATCACCACCCGCTCGCACACCGCCTCCACGTCGGCGAGCAGGTGCGTCGAGAGAATCACCGACTTGCCGTGGTCGGCGCCGAGCGACTTCACCAGCCGCAGCATGGCGTCGCGGCCGGCGGGGTCGAGGCCGCTCGTCGGCTCGTCGAGCAGCAGCACCGGCGGGTCGTGAACGATCGCCTGCGCCAGCTTCGCACGCTGCTTCATCCCGGCCGAGTATTCTTCCACGCGACGGTAGCGCGCCTCGTCCAGTTCCAGGAACGACAGTACCTCGTGCGCCCGCCGCTGGGCCTCGCGGCGCGGCATGCCGTACAGTTCGCCGGCGAGCGTCACGTATTCGACGCCGGTGAGGCCGGGCACGAGGGCGTCGGCTTCGGGCATGAAGCCGATGAGGCGGCGGAGGCGCCAGTTGCCGGCGCTGTCGCGGTCGCCGCCGAGCTCCTGGTCGAGCACCCGGCCGCGGCCCGAGCTCGGGGAAATCAGCCCCATCAGAATCTTGAGGAGCGTGCTCTTGCCGGCGCCGTTCGGCCCGAGCAGCCCGACGCGCCCCTGCGGCAGGGTCAGCGTGATGTCGTGCAGCGCGGTGAAGGCGCCGAACGTGCGGGTGAGCCCGTCGAGTTCGAGGAACACACTCACCGCGTGAGTCTCCGGGCCGCCGCGAACGCCACCCGGGGCGTTGCCCCGGGCTATGCTATCCCAGGCCGTTGGCCTGAAAACCGAGCCGCCCTCTTCACCCCGAAGGGGTGGGATAGCATAGCCCGGGGCAACGCCCCGGGTGCCGGCAGGCGGTGTCACGGCCCCCACTCCCGTCGTGTAGTCCGCGTTCAGCTTCACATACTCGGTGGTCAGGTCGCAGGTGTGGAACGTGCAGCGCCCCGGGCCGTGCGTCAGGCGCAGCTTGAAATGCACGTCGCGGTTGTGCTTCAAGTACCCCGACGCGGTCGCGGCGTCGAACGGCAGCGGCGTCCCGGCGCGGTACAGCAGCATGTCGCCCATCCACAGCGACAGCTCCTTCTCCTCGAACATCACCCCCGCGTAGCCGGCCGCGGACACGACGCGGCCCCAGTTCGGGTCGTGGCCGAACACCGCCGTCTTCACCAGCGCGCTCTCCGCCACCGCCTTGGCAATCTGCTTCGCCTCGGCGTCGGTGCGGCAGCCCTCCACGTCGATCGTGATGAGGTGGTTCGCCCCCTCCGCGTCGATGGCGATCTTGCGGGCCAGCTCGGCGCACACGCCGCCGACCGCGTCGCGGAACGTCGCCAGGTCGTGCCCGGCGAGCGGGGCGCCGGTGCCGTTGGCCAGCAGGAATACGGTGTCGTTCGTGCTCGTGTGGCCTTCCACGCTGACGCAGTTGAACGAGGTCTCGCACGCGCTCTTGAGCATGGCGTGGAGGTCGGCCGGGGCCACCGCGGCGTCGGTCATCACGAACCCGAGCATGGTGGCGAGGTTCGGGCCGATCATCGCCGCGCCCTTGGCGAACCCGGTGACCGTGACCGCGCCGCCGGACAGCTCCACGACGCGGCTGGCGACCTTGATGCCGGTGTCGGTGGTGAGGATGGCGTGGGCGGCGTCGCTGAAGGCGTCGCGGCCGGCGGCGGCGGCGGCGACGGCCTTCGGGATGCCCGCTTCCAGCACCGGCATCGGCAGCGGCCGGCCGATCACGCCGGTGCTCGCGACGAGCACCTGATCCGGGTGGCACCCCAGATCGCGGGCGACGAGTTCGGTCATGCGGCGGGCGTCGGTCAGCCCCTGCTCGCCGGTGCAGGCGTTGGCGTTGCCGGAACAGACGACGACGGCGCGCACGTCGGCCCGCGGCAGCCGCGCACGACTGACGTGGACGGGGGCGGCGCAGACGCGGTTCTGCGTGAACACGCCGGCGGCCGCGGCGGGACCGTCGGACACGATCACGGCCACGTCGCGGCGGTTCGGCTCGGTGCGGAGGCCGCTCACGACGCCGGCGTAGCGGAAGCCGCGGGCCAGGTGCCAGTCGCTCATACCGCCTATGGTACTCGCGGGGGCAAGCGGCCGGAAGCGGCCGCGGGAAACGACCGACCGGAACCGCCCGCGCCGGCGCGAGCGGTTCCGGTCGGGTAAACGGGGCAACCTCGTCCTTCGTCATTCGTCCCTCGTCATTCGGGGGGCTGACTCTGTGGGTCAGCCCCCCGAATGACGAGGGACGAATGACGACCCGCGTCAGTTCTGCAACTGCACGGTGGCGTTCGTGCTGCCGCCGGACGGCACCTCGAACTTGTGGTCGGCGTTGTTCAGGTGGTACTTCGTCGGCACCACCCTCATCGGTCCGTCCTTCCCCTCGAACGCGAACGTGTAGGTGCCGGGGATCAGCTTCGTGGCGAACTTCCCGTCGGCCTTCAACTGCACCGGCACCTGCACCTGGGAGCTGCTGGTGGGGTAGAAGTTCAGCGTCACGTCCTTCACCGGCTGGCCGCTCGGCAGCAGTGCCACGCCGGACACGTCCACCGGGTCGGTCCGGGGCGACGGGTTGGACGAGCAGCCGGCGACGAGGGCGGTGGCGAGGGCGGCGGCGAGAACCCGCGGGGTCATGCGCGAAACTCCGGGAGGGTGGGGAAACGAACGCGGGCCGGCTGAGCCGGCCCGCGCGGGGGTGTGGCGGGGGGCAACGGGTCAGCTGTCGGGGTTCACGATCTGGCCGTCGTCGGCCCCGCTCATGAACTTCAGCACCCCGGGGGTGATCGAGTCGCGGATGAACCGGACGGTGCCGTCGCCCAGGGCGGCGTTCACCCCGCCGGTGTGGAACGCGAACGGCTCGTCGTTCGGACCGCAGTTGTTCGTCCCCCACGGGCAGGTGCTCGGGCCACCGACCGGGCTCGGGTTGTTGTTGATCCGGCCGACCCGGCTGGCCGTCGAGTTGTTCGGCCCGGACACCCCGTTGGTGGCGGCGTCGGCGTCGGCCCAGGCGAACACCCGGCGGGCGCCGGAGGCCGGCGAGGTCATCGCGTTGGCCGGGCTGTTCATGGCCGACAGCCGGCCGCTGCTCGCGTTCGCCCCGAACACACCGACGTTCGGGTGCGCCCGGCCGGTGTCCTCGATCAGGAGGAACGTGTTGCTCGACCCGTCCGTGATGCCGATGATCGGCCGGCCCTCGCAGTTCATCGCCCCGAACACGCCGTCGGCGACGAGCGTCCCGCGGGTGCCGTAGTTCGCGTAGGTCGGGTCATTCGCGTTGCGCGTCGGGCCGGTGATCATGTCGCTCAGCGCGATCGCCATGTAGTCGATCCCGCCGAGGCCGTGGACCGGGTCGCGGCCGTCGTTCCCGATCGGCGTGCTCGGGCAGATGTACGTCTTGATCTTGGTCTGCGCCGCGAGGAACCCGCTCGGGTGGGCCGGGTCGTCGTAGGCCCGGCCGCGCGACTTCGCGTTCAGGGTGGTGTTCCGGTAGCCCGCGTCCGCGAAGTGGTTGTAGTTCACGTCGAACAGGTTGTAGACGGCGCCCTGCTCGATGTACGGGAGGATCAGCGTGGACCACCCGTGTACCGTGTACGTGACCGACGCGGTCGTGGACTCGCACTGCCCCACCGACGGCATGACGCCGAACACGCCCTCGAAGTTGTGGATGCCCAGGGCCATCTGCTTGAGGTTATTCTGGCAGGTGCTGCGGGCGGCCGCCTCGCGGACCTTCTGGACGGCGGGCAGCAGCAGGCCGATCAGGATGGCGATGATGGCGATGACGACCAGCAGCTCGATCAGCGTGAAACCGCGACGGCGATTGCGACGGAAGTAGGACAGAGCCTGCTTCATCTAGAAAACCTCTGGCGGGTGCCGGGGGAAACCGGCGGCGGGTAGCGACACTCGGTCACACGTAGTTTGGAGAACCCGTGTGTGGATTGTGTGAACGTCCCGGGTAGGGGTTGAGAATGTTCCACCGCCCCGCCCGGGACCCCGGCCCCCGCTATAGTGACGGTGCCCTCCCCGGCCGGAACATCGGAGCGCGGAATGGTCGGTTTGTCCCCCGGTTTCACGCTCGCCAACCCGGGTCGGGTGTGGGCCAACCTGCCGGCCGCGGCGCTCGTCGAGCACGCCGTCCGCCGCGGCGAGGGCGAGCTCGCCGCCCCCGGCGCGTTCGCCGCCCGCACCGGCCCCCGCACCGGCCGCAGCCCCAAGGACAAGTTCACCGTCCGCGACGCCCTCACCGAGCCGCGCGTGGACTGGGCCGCGAACCGGCCGATGGACCCGGACGCGTTTACCCGCCTCGCGGCCCTCGCCCAGGCGTACCTCCAGAACCGCGAGCTGTTCGTCTTCGACGGGTTCGCCGCCGCCCACCCGGCCCACCGGCTGCCGCTCCGCGTCGTCACCGAGCGCGCCTGGCACGCCCTGTTCGCGCACTGCCTGTTCCTCCGCCCCGGCCCCGGCGAGCTGACCAACTTCGCCCCCGAGTGGACCGTCCTCCACGCCGCCGACCTCAAGTTCGACCCGGCCCGCGACGGCACCAACTCGGACGCCGTGGTCGCCCTCGACTTCACCCGCAAGCTGGTGCTGGTCGCCGGCACGCACTACGCCGGCGAGATCAAGAAGGCCATCTTCACCGTCATGAACTTCGTGCTGCCCGAGGCCGGCGTCCTGAGCATGCACTGCTCGGCGAACGTGGGCGCGGCCGGCGACGTGGCGCTGTTCTTCGGCCTCAGCGGCACCGGCAAGACGACGCTCAGCGCCGACCCCGACCGCCGCCTGATCGGCGACGACGAGCACGGCTGGGCCGACGACGGCGTGTTCAACATCGAGGGCGGCTGCTACGCGAAGACGATCAACCTGACCCGCGCCGGCGAGCCGCAGATTTACGACGCGATCCGCTTCGGGGCGGTGCTGGAGAACGTGCCGCTGGTCCCGGCGACGCGGCAGCCGGACTACGCCAGCCAGGCGCTGACCGAGAACACCCGGGCGGCGTACCCGGTGGACTTCATCCCGAACTGCGAGCCGTCGGGCCGCGGCGGCAACCCGCGGAACGTGTTCTTCCTGACGTGCGACGCTTTCGGGGTGCTGCCGCCGCTGGCCCGCCTCACGCCGGCGCAGGCGATGGACTACTTCCTGTGCGGCTACACGGCGAAGGTGGCCGGCACGGAGGCGGGCGTGACGGAGCCGACGCCGGAGTTCAGCACGTGTTTCGGGAAGCCGTTCCTGCCGCTGCCGCCGCGGCGGTACGCGGAGCTGCTGCGGGCGAAGCTGACCGCGCACGCGGCGCCGGTGTGGCTCGTGAACACCGGCTGGACGGGCGGCCCGCCGGGCGTGGGGCGGCGGATGGCGCTGGCGCACACGCGGGCGCTGCTGAAGGCGGCGCTGACGGGGGCGCTGGCGGGCGTGCCGTTCGAGGCGGACCCGGCGTTCGGGCTGGCGGTGCCCACGCGCTGCGACGGCGTGCCGGACGCGGTGCTGCAACCGCGGCGGGCGTGGGCCGACGCCGCGGAGTACGACCGGCGGGCGGCGGCGCTGGCCGAGCGCTTCCGGGCGGAGGCGGCGAAGTACCAGTAGGCGAGCCGCCCGCGACTGCCAAAACCTGTCCTCCCACCCCGCCGCGCCGATTCGCCTTCCGCCGCCCACAACCCCGCGGTATAGCCCCCGGTTGCGTCCGCCGCGCGGACCGGAGGGAGTCCCGCATGACCGTCCGCGTGACGGCATTCGCCGCCGCCCCGTTCGCCGCCCTCCTCGTCGGGGCGGCCCTGCTGTTCGCACAGACCGACGGCATCCACCGCCACACGTTCGCCGGCCGCGACCCGGTCCTCGTCCGCGGCGACGCCAACGTCAAGGTCGAGGTCAAGGCCCACACCGTCTCCGACCAGGCGTTCAAGAGCCGGCCGACCAGCGAACACCTGCAGCTCGTCCTCGACGCCGCCACCGGCGACGCCGCGTTCGTCCACTACGGGTACGACACGCCGCCGGCCCCGGTGTCGCCGGCGCTCACGGCGAGCGTGTGGGTGAAGGCCACGCGGCCCGGCGTGCAGCTGCGGGCGCGCGTCGTGCTGCCGAAGGAGCGCGACCCCGCCCGGCCCGAGGCGCTGCTCACGTTCCTCGTCGTCGGCAAGAGCCTCGACAAGTCGCGCAGCTGGGACAAGCTCACCATCGAGAACGTGCCCGAACTGCTGGGCAAACACCTCCCCGCGGTGCGGGCGCGCGTCGGCCGCGAGGTGAACACCGAAGGCGCGTACGTCGACCGCGTCGTGCTCAACGTCTACACCGGCCCCGGCCCCGTGGACGTGTGGGTGGACGATTTGGAGATCGGCCCCGTCCGCGCCGCCCCGGCCCCGCTGGCGACGGCCCCCGGCGTGCCGACCGCGAACCCGAAGGGCCAGCCGCTGCCACTGCCGACGCCCGCCGGCCGGCTGCGGCAGGTGGAGCAGCGCGGCGGCCAGCTCCTCGTGGACGGCAAGGAACACTTCTTCCGCGCCATCCGCCACAGCGGCACGCCGCTCCACGTCCTCCGCGCCGCCGGGTTCGACGCCGTGTGGCTCCCCGCCGACTCGCCGCAGGCGCTCGTCGACGAAGCCGGCCGCGAGGGGTGGCTCGTCATCCCGTCGGCCCCGCCGGTGCAGGAGGCGCACGTCACGTCCGGCGCCGCCGACCCGCTGATCGACGCCTTCCGCCGCAAGTTCGTCGCGTCCGACGTGCTGTTCTGGGACCTCGGCGGCGGCCTGACCGACCGCGACGAGGCGAGGGTGAGCTGGTCGGCGCGGGAGGTGCGCCAGGCCGACCGCCGGCGGCCGCTCGGCGGCGACCTGTGGGACGGCTTCCAGGCGTACTCGCAGACGCTCGACGTGGTCGGCGCCCACCGCTGGCCGCTGTTCACCAGCCTCGAACTGAGCCGGTACGGCGACTGGCTGGCCCAGCGCCGGCAGCTCGCCGGGACGCGGCCGGTGTTCTGGACGTGGCTGCAGAACCACGTCCCGGACGGCAACCCCGCGGCCGACGCCGGCGCCGGCCCGCACGCCGAACAGGTGCGGCTGCTGGCGTACCTCGCCATCGCGTCGGGCTGCCGCGGCCTCGGCTTCTGGTCCGACCGCGCCCTCGCCGACGCCGAGCAGGGGCGCGACCGCCTCCAGGGTGTCGCCCTCCTGAACACCGAGCTCGACCTGCTCGACCGCGTCCTCACGTCGTCGAGTTCGACCAACGGCCGGGCGACGTGGCTGTACACCAGCCACCCGCACGTCCGCGCCGCCGTCATCCCCGGCCAGAAGGGGCTCCTCGTCGTGCCGATGTGGCTCGGGCCGGGCGACCAGTACGTGCCCGGCCAGGGGGCCGTCGCGGGGCTGAAGATCACGGTCCCCGGCGTGTCCGACGGGCACGACCCGTGGCTCGTCACCCCGGCCGGCGTTCACAACCTCGCCAACCGCACGAAGCGGACCACGTCCGGCACCGAGGTGACGATCGACGAGTTCGACACGGTCGCCCCGATCGTGTTCACCGACGACCTGGGGCCGCGCGGGCTGGTGGTGGAGTGGCAGGACCACGCCCGCCGGTACGCCAAGTCGAGCGCCCGGTGGGCGCTGGACCTCGCCGCCGCGAGCTACGAGAAGACCCGCGCCGTTCACCTCCAGCTGGCCGGCGTGGGCGTCACCGTGACGGACGGCGACCGACTCCTGGCGAAGACGCACGAGTACTACGCGGAGGCGCAGAAGCACTACCAGAACGAGGTGTACGACCGCGCCTACCTGGACGCCACCCGCGCCCTGCGGCCGCTCCGGGTGCTGATGCGGGCGCACTGGCAGCTCGCGGTCGGCACCCTCGACGTGCCGACCGCCAGCCCGTACGCGGTGAGCTACTTCACGCTGCCGAAGCACTGGGAGCTGGCGCGGCAGGTGCAGGCCGGGCGGCCGGCGGGGAACCGGCTGCCGCACGGCGACTTCGAGCTCGGCGCCGCGGTGCCGGCGTCCGGCGTGCCGGTGGCGAGCCTCCCCGGCTGGGCCGCCCGCACCGGCAGTTTGGAGAGCGACCGCGTCCGCGTCGCCGCGGGGATCGTCCCGTCGGACAAGCTCGAAGACGCGCCGCCGCCGCGGGTGACGCCGACGCAGGCGACGGGCCTGTTCGCCCCGAGCCGGCCGATCCCGCAGCCGGAGGAGGCCGTCCGGGCGGCGCCGACGCTCGGCAAGTCGCTGCTGAAGCTGGAGGTGCAGCAGCCGGCGCGGACGGACGCGAGCGGCAAGCCGTTCCCGTATCAGTTGCCGCTGGAGCGGACGTTCCTGGCGGTGGACAGCCCGGGGGTGCGGCTGCCGGCGGGGACGCTGGTGCGCGTCAGCGGGTGGGTGAAGGTGGCGGGTCCGATCGCCGGCACGGCCGACGGGGCGCTGCTGTACGACGACGCCGGCGGCGAGCCGCTGGGGGCGCGGGTGCTGGACACGAACGGCCGGTGGCAGCGGTTCCAGCTGTACCGGACGGTGCCGTCGTCGGGGCAGATCGGGCTGACGGCGGCGCTGACGGGCGTCGGCGTGGCGTGGTTCGACGACCTACGGGTGGAGCCGATCCTTGCCGGCGGCGCCGGCGGCGACGCGGTGCAGCCCGCGGGCTACCGGGGAGCGCCGGTCCAGCAGGCGAGCCGACCGCCGTAAGGGGCCGGGTGGCTCGCCGGGTGGTCGCGGTCACGGGATCAGTTTCAGCTTCTTCCGCAGCGTGCCGTCGCGCTCCTCCTCCGTGAGCGGCCGGAACTCCACCTGAACGTTCGGCAGCGCCGCCTTCACCGCCGCCACGTCCGCGGCCGAAATCTCCGTCGTGTTGATCGCCAGCACCTTGAGGTTCGGCAGCCCCCGCAGCGGCGCCAACCCCCGCGCCGTCAGCACCGCCTCGAACAGCTCCAGCCGCTCCAGCGACGGCATCTTCGCCAGCGTCGGCACGGTCGATTCGTCGAAGCTCGGCGGCTCGTTCTTCCCGTACCGCGGCAGCCGCTGACCGATCTTCAGGCTGGTGAGGCTCAGCTTCAACAAGTGGGCGTTGCCGGCCTGCGTCTGCGTCGTGTGCCAGGTGCTGAAGCCCTTCAGCTGCGTCACCTCGGCGAGCGCCGCGAGCGCCTCGTCGCCGGCGGTGCTGCCGGCGAAGGTGAGCCGTTCGAGCTTCGGCAGCGCCTTCAGGTGCGCCAGCCCGCGGCCGGTGAACCCCTTCATGTCCCACGACGGGTGGAACAGCGACAGCTGCCGGAGGCTGCGGAACTGCGCGAAGTGCTTGTAGCCGTCGTCCGTGAGGCGCGTCTGGTCGGTCGAGAGTTCTTCGAGCTCGGTGAGCCCCGCGAGGAGCGGCAGCGTCGCGTCGGTGACGCCCTTCCCCGACGTGCCGAGGCGCTTGAGCGACTTCGCGGCGCCGAGCGTGCGGAACTGCTCCGGCGTCAGCGCGTCCGTGTTCACGCTCGCCTGCGTGACGACGCCCTTCGTGACGGTCACCTTTGCCCCGATCGCTTCGAGCGCGGTCGGCGGGTCGGCGGCGACGGCGGCGAGTGCCGCGGACGCGAACGCAACGGCGAGGGCGGGTCGGAGCATCGGGCGGCCTCCGGGGAACGGCACGGATCGTTCTACGCCACCGGCGCGGGCCGAGTGCTGGCGAGGCACGGGTTCGCGGGCATCTGC
>Ga0105046_10007129_pt1 | contig 17641 bp, 11 predicted proteins | sample MAT03_FD_78385 | JGI IMG/M metagenome (GOLD analysis project Ga0105046, IMG submission 78385) | Freshwater microbial communities from Lake Fryxell liftoff mats and glacier meltwater in Antarctica - MAT-03 (megahit assembly) | ecosystem: Environmental > Aquatic > Freshwater > Ice > Liftoff...
AGCGGGTGAAGTTCGATCACCCAGTCAGCGAACTTCCCTAGCCGATTCTCAACGGCCCGTTGAATAATCTGTGGAGTTGAAGCAAACACCATTCGCCTTTTGTCGCGGAGACGCGCAACCCAAAGAGGTCGCTGGTAATCCCGTGCCAGCCAGACCGTGCCCGTTCGGTGTTCGACAACGGCAATCGCCATCGAGCCGCGCAGTTCACCGAGGCAACGTCGAATGCCCAGCGGAATATTTTGGGTCATTGAAATCGTCTTTTCGATGGCTTCAGAATCGCAATCTGTGGATAGCCGAACTCCGAGCCGATCCGCCGCTTCGTCGGGCCGTTGGATGATTCCGTTATGGACAACCGAAAAGGCGTAACGATTCGCGTTTCCGATGAACGGATGATTATTGGCGTTGTTTTGTGGCGAGCCACTCGTGGCCCATCGGACGTGCCCGATGACCGAGCAGCATCGTCTATGGCGTAGCGCTCGCCAGAACGGATTCGTCTGGCAGAACTCGTCCGCCGCGCGCGGCGCTTTGCCCGTGATAAGCCGATGCCGGTTCGGATGGTCGAGCGGCGACGTAACCGCCGCGAACCCCGTCGCGTCCGTACCGCGCTCCATTGATTGCACCAGTAGTTCCGTAAGCAAACCGTGGGTCTCATGCCAATCTCCTTCGCGTACGTTTCCGACAATTCCAATAATTCCGCACATGGTCAGTTCTCCTCTGTGACGCCGACAAATTCGGTGTCTGCGGACGATGCGGACTTGGCGTCTGTGGACTCCGCGGCATTGAATTTTTTGAATGTTTTCAGAAGCACTCTGGCCGACGCGCGGAGGGCGGGATCGACTTGCGCATAGACGCGGGTATTGGGTTTCAACCCGATCGTGGTCATCAGCGAATCGAACGCCTTGCGACTGGCGGGCAGCGGCGCGGGCGCGGCTTGGCAATTACGCCGAATCGCATGGTCGAACATCGCCATGTGCAAATGCATCCATGCGCGAGCCTTGGCGGGGTCAATTGTCCCTTGGTGGCATCGCACTTCGATGCGCGGCGAATCGGTCAGCAGATTCGTGGTGTTGAGAAAATGGAAACGGTCGAACCGCCCGAGCCGCCGACGAAGCTCGCGCCGCGAGTTTGCGCCGTGTAAAAGCTTCGATTCGTTCGGCAGCGGACGACAGTACGAATTCGACCGCCGCGACGGACTGCACAAGTGAAACAGTGTGTCTTGGTGCCGATGATAAAGGTTGTACAGCGACCGAACTTTCTGCGGCTGATCGTTGACCTCATCGAACGAAAGCGTGAGGTGGTGACCCGTGGAATGATTGACGCGCAGCCCCGCGTATCGGAGCAGATTGAGCATTGGCGGGACGATGGTTTCCCATTCGTCGAGCGTGAGAATCGCAGTTTTGACTTCGATCTGCGCCCAGCGAATCCCGCGATACAATTGCTCGGGCACGATCGACGAGTCGTATTCGACCGCGACTTTGACGCCTGGCGGGAGTGGGTCTTTTGAATACCCCCGAGCGATGGCGCGGATGCCATTTTCCGATAACGCGTGGGCCAGCGAATCTTGTGCCGACCGCGCGTCGCCCGCGCCTGTCAGGATAATATACCCTTCGAATTCCGATCCGATTTTGCGAGTGCGATTCAGTGAAGATACAAGGCCCATTGACGCTCCTTTGTTTGGGAAACGTCAATGAGCTGCGTTGCGGTCCTGTGGATTCGGGAGTAGCGCGCTAGCGCTCTTTGGATAGGTGTTGGCGATCGGTTTCCACAGACGCGACGGGACGACGTTCTGCATGGACACCACCGACTCAACGTCGCGTCAGAAGTTTGCACTGGGCCGTATCGTCGCCACGCCCGCGGCGCTCGATGCGCTGATGCGAAACAGCGACTCGGCGCATGAGCTATTGACGCGTCACGCCGCAGGCAACTGGGGCGAACTTTGCGAAGTCGATAAGCAGGCGAATGACGCAGACATCTCTAACGATGGCCGACTGCTGTCGGCCTACGTCCTTCGCGACGGTAGGACAAAAGTATGGGTCATCACCGAAGCGGATCGGTCGAGCACCTGCTTGCTGATGCCCGAGGAATATTGAGTCGTCTGGGGGCAGATTGATCTTCATTACAGGTGCAGCCTTATCGCGCGACCGAGTCCACACATTTGTCCTCGCAAATGAATGCCAGCATTCACTAAATGAGCTGAGTGGGATATAGACTCGCATGACGGTCGATGATGAATCGATGACGTAGAAAAAACACGGCGGCTGGGGTACTGCCGTACCCTACCCCCATAGTTTTAATAGGGTCCCCTTTTCGCGGTGAAGGTACACCGAAAATGCTTCGTCAACTCAGCCGCGTGTGCAAAGGTCATTGCTCGGATTTAGTAATAGACCATCCAAGTACCAAACCGACGCGAGTACTTCAGCTTATTGTGCTCCAAGATCAGACGGGCGATGGCCTTCCCCACGAATAGCGGACACAAGAGATATACCCTTAGTTCTGGCTCGCCTCGAAACTCTCGGGGCTGACGTAGCCTAGCGAACTGTGCCTTCGCTTGCGATTGTAAAACACCTCCATGTCCTCGAACATCCGTGGCGAGCCGTAGGTGTTCATGAACGGCTCCTGGCGAATCGTTTTGATCTGTATCACCAACGCATCACGACGCCGTTGCTGCGCGCGATCGGGGTTGTTGATCCACCGATAAAAAGCCGACCAACAGACCTCGAGCACCCGGCACATCATCGACGTCGGGAACTCGATTCGATGTTGTTTGATCCACGCGTATTTCATGACGACTCCTTGGCGAAGAACGCCGCCGCTTTTTTTAAAATGTCGCGTTCCATGCGCAGCCGGATGACTTCGCGTTCGAGCTCGGCATTGCGTTGCCTGAGGTGTGCTTATTCGAGCGGATCGACGACCTTGCCGCTTCGACGGTAGGTTTTGAGCCAGAACTTATACGTGCCCGGATTGACGCCCAGGTTCGTAGCCGCCTGTTCGGGCTTGTAGTTTTGTTCGGTGACCAAAGCGATCGCAGACTTTTTGAACTCCGCGGAATTGACTTTCCTTGCCATGCGAATGACTCCTTCGGATAGATGGTATCCGATGACACCCTTGTGTCCGTCGTTCGTGAGGAAGGCCACATCGGCGCAATTAGTCAATTAACTTTCAGCATGTTATTCGTAGATAAATCGCCTTGCGAATGTATTGTTGACGTGGCTTAAAATTCAAACTTAAGGCATGATTAAGACTTGACAGTGCGTTGTGGCGGTTCGCGGCGTAGGTGTTAGCTCAAAATCTGCACACCTCTGTCGGCTTATCAACTTGATTATTGCAGCTTGCAACATGAGCGGTTACCCTTTGATTAACGTTAAGCATGGTGCGGCGGTACAAAGGAGCAAAACATGGCGAAGGGGTCTGTCACATTAAGGCAAATCGCGGATCGAGCACAAGTCTCTGTTGCCACAGTCTCTTATGTTTTAGGTGGCAAGGGACGGATGTCGCGGGACACGCGAAGCTCGATCGAATCGATGCTCCGTGAAGCTGGCGTTCGGCCGAAGTATAAGCGGTATCCCGTGTTCTATATTTCAGACCACCGTGCGTTCAAAGACGTACACGCATTCGCGCCGTTCCTTCAGCTGTATGATGGGCTTAACGAAAGTTTTCACGACGCAGAAGTGAATCTTCGCATCGAGTTTTTGCATCTGCCTGGAAGCGGTGCCTTGCAGGCCCAGCTTGAGCGATTGCTCAGCTATCGTCCCGGCGGCGTCGTGCTGGATGCGAGCCTCATAGACCTTGCCGAAACGGCTCGTTTTTTTGAAAAAAATCAGGTGCCGGTCGTGCAAGTGGGGCATACTGTGCGTGTTGACGGAATCGACGCCGTGGTGGTGGACAGTTTTGGCGGTGCGTATATGGCAATTCGCCATTTCATCACCGCCGGGCACCGCCGCATTGGCATAGCGCGATGGTACGTGCACGGTGATCCGGCCAGTAGCAAAAAATTCGCAGGCTACCAGTGCGCTCTTAGCGAAGCCGGTATTCCGATGCGCGACGAATACGTTGTCGAAAGTCCGTTCACCCGCGAAGGCGATCATCTTCCCGGCCGAGTGGCGGTGGAGAAACTGCTGGCCTTACCTGAACCGCCGACAGCGGTCTTCATTGAGAACAGCTTCATCAGTCCCTCGCTGCTCTTCACCACCCATCCTCACGAGCTGGAGATTCCCAAAGCCATTCGAGATCTTGACATTATTCATTTTGAGGCATGGCACCTCGAGTGGTTAAACCAGGTGCTTGCGCAGAAACTCTGCTACACTCCGCTTCAGGCGAAGCTGATCCGGATTGACTGGAAGGAGCTTGGACGTGTGGCGGCCAAGCGACTGGCGGTGAGAATGGAAGGCGTCCCCAATTCCGGCCAAATCGTTCAACTCGTGCCGTCTCTGTTTGAGGCTAAGAGCGACGAATACACGCCCATTCCGTAATTTAAATTAGGATGTGGGTCACTTGAAGTTTTCTAATCCGTTAGCCCTGCAGCTTACGGCAAAAGGACGCGTCGCAAACGATACGGCTAACCAGAAAAAAATTGACGCACAGCACTCGTTTTAGGCCTCGCAGATCATGCGGTTTCGCCAGTGAACCAACCATTTGACGGCGAAACCGCAAGCCGGGAAATGCTAACCTGCAATACGATCAAGCACGCGTCGAACTTAGCGATCCAGCGCATACAACACGGCATATAACATCGCCGAGTTACCGATCGTTTCGGTGATCGTGAATTCGCTGCTGATCTCTGCACTGCCGTTGCCCAAGTCGCGCCAGCGACGCCATGACGGGATGGTCTCGGGATACCACTTGGGCATATTGCTTGTCAGGCCGTAGACAGTGATGCCTTTCACGGTTTCACCGGTTTTATTCAGGCCGGTGTAGAGAAACGCGCTGATCTGCGGGTGCAGCGGCGGACGGACGCCCATGCCGGAGATAAACGTCTTGGACAATGGGTTGGCACCGAGCTGAAAGTCGGCATTGAGACTGGCTGCATCAAGGTACTTGCGATCGCCGGTCAGGAAGTAAGCCCGCAAGCAGGGATCCGCATAATACCCACCGCCATTCAGGTTTCCCCAACCGTTGCCATTTTCGTTCTTGCCTCGGCCGACTCTGTAAGGTGGTGCGTCGGTCTGTTTGATGATTTCGTCTGCCCGCCGGAGGTGGTTTTCACGTAGTTCCTGCTGGATCTTTTGATCCACGCCTGGTTGCTTGGTAATGGTGTACGCCCACAGGCAGGTCGGCACGACTGCCGAGAGCTTCCAGTGGATTTGTTTCGTCAAACCGCTTTCCCAGGCGCGTTTAAAGACGTCGTTGAACGCTTCGTCGCCGGTCGTCGAATAGAGTTCGGCGGCGGCCCATGAGAAGAACAGGTTGCCGCCCATTTCTTTCGGGCCGCTGTCAGGTTGTTTCTGGGCCCAGACAAAAGCACGACGGGCGGATTCGACGTATTGATCCGCCCGGGCGGAGTCAAAGGGTCGAATCAGCCGCGCATACTGTGCCGCGACGGCGGCATATTCTGTGCATGAGGCGTGGGTGGGTGGGAACATCCCGAACGCCGGCCGTTTGCCGTCGTGAGCGCGTTCCCAATCTCTCATGGCATCTTCATCGTTCCCACGGCCCAGCGGCACGCCCCCATCTGGCTGTTGACTGTCGCGATAACTAAACAGCGCCCAATCGGCCTCGTCGAGCACGTCGGGAATACCATTACCGCTCTCTGGTATGTTCAAATCCTTGTCCTTGAATCGATCTGGAGCAAACTCGTATGCCGCCAGAACTTGTGCAGTAGCGCGCAGGTGATAGGTGAAAACGTCAAAGTCAGCCGCATCATGATACCCACCGCGGAATGTTCGCTTCAGCTCGCCGGCCTTGGGCGTGTATTTCCCGCCGACAAGATGCCCGCTTTCATATACTTCGGTGTGGCAGGAGTCCTTGGTGAAATCCGTAAACGGCGCGCCCAGTTCGTGGCCGCAACGCTGATGATAGAACGCGCGGTTGGTGTTGACGTATAGGTCACGGATACCCGCGCCGCCGACGACGAATGAATCCGATCGGCCGAGCCCAGGGATAAAGATATGATATCGACCCGTGTCAAGCGGCGACAAATCGATCTGCAGCACGTCCTCGCCGCTCAGCGGGTCATTGGCCATTCTCAACGACAACTCACCTTCAAGCGCGACTTTTTCAGAGCCTTCCTTGAAAACCTGAAAACGTTTAAGGCCGGCGAAATCGACCTTGCCGCCGTCGCCCGCCCACCAGCCCACGTACGCATAACGGCGACTCGCCAGCGACGAGTAGGCGACCTGATTGATCTTGATCGCCGGCGTGATAGTGTGCTGCTCGTCGTAGTCAAAATTCAGACGCGAAGTCAGTTCGTCTGACAGTCCCTTGACCGAGACGTCGTACGATTGCCCGGACGTAAGCGGCTTGGGCAGGTATAGATAATAGGTATGCCAGTAAAAGACGTTCTGTTTGAATCGGCCGACGTCGCCGTTCCAGAATTCGCTGCTCTGCCGCCCGACTTTGACCGGTGATTGTCCGCCGGCGTACGCAGCGTCGCCGGTGCTCGTCACGACGAAATTCGACGGTTTCTGCTTCGCAGCAGCATTGTCGTTCACCAATCCCGCACCCCCGGCGACGGCCGCGTCGAGCGTGACGGCGAGCACGTCGGGACGAATCAGTTCGACCCGGCGCATACCCTGCACCATCTTCTGCTTAAGCATCTCCTGGTACATCAGGACCTGTTCGCCGGCAAGCTTCGCCTGGAAGTAGTCCACGGGCACGTCGATCGGACGCTTGAAATCGTCCTTCACGTTCGGCGATTGAAAATAATCCTCGTCCGAGATCGTCACCGCGAAGATCACCGGCGACGCAAACCCTTCCGAGCGGAATATGATCGAGGCGATCGCCTTTTCCGGCGAAGGGTTGACCCATTGCATTGCCCAGACGCCGATCAATTGATTCCACTTCATACTTATCGAGTTGCGCCCCATAAAAATCGGCCAGCTCTTGGCGCCGCTGTTATTATACCACCGGCCGGTGTACCACCTTTGGATCTCCACTCCGTCGTGAATGAGTATCTCGACTTTCATTCCGTCTTCATACTGAACGGTGTACGTTGCCAGTAGATAGTTCTGCTCCTGGCCGCCGACAGACGCGACGGAGTTCTGCAGAAAATAAATGAATCGGCCTTTGACGTTCGGCACGGGGGCCGATGCCTCGCGGTCCTTTTCCGCCAGACGCTTGCCCTTAAGCATTAAAACCGTCTTGCTCCCCGGCGTTTCGGGCGCTGGGAGGCGAAATCGATAGCCGTTACGCGTCACCTCGCCGGACGGGATCGGAGGATAAATGAACATGTCATTCACGCCTTCATTCGCCCACCCAGTTTTTCCGTCGTTTTGCAAACTCGTGTTCGCGATCATCGACAAATCAACGTAGTGCGGGTCTGCTAATATCACGGGCGACAATAAGAGTATGACCATCATGACGGTCAAAGACAGCTTCGTTGGCATTTGGATTCCTTGCTTGGCTGTTTCGGGGCGGATTTGTACTTTTTAAGCCTGAGGTTGTACGGGCATATTTGCTTCTGGAAGTTTCAATGATCTATTTAACTCATCTTACACCGAAACAAAAACATAACAACAATAAGAGTATGGTTATGCTCCGATTACGTTTAGATCGTATTAATACCCGGCATCGCAGATGAAACCGCACATCCGAACTCAAAATCTGACACTGTGCGGTAGACCGTGTTCATAAGTTAAAACTTTTTTCGGTTACTTATTCATGTTTATGGGAGCAGTCATTCAAATTGTAATTAGCCTGTAAATGCTTACTTAGATTGCTTATCCGCAAGAATCTACGGTTAGCAATACACCGTATTAGAAATTAGGCGGCTGATCTAAATGCGATTCAATACGGGCCGCCTTATTCTAAATATAATTGGCGGTTAATACATGGCTAATAAATTCGAAGTACATTTATTTCCATGCTTATGCTAAGTCACGACCGTGTGTCGGGAATGAAGGACGGGCGACAAGCATTCACGCTAATTGAGTTGCTTGTGGTCATTGGCATTATCGCCGTGATCATCTCGATACTCATACCGGTGATGTCCAAGGCGCGCGATAGTGCTCGCAACCTTATTTGCATGAGCAATTTGCGTCAAGTTACAATGGTAGCGATCGGGTACGCCCTTGAGAACCGCCAAGCCATGCTGATGGCCAGCGAGGACACGACAGTCCCCGCTGACCTGCGGATCCCGGCGTGGAATACCTTCATAACCTCGACACGCTACAGTACAATTAGGTATGCGCCCGCCGCCATGCTCTGCCCGTCTGGTAACGGCGGGCAAGGTTGGCTCGCCGACCCGCCCGGCCCGAGGTTTCAGTACCAGACCCACACCAATTCGACAGTTCATTACGCGATCAATGCGTCATTAAACCGCGTCAGCCGTCGGAATGACCAGTGGCAATCGGCTGCCGTTGGCGGCCGGATCACTTGGGGCAACATTCGTCGGCTCGGCGGCCATTCGTCTAGGGTGATGGCCTTTTCCGAAGCAAGGGGGGAGTGGCTCGGCAGCGGCTGGGGCAACGGCCACGGGTTGATGTTTAAGCACATGCGCAACACACGAATTAATCTCTCATTTTGGGACGGCCACGTCGAAAGCTGGAGCGAAAAGATGGCTCGAACGGCACCGGTAAATCTGCTTTTCTCCGGCGGGTACACCGGCGTTCAACCTTGGCAGCCGCCGTCGTAACAATGTCTGTTACGAGGCTTAACAATTATCAACTCGTGTAACACTAACTCGCCCCGGGAGGGGTAAAAGAAAGAATTATCATGACCAAGAAAAACGCATCAATTCAAACCGTTATGTCCAAAAATTCAATCGCTGGCGCAGCGGCAACCGTGCTGCTGGCGTGTGCGGCACAATCCGCCTTCGGCCAAAGCTGGCAGGGGCCATCGGGCTTGGCCACTTCGCCCATAAGCGGAAACTGGAACCTCGCAAGCAATTGGTCGACCAACGCTCTGCCGGCGCCCACCGGTAATGTGAGCTTCGGCGGTTCGGGCTCGGGCGCGTACACTCTCACTAACGATGTCGCATCGCAGGTACTTGTGGCATTGTTGGGCTTTGCGAGTAACTCGACCGCAGTCCCCGTCATCTCCGGCAATGCAATCCAAGCGAATCAAATATCCATGCAAAACAGTGGAAGTTTTCGAATCGAAGCACCGCTGGTGCTCGGCGTTACCAACACGCAAATCAACTACGATACCAATGCTACCGGCAATCTCATCATCGCCGGCGGACTAAGTGGGGGTCCATCCAACAGAAACCTCGTCTTCAATGCCTCAAATGCTAGCAATTCAGTGGTGGCGCTCACCGGCGGGGCTTCAACCGGTTCGGGCAGCATTACGCTCGGGACAGCGACAACGGGCGCGTTCAGCATCTCCAATCCCAATCAGCTCTTTGCCGGCAATCTTAATATCAACGGCGGCGTTCTGGTCCTTGATAGCTTAAGCTGGACCGACTTCACTGTCGCTCGAACCGCCGGATCCGGCGCTGGGCAGTTCCAGTTTCAGGGTAACTCATCCGGTTTCGCCGCTCGCGGCACGGCGCTCGTAATCAATGATTCCCAGACCACCGCGACCACGTTCGATCGTAACTTCCGTCTTGGTTCGGTAGCTAAGGTCAATGGGCAATTCTGGGCCAACGCCGGCGTCGAGATCGCACGCGGCACCACCCTCGCGTCGGGCGGCGTGGACGCCGAGCGAGTAATTACGCTCGCCCATACAGGGCCCGGTCGCGACGGAACGACCGGCGCTGTACATAAAATCAGCGGCAACATCACCGACCACCGCACCGCCAACAGCGGAATTGGTAATCGCGGCGCACTTCGCGTCACCGGAGCGACCACGTCAAACTTCGCTGAAGTGGGCGAGCTCGTACTGAGCGGTCAAAACACGTGGACCGGCTCGGCGACGAGCGGAGCTTTTAGCAGCCAGCACTTTAATACCGGCCCCGGCGGGCTGATGGTCCAGAGCGGCATCGTCCGCTTCGACGGCGACGCAAGCCTCCCCATCGGCAACGGCGGCAGCCCGTCATTCCTCGCGGCCATCAACTCCAACTCGAGCCAAAACTTCTCAAGCAAATTCGGATACCTGTTGACCGGGTCTGCGGCCGGCAAAACCTATGACCTGCCGACCGGGTCACGCTTCGTCCTCGGCGGCGTCGGCAGTAACGAAAATACCGCGATACTCGGCAGCAGCGACGGCAACGTCGTACTCCGCAACTCCAGCGTAGCATTGAATACTGGCGCGGCGACCGGAAGCTTGGCGACTGTCCTGCTGACTCGAGCGGGATCAACCTTCACGCTGGGCACGACCGGCATTGGCCCCGAAGGCGCCGTAACGTTCCAAGCCACCTCGGGCTTCGATAACGCAGACTCCGGACGCGCGGGCAACGCGACAGCAATAGGTGACTCCAGTGACACAACAGGGACACAAGGTAAGCGGTTTCTTGAAAAGCGCGGGCCGGGTACGGCTGTATTAGAGAACGTCCAGTACCAATTTCCGTCGAATAATGCTGACGCTTCAAACCGGTTCACATACCGCATCTTCGAAGGAGGCATCCGCCAGACCGGAACGGCCTTCAATAACTCATTGAGCGGTAATTCTAATCTTCGTGTGCAATTGCTCGGCGGTGTCATCGAAGTCGCCCATTCGGCGACGTTCGGAATGCCCGTCGCACGAGCGGACATATTCGTCGGTCCGGGTAACCTCGATTTCAGCAACGGGACTACTGGCAACTTGGCAGGCGGCGGCTTTGCCGGCTACAGTGTGAATTTAAACGACGTTCGTACCGTGACGCTTTCAACCGCCAACCTCACATGGGCCAGCACAGGCGGCTTCCTCAGCAACGGTGCCCCGCTGATCTTCGGGTCAGCAACCGCCAATACGACGCTGAACTTCACCAACAGCCTTAACCTCAACGCCGTCGTCCGTGAGGTGAGGGTGAACGACAACCTCAACAGTGCCACCGATGTCGGCCGACTCTCGGGCGTGCTGTCCAATGGCGGGCTGACGAAGACCGGCACCGGCGTGCTCGAACTGACAAACACCAACACGTACGCCCTTGCGACGACCGTTTCCGGCGGTGCACTTGTCATCGCCTCCACCGGAACGATCAACAGCACCATCGGCATCACCCTTAACGGCGGTACGCTGCGTTACAACAGCGCGACAACGCTCAACAAACCAGTCACCTTCGGTGCAAGCGGCGGAAAGCTCGGCGGCACCGGATCGATTGGCGTCGCAATCTCGGCCGACACCGGCGACACCATCGCCCCCGGCAACAGTGTCGGCTCGCAAACCTACTCGGCCGGCCTCACGGTCGGTAGCGGCGGGGTCTACGAGTGGGAACTCATCGGCAACGCGGCCTCCGGTGCCGGAGCGGTCTTCGATCAGATCGTCGTCAGCGGCGGCAACCTGGAAGTCAATTCGGCAGCGGTCCTGGCCCTGCGTTTCGCTTCGGCGGGCAGCACGGTGAGTTTCACCGATGCGTTCTGGGGTACCGATCGCAAATGGATCCTGATCGACTATACCGCTGCCGGGGCAAGCAACGGGCTGTTTACGTCGGGTCTGTTCACGTCGGACGTGAACTACGGCGCGTTCGGTGCGTTCGCCACCGCCAACGTGAACGGCGACGTCGTTCTCCAGTGGACGCCGATCCCCGAGCCGACCTCCGTGCTTGGCCTGGCCGGACTGTTCGCCGGGTGTGCTCTGCGAAGGCGTGTTCGCAATTGAATTGAGCATTTAGCAACGCCCGTTGCGTGGGTGGGATTTCTTCGAAAGTGAGACAGAGATTGTCAGTAGTATCTTTGACATCGGCCACGCCGAGTCCTCAGGTAGTTCATCGCGAAGTGCGGCAATTACATGAGAGTCGTCGGTGTACGCGATTCGTCACCCACTCGCACACCTACAGTGGCCGTGCCGACCACGGCGGCACGGTACGCCCGCCGGAGTCGTATAAGCGGTTGATCTCGTGGGCACGGGCATGGGGAGTGGACCGGGTGGCGATGGGATCGCCGTACACTCCAGCGGCGGCGAAGCTGTATGGCAAGTACGATCTCAACGATCGTTCCGCCTATTACAACTCACCCGAGACTCAGGCCGCAGCACTTGAGCACGATTTGGCCGAAGCGCGTGGGATGATCGAGACGATCAACGCCATGTCCGCCGGGCAGCCCGAGTTCTTCCTGGACAACGAAACGCCCAAGGGCCGGTACGGGCACCTGTGGTGGGTCGGGCACGAGCCGCAGTTCGCCAGTTGGCACGACTACGACCAGGAGTTTGACCACTGGATGTGCAAACACCCCGACGCCCTCCAAGGCCGGGACGAACCAATGCCGTACGAGCGGCGGCCTTACCTACAGATCGTAGCCGAGCAGCGTGCCCGGGGGGCCGTCGGCGTGTGGGCGCATCCTACCAGTTGGTGGACAGGCAGCGACGGACGATTCATCACCAACATCGCAACAGAGATGCCCATTCACGCTCTGGCGGACGGCTTTGTCGATGGCGTGGTCATCATGGGTTATCACCCGCGTCGGCCGGAATATGAGGGCATCTGGCGCGCATTGCTGGATCGAGACCTTCGGGCACCCGGCTACGCTGAAATGGATATCGGCCTCAGTGAGGAGCGTTTGAATGATCGGACACACCCTATGTGCAGCGTGCTCAGTCATGAAGAGTCGTCGCTGAGCTGGCAGGAGCAGATACAGATGCTGCGTTGTGGCGCGTTTTATTGCAGTTCCGGCCCGGACGTGCATCTGACGGTCGATGGGTTGGGCATGGGCGAAACGGTCGAGTCGTCGTCATTCCTGTCACACCAAGCCAGGCTGAATGTTACTAGTACTGCCCAAGTATCGTTCGCGCTCATCGAAATCGTTGGGCGCGGCGGGCAGGTGCTTTGGTCGCAGGCAGATTGTCGTCCAGGTGAATATGTCATTCCGATCGCCGGCGTTGAAGAATTCGGTTACGTCTACGCCCGCGTCACCGGCCGACAACAAGGTACGTGCAACGGTAAGCTCAATCGACTGCTGGAATACGCTATCACCAACCCGGTCTATCTTCGAGCGCGGCATCGCCCGATTCGCGAGGGAGCCGTAACGCAATTAAATCTTCGCATCGAAGCCGACTCGCCGTGGGTCGGCGGCACGCTCGCCTTCGAATCCGCTGACGGCCACCAACTCGACTTTTGCACCGTCCGGCAGGGAGCAATCTCGCTCACCTTGCCGGCCAGTGCACGCCTCACGTTTACGAATGAACTTCGTCGAGAGACACAATATCTGATCAACCACAATCCCGAACTGGCTTCACTGCAACGGTATCTATATCGCGGCCGCTGGCGGTCGGACTTCCAGGCCGCGGTTTCCGGGGAGGTGCCCGTCGAGGCTTGGCGAATCGACGAGATGGAGGCTGCTCTGGCGCAACTCTCTCTAACGCGCTGACGGCACGTTCTTATGATAACCCTACTACTTATCCGACACGGCGAAGCTTGCGGCGACTCGCACCGGCTTTGCAATCCGCCGGTCGATGGCTTCCTGACAGATCTCGGCCAGCGACAGGCACACCACGCCGCCGAGTTGATAAGGCACGTCACCATCGACCACGTCTTCGTTTCACCGCTTGGTCGAGCCATCCAAACGGCGCAGCACTTCGCCCACAACCGCGACAATCTCCCAATGCGAATCCTTCCCTGGCTCATCGAGTGGCGGCCGGCGACGCAGACCGGCGAGTGTGATGAATCCCAGTACGAAATGATTCAGCACCGCGCCGCATTGATCCGACCCGAGGCCGCATGGAAAACCCCCGCCGGTGAAGGCACGCTGCAGATGGCGCACCGGGTCATCGTCGGTTTCGTCGAACTCATGCAGTCCGTTGGCGTGCAGCCCGCCCACGGCGGGTATTTGATCGACCAATCGGCCACGCCGCAAACCCTCGCACTCGTCGCCCATGGGGGCACTCTCGGGCGTCTGGCGGCGTTCCTGCTGGGCATCCCGCTCACGCCTTACGCACCCATTGCACTCGGCTGCGGGTCGATCCTTCGCTTTGATTTCATCCGCCGCGTCGACACGTGGTATCCGAACCTCACTGTCAGCCTTCCGGAGTTTCACGAATGAAGACGTTGATTGCCACATGCCTTGTCCTGCTAAGCCTTGTCGTGAGCCAAATCCGCGCCGGCGAACCGGTCATGGACCGACTTTATCGCAACCGCGTTGAGGTCGAATCCGCCCGCTGGCTTTCGGTGCGGTTGTACGACGCTCAGGTCGATCTTGCTACGCTTCGCCCGGAGATGTTTCTAATAGAAAGCTCTGACGACGCCGAGCTCGCGTCGGTGGCACCCCTGCGTGTCAGCAGCCGACGCCGTGCCGTGCGCGTGGCGGTTCGCACTGAATTACTGGTGAAAGAAACGGCCATTTTTCTTGAGTTGCCGGCACCGATGAATAATGGCAAGACCTACCGCGTTCGTGCTGAAGGCATAAATGCCATTAAATCGCTGCAACCGACAGAGTTCGATGATCATTCGCACGTGAGCGATCTGATTCGAGTCAATCAACTCGGATACCTGCCGGATTTACCGAAGCACGCATACGTCGGTCAATACCTGGGTACCGCCGGTGCAATGCCGCTGGAGCCTGGCCCTTACGAGTTGCTGGCCTCCGACGGCACCGTCGCGTTCCATGCCACGCTTACGCGGCGGGCCGTCAACGAGCAACTGGTCGGCCAGCAAGTGCTTGAAGCAGACTTCACAACATTTAACACGCCGGGCGTTTATAGCATCCGCGTTCCGGGTGTCGGCGTCTCGCCGCCGTTTGTGATCGGACCCAACGCCACCACGCGCGCTTTCGCGAACCTGATGCGGGGTAACTGGCACCAGCGCTGCGGCGATTCAGTTCCGCACAGCGTGTCGCGTTTTTCACGCCCGGCTTGCCACCTTGACGACGCTGTCATCGACCCAGCCGCGGAGAAAGTGAAGTTTGTCGAGCCGAAGAATCCGCCGTTGTACCCCGTCATCAATCAAGGCGCACAGAAAGCCGTGCGCGGCCATCATGACGCTGGCGATTACGGCAAATATACGACTACCGGCGCAAGCTACGTGCATGCCATCCTCACCGCATACACCGCTTTCCCCGGACGTTTCGATCAGGACAACCTGAACTTCCCGACCAGCGGCAACGGCATCCCTGATCTGCTGGAAGAAGCCAAGTGGGAGCTAGATTGGCTGGAACGAATGCAGGATTCGGACGGCGGTGTCTTCGGTGTCATTCGACCGCAGCACGGCGGGTACGAAAACATGATGCCGCCCGCCAACAACAAGCGCTTTTTCTTTCCAAAGGACACCCCACATACGGCCGCATACGCCGCTGCACTCGCATTGGCGTCACGGCACGAATCGATTCGCAAGCACTACCCTGAAGACGCCAAGCGTTACCTCGTCCGCGCGGAAAAAGCGTGGGACTGGCTTGAAAAAAACACGCGGTTCGTACAGACGTTCCATTACGGAGCGATTTATGAGGATCGTGACGAACGCGCCTGGGCCGCCATGGAGCTTTGGGCCGCCACAGGGAAACAGGCTTATCACGACAAGTTTCTCCAATTCGATATCACAGAAAAGCGATGGGGCTGGATGCCGCTGGTTGAGGGCCTCGGGTCGGCGGTCCTGTCTTACGTCCTGCTGCCGCCGGAGATGACCGACGCGGTGATGCGCCAGCGATGCCTGGACGAATTGACAAAGGCGTGCGACACGTTTGTCACTGACTCTTCAGACAACCCTTATCGATTATCCATGGCGCAGGAGACCATCAAGCACGGCCGTTACGGCTGGCTGTTTCCCGGCGACAGCTACGGGTTCCCACTTCTGATCGCTTTCCGGCTTACGGGCAACGCCGAGTACCTGAATACGGCATGGAACAATTTCAGCTACACGTGCGGCCAAAACGCCCAAGGCTATTTCCTCGTGACCGGTCTGGGCAGCAAGCGAAACATTGAAGTCGTCGACAACGAAAGCTGGTACGACGACATCATCGAGCCGGTAGGAGGAATCCCGCTGGGGGTCGGAGCGGCCGAGTTCTACTGGCTCAACCAGTACGAGAAACGGATCGGCGAGGGAACGTTTCCGGACGGTAACGCCTGGCCGCTGCTGCACCGGTGGTACGACGGCTTTAATGTCCGAACTGAATTCACGATGGGGCCGATGGCGCGTGAAATGATCGTTGCCGGCTATTTTGCGTCCGCGGCCATGGGAAAGACGAATCTGAAGCGACCCGCAGTTCGCATCCAAGCCGATCATCTGCGCGGCGCCGCACCACTGGCGGTGAACTTCAGGGCCGTCACCGACGCCGAGTCGTCGCCGGTTCGTGAAGTCTTCTGGGATTTCGACGACGAGTCTTTCTCGACATCGATCGCGCCGACGCACATCTTCGCCGACACGCGCCGGATGTACCGCGTGACGGTGACCGTTATCGACGAGAACGGCCAGCAGGCATGGGACACGGTGGTGATTCACCCCGGAACCGCCGCTTCGGGCGTGTCGACAACGCCTCCCGCCACCGGCGATACGCAGACGCTTGCCTACTTTCCGATGGCTCAATCGCTCGCAGCCCGGGGCCAGCCGACGATCGCATTTAAAGAGCGTCTTCCCCAACCCGCGGACCGGACGCCGATGCAGTTTCAGCCGGGCATCAGTGCATGGGCCGCGGAAGTCCCCGACGCGGAAAACGCTTCCGCGCGTTTTCACGGTCTCGAGCAATTACGCCTGCGGCTCGCGGAGATTCTTGCATCCGCCCCGGCCGACGCGGTCATCGAACTCCGGGCCAACGTATATATCCGCGCCTTCGCCGGTTGGGGCTGGCGCGGCGACCCGATGATCTTCGGCGTCGAACTCACGCGCGAAAATTCGGTCGGCTTGAAACAAGCGACATGGGAACGGCAAAACAAGCCGCTCTTCTTCCGCGCCGGCGACCGGCTCATGGAGATGGAACCCGTGAGTCTTAAACTACCTCGAGACAGGTGGCTCCAACTCGCGATCCGCATCACACCCGACGGCCGCACTACATTTACAGTCGACGGCGAACCGCTGCTGAAGGAAGTTGATACCAAGCTGAGCCGCAATGCTCTTAAAAGCGCTGAACTGGTGATCGGACCGATAGACGGTTACGTCAGCGGCGTCGAAGTTCGCACAATCCCCTTCGTCGTAAAATGACCGGCTGGAACCGCTTTGTTACAAGGAAAAATCGCAGGAAGTCGGCTAAACTGTTACGGAGCCACGGCTTTGCCAGCAAGAACTATTAATCGTTCATATCGCCAAACGATAAACCGGCAATGACTCCCTATTACCGCAGTCATCCGGATCCATCCCATATCTCGCTCGTGATCCAATCAGTGTAGGTGAGTGTGGCATCCCCCTCGAACGACGGACGCTGTTTACTTGCGTGGAAACCGCGTACGCCCCCATTGAGTCAGCGTCGTAAGGCTTCATAACGTCCGCCACGTCTTCGGCCTTTATATTGCGATCCAGCCATCGGTCGTAATCCTTCTCGGCGATGATGACTGG
>Ga0105046_10007130_pt1 | contig 17639 bp, 17 predicted proteins | sample MAT03_FD_78385 | JGI IMG/M metagenome (GOLD analysis project Ga0105046, IMG submission 78385) | Freshwater microbial communities from Lake Fryxell liftoff mats and glacier meltwater in Antarctica - MAT-03 (megahit assembly) | ecosystem: Environmental > Aquatic > Freshwater > Ice > Liftoff...
CATGCGCGATTTTGTTGCTTTGGCTCTAAAGCGATCAATTGTTTCTTGTTTGGCTTTGATTTCTTTTTGTTGTTGATTATATGCTTGTTCTAATACTGCTGCATCACGTTCTTTTTGTTCTTCATAATCAGTATAGTTACCGGTATACATTTTTGCATTACCAAGTTCTAATTCAAAGATATTCGTGCAGAGTTGATTGAGAAAATAGCGTTCATGGCAAACTAAGAGAAAGCCGAACGGAGCTTTTTTTAAAAATTGTAGAAACCAATCTTTGGCAACAATATCAAGATGGTTCGTTGGTTCATCAAAGAGATAGAAATCCGCTTTTTGTAATAAGAGCTTAGCAAGAACAATACGCATTTTCCAACCAACGCTTAAGGTAGCAACAGGTTGCTCAAATTTTTCTAGAGAGAATCCTAGCCCCATAAGCATTTCTTTTGTTTCGGATAAAGCTTTTGCAGGGTTATAGGTTGCTAAAATAGCTTGTAGTTCAGCATATGCTTCTAGGTTAGAGGTATTATCGGGATTTTCCTCTAATTGTTTTTCTATAATGGCGGCTTGTTGAAGCAAAGCATGTAATTCGCCAAAAGCAGTAAAAGTTTCTTCAACGACTGTTCTTTCAGAAGCGAGAACAACTTCTTGTGGCAGATAGGCAATTTTTTTATTTTTAGCGATAGCAATAGCAGGGCAACTTGATGGATTAGTCATTGCTTGGGCAATAAGAGCTAATAATGTTGATTTTCCTGAACCGTTACGACCAACCAAACCAATACGTTGATCTTGATTGACCGTACAAGACATGCCAGCATAAAGGCTTCGCGCCCCAAAGTTGAGAGAGAGATTGTTAATTGTTATCATAGTACCATTAAAAAGTTATTTTATTTTTATACAAGTGTGTTTAATTATTTGTTGATTCCCTTAGTATAGCATTTTTAAGAGTTAACCCCACTTATTTTAAATAAGCTATTCAGAAGAAGCCTCTATTGTTTTATCCTTGAGAATCTTAATGATTGTTTCATTATTCAATTTTAAAATACTTGATTTTTGGTCAATTACACATTTAATTAAGGTGTATTTTTTTGGAGATCTTTTTGACCTTGTTCTTAATGCTTGTATTTCGATTGTTTCATTGTCCGCAACGGTAATATTTTCATTAATAACACTATGACCCAAAAATCCTGGGTCTATTCTTTTATAAAAAATTGATATTAAACTTTCGCTTTGGTTGGTTATAACCATGTGTTGATAAGCTTTATCTTGCTCATCGGCAGCATTTTTATTGGGAGCAGAATCATGATAACAACGCGGATATACAAGTGGTCTTTTATAATTTGAGCCTTTGCTTTGGTTATTGATTACGGTATCTTGGGGACGTACACTGCAAAATGCTGATACTAAAAATAAAAGCAAAAGATATAACGATGGTTTCATTAAGTTCCTTTTTTTTAATAATCAAAAGATAAAGGATTTTTACTATGCACTATACTAAATTTTTACTTATTTTGATTGTTTTAGTTAATAATTCTAAAGCTATGGAAATTTCTCCTTTGTGGGAAAAAATTAGAAAAGATGCGCTCGATTGCGCAAGGAATAATCAAACTGATTGTACCAAAGATTTTAATAGATCAATAAGAAAAGTTAGATGTTCAATTCTAGGTGAATATTATCAAAAAGTTAATGAAGCACAAACTATAAATGACATTGTTTCCTTAATACAAGAACAAGCTCTCTTTGCAATGCGTTTACCACAAAATTATACCAATAAAATTATGTTACAGAGAATCCTCTTCAAGGCTTGCCCGGGGATTACTACTAACAATATGAACTTTTGTCTAAAAAATTTAGAGTTACTATTTACAGGCAAAACAACAAATTATGATGCAATAGTAAAAAAAATGACTCTAACTGCTGTTCAATTACTCTTAAAAGAAAATATGGAAGGTAATAACAGTTTCTACAATGCAGAACAGTTACCCTGATTATATATTTTTATTGAGGTTTTTTTGAACTTTTTTAATTTGATCTTTCATTTCCTTAACAACAAAAGCAGTGGGCAACGGTGATGTTTCCAAGCCAAAATCCCATTTCCATGCTTTTGGATCTCGAGGCTCCTCAAGACGAGAAATTCTATTAAACCAAATGCCATCGTGCGTTTGAGCGAATGTGGCTATAAGATCGAAATCTTGCTTTTTTTGAAATTTTGAAAATAAAACTACTGGCATATGGTAAGAAAAAATGTGTTGATCTTGGAGCCATTCATAATGACGATAAAATTCGTTGTTAAAGGTTGCAAGGATAATTGGTTCTTGTGGAGAACTTAAGCCTGCAAATATTCCTAGATAAAACCAAGAATGGGGTAGATGTATGTTATAGGTAGCTAGCAATGCTTGGGGAAATTCCTGATTGAAGTATTCCTTTATTTTTCTGCCAACTATGCATGCTTCACGTTTTAAAAAAGCAAAATAATCATCAAATTTATGGTTATCCAATAAATAACCGATTTTTTCTTCAAAAGGTAATGCCAATAAGCAGGGTACATTTTTGGTTTGTGCGTATTTTTGCATAGTGTAATCGGAAAAATCCATAGTGTTGGTGTATTGTCCACTTTGTGTTTGCGCATGATACATTTCAAAGTCTAAAAAAATACCATCAATGGTTACGTTATTGTGAATATCTTTCCAAGACGATTTAAAGTGAGTATACACGTCCAATAATTCTTTTTGCCAAAAGTTTTCAAAGTCAAAAGGTGAAGGTATCTTAGAATACTCTGTGCCGTAAACATCACGGACTGGATGTAAAACTTTTGCTGTCGCATAGTTGCTGGTTATATCCGTTCCAATAAAAATATGTGCAGGAGTTGAGTGCTCATGTGATTTTTTGGTTTGATCAAAAGCTTTATTAAAACGTTCAATTGAATCTAAAAATTTGGTTTTTTCATCCTTTTTTAGGGCATTTTCACTCAAATACCATTCAGGGTTTAATTCAAACCATAAAAGATTGACACCAGATTTGAATAAATTTTCAGTAGCTTGGACCTCTTTTTTGAAATATGGTTCAAGTCCTCCCCATCCACACCAAATATCTTCATTGTTTATCCAAAGATATTTTGCTTGATCGGTTGACTTATTGCGATGACTACGCCATCTATTCTTTAATAAATTTTCATTTTTTTTAGTAAAGATTGAGGGGAGTATTAATGTTTTTTTTGTTTCTTGTGGCAGTGATCTTAAGCTTGTTGCTTGATGAATTTCGTACAAGAATTTTTGAACTTGTGCCAATAATATCGTTCGTAATGAATAATCAAGTGGATTATAGGTAAAGCTTTCTTTGATATCGGCAAACGTAAGCAAGCTTGTTTTGGTAATAAAAAATTGATTATTGGTACGATTATTCTTGATATACAAAGCGAGAGGATATGTTTTTATAAGAGGATTTTCTGTGAAAGAAGGTACTGTTTTGAGGATGATGGCGTTATCAATTTGATCATCAATAATTTCAAGATTAGTAGAAGTCACTTCTTTTCCGTCTCGTGTGTGCAAAAGTGCGGTATTGTATGAACTACTTTTTGTATTGTCGGTTTGTAATAATTCATATAAAAAAATGCTCATTGCCGGTTTAATGATTGCTTCATTGTTTTCTTGCGTGATTTGAAAAACTCTACATAATTCTTCTAATAATAAAACGTTTAAAGCATTGTTTGATATGCCAACATCGGGTAACAAGATGGTGATGGTTTTATTCCGTTCCTGTGCTATTGCTGTTGCGATTGCAAAAATTCTTTGTAAAAGAGGATGAGTTATTGAAGCTTTTCTTAAGCGTGCCTCTAAATAATTTTTTAAGAATGAACCATCAATGGTGATAAAAATAGTGTCAGTTATTGAAATATCATTCTTTTGAACTGAATAAAATGGTTTAAAGGTTGTTTGAAAACCAACTGAATGCGCAAACGTAAAAATTGAGTTAAATAGGTATTCATCATTAAAACCGGTATCAATAAATAATAATTTTTTGTCGTGCATACAAGATTTATTTATGTGTTGATGCATTGCTGATAGTAAATTGAATGTTAAAGCATATGCTATAATAACCAAGAATGCATTATTTTTATACACAAGCGTCCCTAACGATATACATAATGGTAATAGGTAATTCTAGGTTAATAATACAAAATTTAATTTTCTAATTGCAATAAATCAATTAAAAAAATATTATAATATGCTCGCTGTGGATGTTTTTTGCGGTTAGTATATTGATTTTTTTATGTAGTATGTGGCTTGGAATAGAAAAATGAAAAGCTAAATGAGGTATATTTTCGGGAAATATACCTCATTATTGGTTAAAATATTTCAAAATGTTTGATTTTATTTTTGTTCAAGCATCCATATTTGTTCTAAATATTCAACTAATTGTTCAACTATTTGTTCTTCTTGTTGAGCAGATAATGGAGTGCGTACCATATACGAAACAAATTGTTGAAGGCCAGCAACTAGTGCAAAGAGTTGTGTTTTGACATGAGGAATATTATGACGATCAACAAAAATACTCACCACAGCGCCCAATATTCCCATGCCTGAGGTGATGAGCATTGCATCTCGTTCGCCATCATCGATTTGCGGTGGTTTTACCTCTACTTGCTCAGATTCTTTTGCTTGATTGTTGGGATTTGACCGCGGAGCACTCATAATTTCAGTTGAAAAAAGCACTATAAAGAGAAATAAGCGTTTCATAAAAAAATCTCCTTAACATCTTGTTTTTGTGTAATCCTAGAAAGTGGAGTTGCAAGAAGTCAAGGAGATTGAAAACTTTAGTTATTCTTGTGCTATCAAGGTTGGTTCAGGAAGCGAGTCATGAAAAATTAAAACTTGTAAGATGCGTTTGTGACTAGCTTTTTGAATTTGGAAATAATAATGTTTATATAAAATCCGTTCACCTTTGTTAGGAAGGTGTTGTAACTCTTCGGTTAAAAAACCACCAAGAGTAATGGCATCTTCAACATCAAAAGTGATATCAAGAAGTTCAGATAAACTTTCTAAATCTACTGAAGCATCAACAAGCCAACCACCTTCTTGCAAAGGAATAATTTTTTCGGTGATTTCCTCATATTCATCACTTATTTCCCCAACAATTTCTTCAAGAACGTCTTCAAGACTAACAAGCCCTGTTATGCTGCCATATTCATTAATAACAATGGCCATGTGCATGCGTTGTTGTCTGAATTTTCTTAATAACTGATTGATTTTCATACTTTCAGGAACAAATAAAATTGGTCTGACCAAATCATGCAATGATTTATGATGATCATGTGAAAGGAGGGAAAATATATCTTTTTGATATAACATACCAATAATATTTTCTTGTGTTTCCTCATAAACTGGCAGCCGTGAAAATTGATATTTTGAGAACATTGCCAAAGCGTCAGTGATCGATGCTGTTGCATTGATAATAATAATATCAACGGCCGGGACCATAATTTCACGAACTTGTTTGCTGCCAAAATTAAAAATACTTTGGAGCATTTCCGTTTTTTCTGTCTCTATAAGTCCTTTTTTGTTTATATAATCAATAAGGAATCTGATTTCACCTTCGGAAGTAACGCCTTCTGCTGATTCAGTTGAGCCTCCTACTAATTTAACAAAGAAATTAGAAATATGAATTAAAAGAGTCACAAATGGATACAACATAAAATAGGTAATGTTAGTTATCCATAAAACTGATTTAAACAGTTTTTCGCCATGCACCTTTGCAACATTTTTTGGTACAACTTCACCAACAAGAAGGATGAGAAAAGTACCTATACCAATACCGAATGAGAATCCTAAACTCGTTGATAAGTTCATTGAGGCAAAGACTCTTTCCATAATATTGGTAATCAAAGCTGCAGACGTTACATTCACCAAACTATTTGCTATTAAGATTGTTATTAACACTTGATGTGGATTATTTTCCAGTGCATCTAACAATGCTTTGTAGCCCGTTGTTCCTGTTGCAATTTCTTTTAATTTAAACAAACGCAAAGCGGTAACGCTTGTTTCAAGAAATGAAAAAAGAGCACAACCTAGGAGTGAAACAATAAAAAGTGCTATTTCTCCATATAACAAGCTAAGTTGATCTGGTTCCATTATTTCTTAGGTTCCTTTTTTAAAAGTGTGAACAAAAAACTACTCAATTGAGTCATTAGCAATCGTATCAAATTCTTTATCAAAAAACGATTCTAATTTTTTACTGCGCGAAGGATGTCGTAATTTCCTCAATGCTTTGACTTCAATTTGTCGAATACGTTCTCTGGTAACTGAAAAATCTTTACCAACTTCTTCCAAAGTGTGTTCAGAAGCAACATCTATGCCGAATCGCATTTTCAAAACTTTTTCTTCACGAGGGGTTAATGTTTTGAGCACTTCTCGAACGCGTTCTTTTAAGTCGTTACTGCTTACGGTATCGGCTGGTGAAAATTCATCTTCATTTTCAATAAAATCTTTAATGAAAGCATCTTCACTGTCACCAACAGGGGTTTCAAGTGAAATTGGCTCTTTAGAGATTTTAATAATATTTTTGATTTTCTTTTCATCAATATTGAGTTCTTTAGCCAATTCAGCATGACTAGGTTCTCTGCCATGTTCTTGAATGAAGGTTCGTTTAATTTTATTAATTTTATTAAGCGTTTCAACCATATGAACAGGAACACGAATGGTACGAGATTGATCGGCGATTGCGCGGGTGATTGCTTGACGAATCCACCATGTTGCATAGGTAGAAAATTTATAACCCCGTTCAAATTCAAATTTCTCTACGGCTTTTAAGAGACCGAAGTTGCCTTCTTGAATCAGATCAAGGAAATGAAGACCACGGTTGATATATTTTTTAGCAATATTCACTACAAGACGAAGGTTAGCATTAGCAAGATCATCTTTTGCTCGTTTATCTTTCACTTGGCCATGTTTTAGTTGAGCATAATATTTAAATATAACTGGCTGAGAAAGGCCCATTTCGCCTTCAATTTTTCTGATTGCTTTTTGAGCGCCACGAATATTTCTATCGCATTCTTCAATATCAAGAGGATCAGCTTGTTTGGCTTGTTTAAAAAAGGCAATTTTTTCTTCATTTTCTTTGATAATTGCCAATTTCTCATGAATCTTAGAAACAGCTTTTTCGATTCTGTTGCCCAACTTTTTGATCAACTTGTTAGCAATTTTGATTGATTGAATGGTTTCAGCAATAACTTTTTTGTTCTGCTTAACCTTATCAAGCATCTCTTTTTTCTTGGCTTCAGAATCTAGACTGCCGCGATATGTTCTATAAATTTTTTCTTCGTTGGAAACTAAATCTTTAATAGTGTTTATAGTGCCAAGCAAAGCATCTTTTTCTTCTTGAACTTTAGGTAGATTTTCTTGATCGAATTCAGAAAATTGAATGATATCCTTGAGGGGAAGGGTGCCTTTTTGCACACGATCACCAATAGAAACGAATTCTTTATGAATAAAAGGGAACTGTGAAATTGCATCGATTGATTCACGTTTGCCAGTTGCTATTTGCTCGGCAATAATTGATTCGGTTTTTTTATTCAAAAGCGGAATCTTACCAATATCACGTAGATAACATTTGACTCCATCAGCGATTTGAGCAGAACTTGCAGCTTCACGAATTGCAGAGGTGCGATCTTCATCACTATCAGCATCTTCGCCTTCTTCTTCAATCAGTTCTTCATCAGTATCAATATCCAATGAATTTTCAAGTTTTTCTTTAAGATTTTTACCTTTTAAAGGTTCATCATCTTTTTCAAAACCGTCAATATCAGGTGAGTTGGTCTCAAGTTCTTCTTGCATAAGCATTTCAATATGCTCTTTATCCAAAACGCGCATTAAATTGTTGGTTTCGGTGTCACTTAATTGAAATTTATGGCTAAATTCCATTACTTCTTCATACGTTAAGAAGCCAGTTTTTTTGCCTTTTGCAATAAGAGGTTCTACAAGACCTTTTTTAAATTCAAATTTTGAGCCTAAATCGCCAGTTGTTTGTGTTGAATCTTCATCGGATTCAATGATGACCCCGGTAGAACTTTTTTTTGGCGACGATGTTTTTTTTGAAGGCACCGCTTTTTTTATCGGAGCTTCATTTTTTAGTGGACTTTTTTTAGTCGTTAAATCTTGTTTTTCAGCTTTTTTGTTCATGGTATACCCCTAGTTAATTTTTGTTTCAGCAATTGGAAATCGGATAATAATTTTTTTACCGTGTGTTCATTACCTTCTTTGTGTGCTTTTGCTATTTGTAGTTTAAGGGTATTTACCTTTGATTTCCATTGATTTTTTGTAAATTGATAAAAAAGTTGATCAAAGCTTTTTACTCCATCATAGGTTTGATACATAAATAATATCTTACTCGTAATATCTTTTTCTGATACTGTCAGCATTTCAAAAAAATCAGCAAAATCAAAAGCAGGGTTTTCACTCTTTTTTTCAAGCAAAGTTTTTAGAATTTCTTTTAAGGGATTGCTGAATGATTCAATAATCTCAGCATCAAAGTTTGGCTGCAGTACCTCAATGTTATTTATTATAACAGAAAATAATTTTTTTTCCAAATCTGATATAGTTTTCAGTTCGGTTGGCGATATTTTTATTATTTGCGCTGGCGATTGAACGTCCTGTAGATCAACTTTTGGCGTTATTTGTTGATTGGTTAATCGTGAAAGCTCAGCTTTCAACGAGGTAAAAGGAATCCCGAATGATTTTGCTGCAGTTTGTAATAAAAAATCTCGCTTGAGCGGTTCATCAAGATTTGCTACCAACGTTAGAAGATTCTTTGTTAGTTGAACTTTTTCCTGTAATGTTTTTGCATAAAAATCGGTTCCCAAATGGCCAATGAAGAACATGAAAATATCTTCTGCTTGAGGCAAGAGATCGGCAATATTTCCCCCTTTAAGCACAAAGGAAGCTGGATCATCGGCAGCCGGTAGACGTATTACCTTCAAATCAAGGTTAACTTGCCAAGCAAGCTCTGTAAGGCGTAACATTGCTTTTTGCCCGGCACTATCCCCATCAAAAAGAACATATAATGATTGGCAGTAGCGAGATAAAGTTTTTAAATGTTCAAGGTTACAGGCCGTTCCTAGAGTTGCCACAGAGTTGAGAAAGCCATGTTGAACCATGGCGATACAATCCATGTATCCTTCAACTAAAAACGCCGTGTTGGTTTGTTGAATATTTTTTTTTGCGGTGTCAAAACCAAAAAGAAGAGAACCTTTTGTGAAAAATGGATTTTCTTTTGAGTTATAATATTTAGGACGTGTGTCATTTTCTTTGAATACTCTTCCCCCAAAGCCACAATAATGACCCAAATGATCTTTTATGGGGAAAATAATGCGATCTTCAAGAGGCGAGAATACTGTGTTTTTAGTAACGCCGACGATGTTTGCGGTTATTAAATCATCGAGTAGGTAATTATGACTTTTGACATAATCAAGAAGTGATTTAAGGGCATATTGTCCGCTGGGAAAAAAGCCAAGCATAAAAGTATTAATGACATTTTTTTCAATACCTCGTTGCGCTAAATAGGCAATTATTGCAGGCGATCGCAGGAGTTGTTGATGGCACCATGTTGATACGTGGGAACAAAGATCCCAATACTGTTTTTTTTCATCTGGAGCTTGATATGCTTTTTTGTTGCGATCTTTGCTTTGCAGTTCTTCAGGTATTGCAAGAGAAAATCGTTCAATAAGGTATTCCACTGCTTCAAAGGGGCTACAGTTTTCTACTTTTTCGATAAATGCTATTGCATCGCCGCCGACGTTGCAGCCGAAGCAATAAAAGATATTTTTATTAGGGCTCACGGTGAACGATGCGGTTTTTTCTGAATGAAACGGGCAGCATCCTTTCCAATAGTGGCCGGCTTGTTTGAGCGTTGTATAAGCGCCAATGACATCAAGAATTGCGACATTGTTTTTGACAAATTTAAAGAGACTCATGATTGGTTATCGGTGATTAATGTTTTTGAGTAGGTAATTTTAATATAAAATAATGATGCCGCGATCATGAGGGCAAGGGCAACAATTTGGTATGATGAGCCAAAAAAACTTACTGAATACGATTGATCCCATCGAAAAAAATCGATAATTGTTCGTTCTGCTGCCATAAAAAAAATATAAAAGCAGAGCAATTGTCCATTTCTTTTCACCTTTTTTTGGATTATAAAATATAACAAGCAAAATATGCCAAAGAGCAACGCCGCACTATAAAGCTGACTTGGGTGCAAAGCAATATGTAATGGTGCGGTACAGGCTGGATTAGTGTAGGTGATTGCCCACCAAGTGGTTGAAGGTTTTCCGTAACAACAACCGGCCAAAAAACAGCCTAGGCGAGAAACACTTTGTAAAAGTGGTGCATAAATTGAAATGAGATCCAAAAATGGCAATAATGGAATGCGGTGTTTATTTAAATACCAAGGAGCAACTGATAGCACCCCGATGAGAGAGCCAAGAACGGCAAAGCCACCATTCCAAAAAGCAAAAAAATCCAAAATATTAAGATTGCCATCAAGAAGAAAGTATAAGAGCCTTCCACCCAAAATACCGCTTATGATCCCTAAAATGACGATCCAATAAAAATGATCAGAAGAAATCAGTTTTGCTCTTCGTTTATCATTGTTAATAAGCCAGGTGAAAACGGCAAGCGCAAGAGCGATCATGGTGCCATAACTATTAATAAAAAATGGTCCGTAAATGTGCAATAATTTTGGATACATGCTTTTTTCAAAAAAGGGTTACTAACTACTTGTTATAGAATTATAATACTTAGGATATAAGGGTTTTTCTCAAGAAGCAATTATGAAGTTTTAAACATCCATGAAGGCAATAAGTTCAGCTTCTTTAATGATTATTTTTTCAGGTTTGTGCCAAGAAAACTGGGTGGTTATTTTTTCGACCGGCGTGTTTATTTTATACGTGACCTCTTTGGTGCCCTTACGATATATCAATCCGCCAACATCAAATTGATAATAAATCTTAGCCTTAAAAATATTTCCAGGCATAAGAGTAAAAGGCGAATTATGGGTAGTTTCTATTTTTTTATTGTGCAAAACAATGATAGGTTCTGCATCATTAAAACTCACCGTAAGTTTTGTTGGTACCCGTGCACCCAGATAATGATACGTGATCATATTTTCAGTAATTTCATTGTTAACAAATATTTTTTTTGGTTGTTTTTTCGAAGTTATTTTTGGCCGATCCAAATTGGTTACTGGTATTGCAGCGTCTTTTTTTTGCGAAGTACTAGTTTTTTTCCCAACGTCTTTTTGTTCAACCGGAACCTGAAAATAATCAGATGCTTTTTTTGATTCATGTTTTGTTAATGATGCATCTAATGTTTGTGTGTTTTGAACAAGCTTTGGGTTGAGTATTTTTTTGGCAGAGCAAACTTTGTTTTTTTCTATAGGCTCTTCAAAAAGTTCAATAAGTTCTTTAGCATTTTTTGCTTGTAGGGCAAAAGCGCTTAGCATTAACACAATTAAGATACTATTTTTTTTGTTTATTATTTTTTTCATAATGAATCCTGTTTTAATGATTTCAGCATGTTATAGTATCAAAAAAGGAACAAATTGCACAATGACCTTATTTATTTGCCAAAGCAAGCATAAAGCCAAGGGGCTGAAAAAGCGCCAACAAGAAAAATTTTGGTGAAAGCATTTGGTGCGAGCTCATATCCTTGAAATACTATTTTTTTTTGTTTGTAAGAAATTGAATCGCCCATAGGATTTAACTTAGCTCTTTCTTTTGTTCTATATATGTGATTGAACCAAGGAATATTCTTAAATGTCATTTGTTTTGTGTATTGTCTGAAGTATAATTCAAGTCTTTGCTTAGGGTTCTTTTTGTTTGTCGTATTTACCTGAGGTAAATAATTAGAAACTTTATATTTTGCCATTAAGCATTGTTTATTTAAGGATTTTGATGTATCCATACCATGCAATTCTAAGGTTTGATTAGCTAGTAAGAGAAAACCGAAGATGAAAAGTGATTTTGAAAATGTATTCATTTTTGTGTACCTAATAAATTATTTTTTCTTGAACCAATTAAAATAATAAGCTGTGCCAACAACTGAGCCAATAAATAAACCGCCGATGAGAGCTTTTGTTTTTTTGCAAAGCTCAAAGTTATTTATATCAAATCTAGGTCCAACAACTTTCACCTCGTATTGACTGTTTTCGTCGGCTTTTTTACAATTTTTTTTATAAGTTTCTTTTATCCAGGGGATATTAAAAAAAATAAGTTTGTTTCTACTAAATTTTACTATGCCATTTTCAGCTGTTTTATTTGATGGTGCCTTGATTAATTCAGGGACAAATTGTGTATTTTCTTTTTTCATCCCATACAATTCTGAAGATGAGTGTGAAATTAATACAAAGCTGAAGATGAAAAGTGATTTTGAAAATGTATTCATTTTTGTGTCCCTAATAAATTATTTTTTTCTAAAAAAATCAAAATAGTAAGCTGTTCCGATGATGCTGCCAGTGGCCAAAGCACCAAGGAGCACTTTGGTTATTTTGCAAAGTTCATATCTATTTTCATCATAAAATGTTTTGGCTGGCCCAATTGCGCCACCTGCGTGAAACCAATTTCTTTTGTAGGAGTGCTGCATTAAAGGTAACCCCAAAAATCTTAAGGTGGGTTTATAGTATTTGCGGACAGATTTAATCTCGTCTTGGTCAATCACTGTATACTCTTTATAATTCTCGTTTAATCCTTTAGGAAATTGCATTGAAGACATGCCAGAGAGATTAGCAGCGCGAATAATGATAAGGATCAACCATAAAAAGAAGAATTTTTTTGAAAATATTTTCATTGTTTTTTCTATTTAAAAAGTTATTATTTTTTGAACCAATTAAAGTAATAACCAACGCTTGCAGCGGTTCCTACAAAAAGAGTGCCAAGAAAAATTTTTGGTACACAATGGAGCTTGTATTTAGGTTCTTTCTTTACAACTCCAAAGATGCTTACATTTTTTTCTACATCCTCGATCAAAAGAGGCACACCCAAATATCTAATAATTTTTTTTTCTTCTAAGGGTGTTCCTGTAAAAATGTCATTTTTTTTATTATCAACTTGTCGACGTCGTGCCTCAAGGGCATTGTTATGTACAAGAAGTGAAATACTTAAAATAAAAAAAAATTTTGAAAATATATTCATAGGTTTGTTCCTCTTTAAAATTGTTTTTATAGACTATTTAAAATTTTAACAAATAAATCGCAATCATAGGGTGAAAAAAGCACATAAAAAATATCAGTGATGCCTGTTACAGTATGAATTTGAGCAAATTCAATAATAGATTCCAGGGCAATGTGTGCCGCTTCTTTTCTTGGATAGCCATAAATAGCGCTGCTAATAAAAGGAAATGCAATTGAATGAATTTCTTTATTTTTAGATGCAAGAGATAAGCTATTGAGATATGCGCATTTTAAAATATGGGCCGCCTCTGTTTTGTCTGCATAATCATCATAAATTGGGCCAACGGCATGAATGATATGCTTGACGTTTTGGTTTTCTAGGAGAAAACTCGGTGTGATAACTGCTTGGCCTGGGTTTATGCCGTTTGGGAATTGATTTTCTATATATTTACTCAAAAAGTTATTATTTTGTTCTGCAGCAGCAAAAATTGATCCACAAACACCACCGCCGCGCATCAGTTTTTTATTTGCAGCATTAACGATGACATCAACATTGTTAAGTTTGGTGATATCACCCTGAAGAATGTGCAGCGTAATGCCAGGAGCAATCTGTTTTTGAATAGGTGTTGGAGAACATAGTGGGTATGAAACCAATGAAATTGTTAATAGTACTCCAAAACAACCAATAATATGTTTTCTAATTGAATTTTTCGACATTATAACCTCTTAAAATCAATAAATAATAAATATTTACTTAAATTATTGCACTAAAAGCTGTTTTAGTCAAAAGCCTTAGAGAAGCAAGGTTGTTCTAAGGAGGAACTTACTGGATAGAACAAAAGCGGTCATGCCACCCTAAAGCTTCTGCAGAGCATTCATCTTTTGCGCCGTGTTCATATAAAATTGCTATTATTTCTTCTGCATTCTTAACGCGTTGTTCAATTTGAAATTGCATGTTATTCGTTATAAATCCCCATAAAGAGCGGTATTTAAGTTGAGCATATGCTAAAGGAGTTCTGTTGTTGATTCTCATGTTGATATCAGCGCCATGCACAAGAAGATATTTAACCAAAAAAGGCTTACGAGTTTTGATTGCATTCAAGAGAGGTGTTTTATTTTTGACGAATTGCAATGCTCCCCTAGTGCCTATTAACGTGGTATCGATGTTGGCACCTAAAGATAAAAATGCTGCGGTAAAAAATATTTTATCTTCAACTAAATGCCAGGAATAATAGGGAAGAAGCAGGAGTGCGTCGTTTATATTGTTGTCGGCATCATTTGCAATGATCCAACATAAATTTTTAAAAGATTTAGGATTTTTCTCAAAATAGCTTTTTATTGTCGGTGATGCACAAATTTTAAAGGCAGCTTCAAAATTTTTTTGATCAAAACATTGATTAATATGTACATGCAAACTTTTCGGATGAAAGCATTGATTGTGATGTGAATGAGAAAGTGCTTTTAATGGCTCTTTAAATTCCAATGGGCAACGATCAATCTCATTAGCGTCATTGATGTTCTTTGCGGCGACTAAAAAACATGTTGTGAATAGACTTTTGGGTTGAAATGTTTTGTCATTTCCTGCATAAACATAAGGGGGAAAAAATACCGCTAGGATGAAAAAAATTTTAATTGACTTCATTAAGAAAATCTCTCGTTAGTTTTAAAAGATACTTATTGTAAAACACAAGCAAATGCAAAGGTATCTTCTGGTGGTTCTATCAGAAAGGTATGTTGCAGATTGTGAGCATGAGGATTAACGGGAATGAAAAAACTTCCATAAGAACGGAGCAGCTCGATGAGAAGTGTATCATTGCGTTTTATGCGTCTTGCTAAGGTATAAGCTGTATAGCCATCTTCCTCTTTTAGATGAGGGTTTGCTTTAAATTTTAATAACAATTCGACGCACGATATATGTTGATGAATCGTTGCTGTAATTAAGGGAGTTGTTAGTCGAATTTCATGTTTAGTTGAGCCATAATAATTTTTATTTGCTCCAATATTAAGCAAAATAGCATAAAGGACTTTTCTTTTTTTATAGGATTCAAAGCGACCAAGTTGAATTAATCCTTTGTTGATATCTTTTTCACACTTTGATTCTAAAATCAAATAAAGATTATCAAAAACAGAGAGGTGTGTTTGATCAAAAAGAGCGGCATCCAGAGGATCTGTTTGATCAAATTTTTCTTGTTTTCTTTGATCGAGAAGAAAAACCTTTTTTTTTAGTTTTGTGGGTGCGCTCAAATGGAAAGCACTTTTAAGATCCGATGCGTAATATTTTTTTTTCTGAATATTCTGAAAGGCAATCATGCATTCACGTAATTCTTCCGGAACTTGTTCAGATGACAAATCATCAGATTCAAGTGCTAATAAACAACGCAATTTGAGGGTAGGCGGTTTATATAATCGTTTATCAAGTGTCCTTTTTTTTGTTTCTTGAGGCTTTTCCTTGATGTTTATGCCTTCATCTATCGTTGAAAACAAAGTATGGGTAATGAATATTATAGAAAGCCAGAGAGGTTTACTATCATATTTCATGAGTGAAAGTTCTCTTGTTAAGTAACTCTTTTGTTTTAAAAATAAGCAAAGAAATTGCTGCTGGTGTCATACCCGGAATCAACATAGCTTGTGCAATGGTTTTTGGGGCATGCTTTATTAATTTTTGTTTTAACTCGGTAGAAAGCCCTGGCATAGCAGTGAAATCTAAATGTGCCGGTAAAAGCATCGCTTGATAGTGTTTTGTTTTTTCGATTTCTTTTTCTTCTCGCTTGAGATACGGTTCATACCGAATATCTGCCCAAACGGTTTGTAACGTTCGTTCAGGTAAGGTGCCCCCGGTGAGTTCAATTAATTTGTTTTTGTGTTCTTCTTGATTGCCAAGGAGTTGCAAAATGCTGCAATCATTTTTTCCTAAGCGCAAGTGTGAAATGGTATCTTGAACGAGTTGCTTTTCTTGTTTAATGGCAGTATACAGCTCTTGGTTGATAAGACCGAGATTATAACTGGTATCAGCAAGTCTAGAAAATACGTTATCTTGGCGTAAGGTGAGTCGGCGCTCTGCGCGAGAGGTGAACATGCGATATGGTTCATCAACGCCTAGGGTGACCAAATCATCAATCATAACGCCAATATAACCTTGTGTACGATCAAGAATGAACGGATCTTTTTGATGTGCCTTCAAATGAGCATTAATGCCAGCCATAATTCCTTGGCCTGCTGCTTCTTCATAACCTGTTGTACCGTTTATTTGACCAGCAAGAAAGAGGCCAGGAACTTTTTTGGTTTCTAGCGTGTGGTGTAATTGTTCTGGGGAAACAAAGTCGTATTCAACAGCATAACCAGGGCGAACAATCACTGCTTTCTCAAAACCCACAATAGATTGGATATATTGTATTTGAATTTCCAGCGGGAGCGATGTTGAAATACCATTTGGGTAAATTTCCTCACTTGAAGCACTTTCAGGTTCAACAAAAACGTGATGTGATGTTTTTTCAGGGAAACGAGCAATTTTATCTTCAATAGATGGGCAATAGCGAGGACCAACACCTTTTATGTTGCCGCTATACATTGCTGAAAGATGAAGGTTTTTGCGTATGATTTCATGAGTCTTTGCATTGGTGTAAGTAATATAACAATCGCGCGTGTTTTTAACTTCATGAGGATGAAATTCAAATAAGTGATCAAGATTATCGGCTTGTTGGAATTCTAATTTTGTAAAATCAATACTTGAACGGAGTAATCGTGGGGGTGTTCCGGTTTTAAGTCTACCAACTTTTAAGCCAAGTGAAGCAAGGAATTCTGAAAGATGAGAGACCGCTTCATCGCCTTGGCGTCCAGCCGAATAATTATTTTTGCCAATATGAATGAGGCCATTGAGGAAGGTTCCTGTTGTTAAAATAACACAGGGTGAAGCATATTCCATGCCTTCACGAGTAACAACGCCGCGCACTTCACCTTGGTCATTGATTAATAATCGTTCAACCATGCCCATCATTAAGGTTAGATTTTCAGTAGTCTCTAAAATTTCTTTGCTCAGTTTATTATAAGCATGCTTATCAATTTGTAGCCGTAGCCCTTGAACGGCAGGCCCTTTTTTGGTGTTGAGCATGCGCGCTTGCAAATAGGTTTGGGTGCATAATTTTGGCATGAGGCCGCCCAGTGCACTAATTTCAAAAACAATATGCCCTTTGCCAACACCGCCAATAGCAGGGTTGCAGGGCATATAGCCTATTTTATCAAGGTTTAAGGTCAGCATTAATGTTTTTGAGCCCATGCGAGCAGCAGCATATGCCGCTTCTATTCCTGCATGGCCACCACCAACGACAATAACATCAAAGTCGTATGAATTTTTTTGTATCATGATTTTTTTTTGCTAAAAAGTCCCTAGGTTCTGTTGAGTTTTTGAAATTATAAATAGTGAGGTATGATAGCACCGAAAAAAAAACTGAAAATCTTTAAATTAATCGGTACTATCATGAAAAAAGAGTATA